>WBZY01000005.1_pt1 | contig 150252 bp, 125 predicted proteins | sample 5204191 | NCBI WGS metagenome assembly WBZY01 (sample SAMN12344363, study PRJNA552823) | activated sludge metagenome | biome: Activated sludge suspended growth; feature: Anammox Sidestream; material: Wastewater; isolation source: activated sludge from anammox sidestream of wastewater treatment... | reverse complement strand
GAGCTGGTGAACGGATTCTCCCAAAGGGATTCCTCCGGAAGAACCGCCAAGAGATTTCGTTTACAATTTAAAAAAAATAACCTCGAAAACTTTTTTTATTTTCGAGGTTTTGAGAGCTGGTGAACGGATTCTCCCATAGGGATTCCTTCGGAAGAACCGCCGACTGGTTATATTTACCAATTAAAATAAAAAACCCCGAAAACTTTTTTGTTTTCGAGGTTTTGGGAGCTGGTGAACGGATTCTCCCAAAGGGATTCCTCCGGAAGAACCGCCAAGAGATTTCGTTTACAATTTAAAAAAAATAACCTCGAAAACTTTTTTTATTTTCGAGGTTTTGAGAGCTGGTGAACGGATTCGAACCGCCGACCGGCTGATTACAAATCAGCTGCTCTACCAGCTGAGCTACACCAGCTTATTTTTTGTGTGCCAAAAATATCATTTTCTACTAATCTAAACAAGAATAAATCTCTGTAATATTTTTTATTTATCGAGAACAGTTAGTTCTTCGACCCAGAACAACTCGCAGCTTCCACCACCTGTATCATCTCTTTTCATTGAACTTTTCCATCGCCAGCCATCCGTTGTTGTTATCTCAACAAGAAATCCTTTCATTTCAATTAAACTTCCCTTGTAAACATTATCAAATTTTTCTTCAACAATTTCATCTTTCGGAATAATGTGAACGTTTGCACTATTCAAACTAATTTCTCTTGACGGAATCGGTAAAGCTTCAGCATTCCAATGATAACATCTATTGCTTTGTGAAATATCAATTTCATCAATTATTTTTTGATCAGACATTGAGCCCCAACCAAGTGCTAAGTCGAATGGAGATATTTCGCTTTCTTTGCCTGTAGAAAAATTATTCCGGCTAAGTACCCGGGCTTTTAATTTGTACTCTGCTAAGGCTTTAAAATTGAATCCATCTTTACTCCAGACATTCGATTCAGTAATGTTAATCTGATCTGGCTGATCCGATGCTGTAATACCTGCCGGATAGGTAATAGTTTTTTCCGGATAGAATACGAATACAAGAACCGAAACTATTAATACTGTCAGTATAAGAAATTTCTTCATTGAATAAACTGCTAAATTTATTTTTCTTTGAACTCTGCTATATCAGAATAAATTTTGAACTGCACCATCTTCTGCCTGATTTTTTTTATCAATTCAAATTTTACATTTTCGTATTCAACTGTTTCGTTCAGGCTTAAAATTTTACCTGATTGCTCCGCAATAAATCCGGCAATTGTATTGTACTCGTCAGACTCCGGAAGAGAAAGATTAAACACTTCATTAAAATCTGTAATCTGCATTGAACCAAGAACAAAATATTTGTTATCAGGAAATTTGTAATATTCTTTTTGTTCTGTGATTGAATCGTTCTTTATTTCACCGACTATTTCTTCAAGAATATCTTCAATGGTAATAACACCTTCAGTTCCGCCATATTCATCAGATACAATTGCAAGTCTTTCGCCGCGCTGCTGCATCTCTGTAAGAATTTCAGAGATCAATTTTGTTTCAGGAATAAAATAAGCCGGTCGTATTAAATTTTTTATGGAAGAGATTGAACCTGATTCAATCAGAAGTTTTATTACATCTTTACTATGTAGTATTCCAACAATATTATCAATTGAATCTTCATAAACCGGAATTAGTGTGTGACCTTTTAAAATTATTCCTTTCAATAATTTTTCATCAGATTCATTAATATCTATTGAAATCATTTCAGTACGGGGAACCATTACTTCACCGGCTTTGAGATCATTAAATTCGATTATGTTGTGAATAATTTCTTCCTCCTTCTCATCTATCGCTCCCGATTTAACTCCGTCAGCAATTATATCCAGTATTTCATCTTCAGATGGTTTTGTCTGCGCAAAGTTTGTTCTTTCTTTGAAAGGAAGAAGAATGATATCACTAATTTTATTCAAAAGTCTTGCAGGAACAATGAATAACTTCGACACCGGGATAAGTGTAACTACAAATATTCTTCCCAAAAAATTCGAATACTTGAAACCTAGTGCTTTTGGAATCAGATAGCTGAATATTGTCAGCAGAGAAGCAATCGTTACAATAGTTAAAACAAAAGAAATAATTAAACGAAATGAATTATCATAAAAACCTACTGTTGGCTCCGTAATATCCGGATTAATCAGTTTAGCACTAAGAAGAAATCCAAATACTACTGATGAAATAATAAATATTAAATACAATAAATGAATTGTTCCGTAATAAGGTTCGGGGTTTTTGTGAACTATCTGGAATTTTTGCCAGATATTATCTCCCCTTTCTTTAAGTTCATCTATTTTGTTCTCACCGAAAGATGACAGCGCAATCTCTCCGGCTGTAATCAATCCGGCAAAGAAAACTGAAATGATAAAAACGACTAATTCAACTATGTATAAACTCATTTTTTTATCGAATCGGGATGATGATCATCTTCAATGAAGATTAGAATATATTCATTTTTCACGGTTAAAGATAAATAAGCTGTGATTAATAATATAAGACTAATTGAATGCTAATCTCTATTTGGTTAAAATTGATTGTTCAAAAATGATAGTTTCGGAGAAATAATGATACCAAGAACAATTAAACTGAAAGATAAATCCTTTCTTGAAATATTGTGGGAAGATGAAAGCATTAGCTTGATTGATCTTAAATATTTAAGAGATGAATGTCCATGTGCAACCTGTAAAGGCGAAACAGTGCTTCTTAAAACATATCGTTCACCGGTAAAAAAAATGATAACACCCGAAATGTATTTGATTAAGAATATTGAGGTGGTCGGTGAGTACGCTATCCAGATTACATGGAAAGACGGACATAATACAGGTATTTATACTTATGAATATTTACAGGAATTAGACAAAGGTCAGGCATCCGAAAAGAAGCAGGACTATGATACTCTTCTATGATCTCCAAAAATGAACTCCAATATTATTCTTCGCTTCTGACAAAAAAGCATCGCAAATCTGAAAAGAAATTTATTGTTGAAGGAAAGAAATCTGTATCAGAAGGATTAAACAGCAGTTATAATTGTGAAATCATTTTCATCACTCACAAGTTTGCTGATGAGGATGACGATGTAATTTCAGAATTAAGCAATGTCAGAACGAAAATTATTTCGTTAAAACAAAAAGAGTTTGAAAAAATTTCGGATACAAAAACTCCACAAGGGATTGCAGCGGTATTTGCAAAATCTGAACTGGAATTTTCACCGGAATTACTTTCAAATGAAAAATTAATTGTGATGCTCGATAATATTTCCGACCCCGGCAATCTTGGAACAATTTTGAGAACTTGTGATTGGTTCGGAGTAAAAAATATTTTGTTAAGTGACAACATAGTTGACTTCACAAATCCAAAAGTTATCCGCTCATCAATGGGTTCTGTTTTTCACGTTAATATTTTTGAAAATATTTTAGCCGATCATCTGACTTCACTTAAAGCAGCAGGGTGTGAAATTTTGTGCGCGGATATTGAAGGCGAAAATGTTTTTACTTACAAAAGTGATAGACAAAAAATTTTAATACTTTCGAGTGAATCTCACGGACCATCAAAAGAGTTTGAGAAAATCAGTGATAAAAAAATCTGTATCCCAAAAATCGGGGACGCAGAATCGCTGAATGTTGCTTCAGCATCTGCTGTACTGCTCGCCCAGTTGACAAAATAAAAAAGGCGATCGATGACCGCCTTTATCCGAAAAGACTCCTTTAATATTTTACTTCTAATATTTTACCTCTCATTACACACGACTCAAGTCCTCTGTAACGTTTGCACAGTTCAGGAGAACTCTGCTGCGCGAGAATTCATTTCTCAACTCGTAACTCAGGTCTCCAGACCTGAGGAATTGTTTGCTCAACTCAGTTTACGATTTCTGATTTTATCAGATTGAAGTGATAAAGCTCATTATGGCAATCATAATGGCAAAACCAACAAGGAAAAATATCGTACTATAAGTAATGTTTAATATTTTTTCTTTCTTCTTTATCTGTTGATATGTTCTCTTCATATACATTTCCACGAATTTATTTTAATTAAAAATTTTCCGTCATTTTTGTTATTTGAGCAGTATCATCTTTTTCACCTGAACGAACTCACTACTCTCTAAACGATAAATGTAAGTTCCGCTCGGAAGGTCTGACGCATCAACTACGATTTTATGATATCCGATTTCAAAAGTCCCGTTAGCTAAAGTTTTTACCAGTTCACCGAGCATATTGTATAAATTAATTTTTAGCTGCGTTGCCTGCGGCAATGAAAATCTGATTGTAGTAGTTGGGTTAAATGGATTTGGATAGTTTTGTGACAGATCATATTGTGTCGGGACTACCTCGACTTCAACAATATCTGAATATTCAAATTGACCATCTGTATCTATTTGCTTCAGCCTGTATTGAAATTTACTTCCGTTAGCAAACAGGTCTTTATCCGTGTAGTTGTACTCCTTTGGTGAATTTGAGTTACCGTGTCCTTCGATGAATTTAATGAAATTCCATTCTCCTTCATTTATTCTTCGTTCGACATTGAAACCAAAATTATTTACTTCAGTTTTGGTTTGCCAATTTAAAAGAATTGTTTTCCCTGAAGCTTTTGCAGTGAACGACTCAAGTTCAACAGGCAAAGCAGATGGATCTTTTGCGAAAGTAAAATCCGAAAAGGAAGTAATACCGGAAACAGATATTGATCCACCATCATTACTGCCGCCTGGTACGCGTGAAGAAATATTTGGGAACGACCAGCTGCCAGCATCATACTTACCTACAACCATAGCTGCTTCATCATTTGCTTCAACAAAAGTAACACCATTAAAATCTTCAGGCTGATAACCAAAAGTTATGTTCGCAGTTGTAAATGTAAGACTATTATCTTTGGTAATCCTCCAGAAACGATTCAATGCTTCAGAAGAATCAACTGTGTTTGGGTGGTTATTCTGATAAACTTCAACTATTAATTTGCCGGGTGAAGTTACACTACTGAAATCAATTGTAACCGGCGAAGGACCGTTCTGAGTTCCCATCGAGAAAGTGGTTATGAGATTATCCGGTGAATCTCCTCCATTTGGACCTGGTGAAAGCGGTATATATTTAACTAATCCACCATTGATAAATCCACCACTGCTGTTGAAAACAGCATTCGTATCTAAAATAACATAAAAGGTATCATACGTAATTGTCTGAATATTTCCGTTCAACAAATTGAGAGATTCTTTTATTTTCATATCGTTCTGGAGACGCACTCCGCCGGGATTATTAATTCTAATATTCTGAAAAACCTCCCGACTATCGAAAATACCACTACCTCCAAATGGTGGTGTAACAAATGTCAGATAATGCCCGCTGTTTATATTAATTGTACCTCCCAATTCCCACTGCCAAAGATTATATTCTATAAATAACGGTGCATCGGAGGAACCGTAAGAGAAGTTTGTTGTTCCACCTCCTATCATAAATGAAGCAGTATTCACTGAATCACTGTTCTGAAATGTCAGTATTCCATCATACATCCATAAATCACCATCTATATTCCACACACCGCTTGTTCTGTCAATAGCTTTCCCTGGTGAGTAAAAAGTAAAATCCTTGCAATTAAAGCTTCCCATTGCTGGTATTGAAGGACCTATATGTGTATAGCTATTATCAGTAAATGGAGAAGAATTATAGATTGAAGATTGATAATACCATACCAGATCGTTTGCAATCCCAGAAGGATTAATATTCGATGGAACTCGTGAAGAAATTGAAACAGTGTTTGTGATGAATCCAAGCCAATTATAATATTCTAAAGGAATATTAGACTGATTTGTTGAAACAGGTAAGCTTGATAATGGGATTGCAAATTCAAAAACATTATTTGGATCGCTGTAATTTTTTACAAAACTATTAGTAGCACTATTAATTAGGCCCCATCCTCCAAACTGATTAGCATATTTATATTCATCATAACTTGGTTTTATATACGCAAAAAAATCAGCTCTGAAAGGAAGATTGGAGTTAATTCCTTCTTCAGGTGAACCGGTAATCGTTCCTAAATCATTGTCAGGGTAATTAACCGGGTAAATGCCTGAATTATCCAGATAAAAATTTATAGCCTCAGAACTGTTTGTATAATTACTAATACCGATATAGAAAAAATAACCATCAGATTTCATATACCATGTTTTGCCATCACTTGTAATCATATTCTGTCCTTCGATATGAAAACCATACTCATCGTTATCAATTAATCCATCAATAGTACTTTGTAAACCAATTGAAAATTCACCTGTACCTGAAAAAGAAGTAACGTACTCACCAGTATTATAATCATAGTACGTCCAGGGCGTTAAATCAGTAAATTGACCACGACCAGGTGTAAGGCGGTGAAAAATACCTATACCACTGCTACCCGGATATATTATTCCACTGCTATCCGGCAAATCAACAATTTTAATTCTTATGTTGCCTGCAATCTGATCGTCTGGAATTCCCTTTTGTTGAATTATCCAGCGATGATTAGCAATTGGAAGTATCGAACCATCAGCGTTTACCGGTTTATTTTCATAACAAAAAACATTAAATACTCCTGTAAGACCACTACCAGAATTAAGTTCAATACTAATTGATGTTGAATCATTTAAGGTATTGAATTCTAAAAACCCTGTCCCATGAGTATGAGGACTTTGAACACCACTGTACAAACCTTCAGCGTAAGCACCGAACCATCTCATAAGACCGTACACGGTACCAACAAATAAATCTGTACCGGAAAGTGCAAGGGCTTCACACCTCCCAACATTACTGCTGAGAGAATTCCAAGTCGTTCCGTTCCATTGAGCAGTATATGTAAAAGTTGAATTGTATGGGCTGTAAAAGTATCCACCAGCATATAAATCATCACCTGAGACTGCTAATGATCTTACCGAAAAATCCGGATACTCATTTGTTATTAAGCCAGTGCCTAATGCATCCCAACCGGAAAAACTCGACAAATCAAAACGCGCAATCGCATCAGCATTTGGATGCCCATCAGCATTTGTGAAAGCACCGCCTATATATAAATTATTATCTGAAACGGCAATTGCATATACTTTGTTATTTAAACTACCTCCAAGGCTGCCCCAATCAGTGCCATCATACATTGCAAAATAATCAGCTGTTGCATCGCTGGAAGAAGTGAAAGCTCCTCCCACAAAAACTGAGGATCCGTAAGGACAAAGCGCATAAACAGAACCATCTAATTGCCCCATTGGATCCCAGGAAGTGCCGTTCCATTCGACAATATAATCTGCTTCAAAATTTCCTCCGGCACTTGTAAAATCTCCACCAACGAAAACGTTATTATTGCTGATTGCTATTGCATAAACAACATCATTTAATCCGGTTCCAAGTGCATTCCAACTACTTCCGTCCCAGCGAGCGATATAATCTGCATTTACATTTCCGCCTGCATCAGTAAATTCGCCTCCAACATAAACATCATTTCCTGAAACTGCTATTGCGTGCACGGTGTTGTTTAATCCTGTTCCAAGTGATTGCCATGTATTGTTTTTCTGATTATAACGAACAATATGGTCAGCATTTGCATCTGCTATCGCATCAACGAAACTTCCTCCAACAAAAACATCAGAACCCGATACTGCAATTGCCCGAACATTATAATCCGGACCAGCTGCAGAAAAACCAAGATTTCCATCCCAGCTAAAAGGTGTACCGATTGGGGCATCATTAAACGATTGAATTTGGTTGGTAATTTCTTTTTTATAATCCTGAGAAATAATACTTCCGTCTGCGCGTAATAGTAATTTACCATCAGGTGTAATTATCATCTGTTCATCTTTATAAGATTTTTGCTGTGCAAAAGATAATCCGGCTATAAAGATTAGAACAACAGGAATTGTAAATCTTAATTTCATTCTTCTTTTCTCCTTTATATTTATATTTGATTAGAGTGAACTGATTATTTCAAGCGTTATCATCATAACTGATATGCCGACAATAAACAAGATAATGGTTGCGACAAATGAGACAATTCTCTCTCTTCTTTATTTGATTATAAGTTTTTTCCATTTTTATTTATTCCTTTCTATTTGATAAGAATCATTTTTTTAACCTCAACGAAGTCGCTGCTTTCCAGACGATAAATGTAAGTTCCGCTTGAGAGTTTACTTGCATCGAACATTATTTTATAATATCCGGCTTGATACATTCCATCTGCTATAGTTGCAACAAGTTCACCAAGTGTATTGTATATGTTTATTTTTAATTGAGTTTGTTTGGGTACTGAAAACTGAATCGTTGTAGTTGGATTAAACGGATTAGGATAGTTCTGTTCAAGAGCATATTCTTTGGGTAATATATCTTTTGTTACATTCAATTTATTTACCAGCGGATTTGTTATCTCCATACTTTCTCCCGATTTCAATACAGAATTGATATTTTTTCCAGTTTCATCCTGAAATCTTAAATCAATGTTTTCTACTCTTACCGTTAAAGGATATGTTACTCCGGACATATCTATTGTTTTCGTTGAACTGTTTATATCTTCTGCTATTCTTCCGCTTCCATATCTTATGTCAAACATTCCCGATGGCGGTGATGGCGGAAGTTCATATTGCGCTAAGTCAACTCTATTCCCTTTATCTGGTGAGTCTTCTTTAATTGCATACAAAGTATAATGCCTGCCTTCCGCATCTGTCAGCAGTATCTTCCCCCAGCTATCAGGGAAAAATTCTTTTTGTTTGTCCTCTTTTGACAATGACTCAGGTATTATTATCTGACCTGCACCCGTCAGCTTTATCCAGTAACCATATCCCGGATCGAGTGTTGTTGCAACTGAATATCCACTTGAATATTTATAAATTGGTCCGCTCTGTAATCCAGGTGGATTGGTTGACACAAGTGAAGCCGTTACACTCAATTCATATCCGCCAATCATATTCCATCCTGCTGCTGCTGTTACAGGATCGTGTGTAACTATTTGAATCCCTCCTGCAGGCCATTCATCTCCTGTGTTGTATGTTCTGTTTCCTGCGTGTTTCATCCAGTATCCAATTCCCGGTGTTACGTCTGTTACTGTTTGATAACCAGTTGCGTACTTAAATACGTTTGCAGACAAATCTCTGAATGCCCACCAGGTATCCACGTTCTGGTTAATCGGATGCAAACCTGGTACAGATACCATATTCCAGCCATTTGAAACAGCAACAGTCAATTGAAATGTTTGCTGAAGGGATTGACCACACTGCGTTCCATTTCCTGTAACTGTGCCTTGAATATTTCCATAAACACCTGCACAAACATCAGAGCCAGTGCCAATGTCTAATACCGACCCGGTACCTATTACTATGCTCTGAGCAAAAACTATTTCTGTTAAAAACAACGCTATGATTAAATAATGTATTGTTTTCATTTTATTCACTTTTCACTTTCTATTGAACTAAATTTTATTTTTTCTTCAGAATTTTTTTCTCTAAGAATATTTATCTGATTGATAAGTTCAGATTTCAGCTCTTGTAAATCAGTAAATTCTTTCTTTAATGATTGAAGATTTTCAACTTCTGATTTTAATATTTCATTTTCTTCATTAAGCTTTGCTATCTCAAAATCCTTTTCTTCTTTCAATTCCTGTATGGCTTTTATCATCGGTGCAAGCAAATCGTTATAACGTAATTCATACATTCCTTCTTCTGTTTTGGTCAGCATACCTGTGTTTTCAATTCCGTACTCATCAAGAACTTCTTCTATCTCCTGAGCTATTAATCCAAATTCATTCTTATGACTTTCATCATTCGTTCTTGTGTAAGAAACGGGATTGAGTTCTGATATAAAGTTGAGCCCAAGATTTAATGGCTGTATATTTTCTTTCCATCTTCTGTCGCTTGTTATTGTCCATGCTACCTGGATACCAGCATAATTTATTGAAGAGTTACCAATCCGAACCTGATTACTTCCGGTATTGTTCGGAACCTGAGCATTATAGCCGATTGTTATATTGTTGTTACCAGATGTGATATTATAACCGGCAAAATAACCAACGGAAGTATTTACATCACCAGTTGTTTTATTGAACAATGACTCCGTACCGACCGCAGTATTTCCTACGCCTTCACTGAATCTCAGAGAATTCCATCCAAAAGCTGAATTAGAATATCCATTTGTATTTGCATACAAAGCGTTAAATCCGAATGCTGAGTTATAATCACTTAAATTATTTTGTAGTGCAAAAGTTCCAAATGCCGAATTATTGTGACCAATTGCATTTGAAGTCAGAGAATTAAATCCAAATGCAGAATTGCCTATTCCAGTTGTGTTCGAATACAAAGAAGCGCCTCCAAAAGCGGAGTTATTATAACCAGTCGAATTTGTGTACAGACTTTGGAACCCAAATGCCGAGTTACTTATTCCAGTAATGTTATTATAAAGGGATTGTGAACCAAAAGCTGAATTGTTAGAAACGACATTATTGTAAAGTGAATTAAAACCAAAAGCTGCGTTATTTGATCCTGAATTACCAGATCTTAATGCACCACTTCCGAAAGCAGAATTTTGATTACCATCCATATTTGAAGTTAAAGCTTGATATCCAAATGAAGAATTTTGTGAACCGGTCGAATTCAATAAAAGTGCTTGGTAACCAAATGCACAATTAATATATCCTGTTGTATTATAGTACAACGAATAAGCACCAAACGCAGAATTTTGATAACCGTCAGTATTTGAAAGCAAAGATTTATAACCAAAAGCTGAATTCCAGAAACCTGATGTCAACGAGTACAAGGTTTGAGTTCCCACTCCTGTATTATAACTTGCAACATCACCTCCTCCACCTGAACCCATAGTAAAGTTACCTGAATTAATACCCATAAAAATATTTTCACCTGTTGTAGAATAATTATGATAGTCATGAATGAACCTATCGGTTCCTTTATAAATTACTCCAAGTCCCAAATTTGTTGTGGTGGGAATTGAAAGGCTATAGCTCAGAGACAAATTACCATTTATTGAATTTAATGATAAATATGTTCCATAATCGTCTTTGATCGAAAAAGTTCCGAGTGAACCAAGTGTGTTTGTTATGTCCTGTGCGTTAGTCGTAACATTAATAAACAAAAAAATTACAGCAATTGTTGAAAGAATGTTTTTCATTTTACCTCTGTTTATTTGTTAGAAAGATTTAAAGAGGCTGTCTCAGAACTGTCATTCCGAATTTATTTCGGAATCTAATATTTAAATTTCAGTTAAAAATTAGAACCTGTCAAAAGGACTCCTTTGGAGAAACAAGCCTGTCTGCCGTCAGGCAGGTTCAGGTTGACAAAATCAGACTTATGAGACCGCCTCTTTGTTATGATTTTTTTACTTAATATTGTTTACCGATAACCTATTACTGATTACCAACTTCCGCATTTACTATTTGAACTTTAAAATTTTGTTCATTCGATTCTAAATGCTCAAGTCTTTTTACAAGTATTACCTGAAACTCTTCGTACTTTGAAAGCCGTTCTTCGAGACTTGCATTTTTAATTTCTAATTTTTCATTTTTAATTGTCAACTCAGCAATCTCTTCATCCTTTTCAATTTTTAATTTTTCATTTTCAATTTTTAATTCCTGTATAGCCTTCACCATCACCGGTAAAAGATTTCCATAAGTTGCTTCCCATTTATCAGGATTATCTTTTAATACAAGATTCAGCCATTCTGCATTTTCTGATTTTTGTAATTCATCAAACTCCTGTGCGATAAAGCCTGCTGTTGGTGCTTCCTGTATTTTGCTTCCATCTGATATTCCTCCTTCATACCATTCTCTTCTGTCCCAGTTGAATTGTCTTGGTTTTAGTTTTGTGATGAAATCAAGACCGAGAGTTAAATCGGTTATATTCGTCTTGTCTCTTGCATCGGAAAGGCTTGTAATTGTTTGTACATTGCAACGAAGCGAATTAACAAATTGATTACCAAGTGTTACCTGGTCTGTTGCAGTTGGAGAAGATGGATTTGCATCAATACCAATTAAGGTAAGGTTTGCACCTGATGTTACAGTCGAGCCTGCGTTATAACCAATTGCTGTGTTGTAATTACCCGTATTGTTTTCTAAAGAATGATGACCGACTGCTGTATTATTCCAACCGGTAGTATTATAATATAAGGCATTGAATCCTACTGCTGTGTTGTTTACACCTGTTGTATTACTGTAAAGTGAAGTAAAACCAAAAGCAGAATTATTGCTGCCAGTAGAATTCGTGTATAGACTTTGGAACCCGAATGCTGAGTTACTAATTCCAATTGTGTTAGTGTATAGGGATTGAGATCCAAATGCTGAATTATTTGAAGCAGTATTAGAATATAGTGAAGCGTACCCAAAAGCTGAATTGGTATTACCAGTGGTGTTATTCATTAAGGATTGAGATCCAAATGCTGAATTATTTGAAGCAGTATTAGAATAAAGTGAATAGTTCCCGAAAGCTACATTATTATTTCCAGTAGAATTACTATAAAGTGAAAAATAACCACATGCTGAATTGTTAGAGCCTATAGTATTATTTGAGAGAGCAGCATCTCCGATTCCACAATTGTAAGATCCAATAGTGTTAGAATATAAAGTATTACTGCCAAGAGCAGTATTGTTATTACCGCTAATATTTAAATACATAGAATTAATCCCTATTGCTGTATTCGTACCCCCGATCGTATTTGATGTCAAAGAATTCATCCCAATTGCAATATTTCCGTTTCCCTCTGAGTTAGATAACAATGAATAGGATCCAATAGCAGTATTACTTTCACCTGTGGTATTGTTCAGCAAAGCGTTATTTCCAATAGCAACATTCCAATTTGCTACCGTGCTCATTAAGAGTGTATAAGCTCCGACTGCTGTATTACCAATACCGGTAGAAAGGTTATATAGGGAATTTGTACCGATTGCTGTATTTGAACTACCTGTTGTATTATTAAAAAGGGCACTATATCCCAAAGCACAATTGTAATACCCACTTGTATTATTATAGAGCGAATAAGTACCAACTGTTGTATTCCAATAGCCTGTTGTCAAATTTTGAAGTGCTTCATTACCAACTGCAGTGTTGTAACTTGACTCCCCAGCGGTACCGCTCATAGTAAAGTTTCCTGCATTCAGACCTATAAAAGTATTATATCCATCGGTTCCAAATGCCTGGTAATTGTGTATGAATCTTATCCCGCCTTTTGTAATTATACCATAATTAATTCCTGAATTCGGATAACCACCAAGCTCAAAATTTCTGAACAAAGAGAGATTACCTGTTGCCTGATTAAGATTTAAATAATCTGTTGAACTGTCTTTGACTTTGAAATTTCCATTTGGCGCAAGCGTGTTTGTTATATCCTGTGCGTTGGATATAAAGTTTATAAGCATAATGCTTATTGCAATCGCTGAGAGTATTTGTTTCATCTTATATGATCCTTTCAAGAAATAGAATGAGAATTACTAGAGTTAAAAGGTAAATGATTTTCGAAATATGTTTTTGCAGCAGTTTCATAATGAACTTAAAATACCAAGTATTATCATCATAGCAGCCAGCCCAATGATGAAAAAAATTATCATCATAATAAGTCTCGCTTTTTTTTCTCTGCTTTGAATTTCTTCAAGAGTTTTCTCCCCTGCTGTTTTGTTTCTTTTATTATTTAACAAGAATCATTTTCCTTGTCTGGATTATTCCTTGTCCTGAATTTATTTCAGGACCTTTCGTCCTCAATCGATAAAAGTACACTCCACTAGTCAACTCACTTGCATTAAAGTCTATTGAATACTTACCAGCTGGTTTAGTCTCATTCACTAACTCCTCCACTTCTTCTCCCAATGAATTGAAAATTTTTAGAGAAACGAAACTTTCATTTGGAATTGAAAATGAAATTGTTGTCGACGGATTAAATGGATTAGGATAATTTTGTTTTAAAGCAAATTCAGTTGGTGTTTCTTCGTTGTCTTGGGCATCAGTTACAGTTTCAAAGTAAGCAAAGGATGAGGTTCCCATTGATGTTGTTGAGGCAGTTAATGAAAACGCATCGATGCTTGGGTCTGTAACATCAAATGAGAATACTCCGCTGCTGTTTGTCAGGGTTGAACCTAACCACTGATAAGCCGAAGGCAGGCCTTCAGAACTGTTTGCTTCGTAAATATCAATTACTGCGTTTGCCAGCTGGTGTATTCCTGAAAGTGTGTTACCGTTCATCGAAATATTTGTTGGAGGTTGAATTCCGAGGTTGGCATTAGGAGAAACAGAAAGATTTGATGGAGTGTTTTGATAAATATCATTTTTGCGGATCCAGATTTGCTTTGGAGAATTCGCTCCGTCAACAACTATACCTCCCATTCCCTGATTACCGATGATATAATTTGGATCATTGTTAGTATTTACATCTGCTCCTATTGCAATAGAATTTGCATGACCCTGAATAAGTATACCATTTCCATTAGGATATATGACGGACTGATCGTTAATTCCGATATAATTGTTTTGTATAGTGTGCTCAGTTGCAGCCAATGAATCGTAGAGCGCAAAAACATATATTCCACTTTGATTATTACCTGCTATAGTGTTGCCATTTACATTACTGTTTACTGACCCATCTGTTAAAACAATTCCGTTTCCGTTTGGTACTGCTGCACCCTGTAATGGGGCTAATCCAATAATATTATTGTTGATTTCATTATTTTCAGAAAGTTCAGTAGTAGAAGGTCCAGTTATGTAAATACCATGCTGCGTATTTCCTGAGATTATGTTACCAAGTAATTGTGTATTGCCGCCAATTGTATTAAAACTAGACCCTGTTACAAGTATACCCTGCGTATTTCCGTAGCCGCTCAGTCCATCTGTTGTCGTACCGATATAGTTAGCTTGTATGTTATTCAAGTATCCCACCGCCATCTGGATACCTGCAACATAATTTCCGCATATTTTATTTGAGTATAACACTGAAGTTTTCCCTATTTGGTTACGATTACCCACGATCATCATTCCAAATTGGTTTCCCATCAGATTATTGTTCTTATCAAGCCCAATGTAATTACCAATTACTTCATTTGAATCGCCGGATACCATTATACCGATCTGGTTACCAACAATTTCATTTCCGGTTGTTAATCCGCCAATCGTATTTTTCATTCCATTCACAATAAGACCAGCGCTTAAAATTGCTCCTCTGATCTTCAAACCGTTTACAGTAGTATTATTTTCAACCACTAGGCATCCAAATTGATTTACTAATTCAATTTGACCAGATCCAAAAATACTTGATCCGTCAGGTAACCCTATCCCCTGCAAAAGATTTATTGTCCCGCTCACGCTAAATGCAATATCAACCGATGAATTCATGTTGTAAGCTTCTTCCACTGCAGCCCGCAATGAGCATCTGTGCAACTCATCTTCGCAAATACCATCCATAGACTCATCAATTTTGGGGGTGCTCGGATCATCCCAGGCATAAGCAAATACATCATCTGCTAAAGAATTAACAGTAAAATTGAGCTGAGCATTTGTGAGTGTTGTAATCATCACAGAAACTATAAGCAACTCTACTACAAATAGTATTGTATTTCTTTTCATTTCAGTAGCCTCCTAAATTTTGTATTAAATAAATTTTACTTAAGCAAAATCATTTTTCGTGTCTGCGAGTAACTGCCTGCAAATATTTTATAAAAATAAATCCCACTTGTCAGACCTTGCCTACCGGCAGGCAGGTTTCGGACGCTGCCGGAATGACTGCCAGCATCGAAACTGATTGAGTAATTTCCTGCAGGTTTTGTTTCGTTCACTAATTCAGCAACTTCTTCACCTAATGAGTTGAAGACTTTTAGTGAAACGAATTCTTCATTCGGTATTGAAAATGATATTGTTGTTGAAGGATTAAATGGGTTGGGATAATTTTGTTCTAGAGAATATTTATCTAAAGCTAAATTTAATTCATTAACAGATGTCGGCTCTCCTCTATCGAGTAAAAAAGCTTCATACCTCTGTAAAGACGGACGATAGCCCTGTCCAACTATAAATCTTCCATCCGGTGTGATCGCGTTTGCTTGCAGTAAATATCCTGATTGGTTTATTAGATTTGAATAAACAACATTCAGATCGTACATCACATTGGTTAAAGTGTTTATTTGTCCCCATAAAAATGCAACTATTCCATTAGGATTTTGCCCTGTAGTAAAACCAACAACAAGACCATCATCTGAAACATCGAGAGCATAACAAACTTCCGGGTTGGTACTACCTGACAAAAATCCAAGATCGACCTCGGGATCCCAATATCCAGGTGGTACTTTGTGCCATCTGAATCCGTGCATTTCGTTTCCGTTCATTATAATTCTGCCAACTGCATAGATTCCATTTTCAGAAATCGCCTCTGCTACACCATTACCCGATATTACAGGAATAGGCATTGCATTACTAATGTAATCTCTCCAATCAACAGGTCTCTGATTATAATTTTCATCTGACGACCATCCGACTAATAAACTGCCATCACCATCAATGGAATTAACTAGTGATGTTGAATCCCCACCAATTAACACATCCAGTTCTTTCATACCAAAAGATTCAGCCCATATAAACCCTCTGTATTCGCCAGAAGTATTTTGTATCTGACCAACTATTCTTGAGCCATCAGCAGAAATACCCTGTGCATCACTTTCTATGAATGGATCACCGCCTAATTGCGTTAAATATTCAAGTGAATTTGTCTCAGTCCAACGAAAAGCTTTCTCGGTTCCAAATTCGTCTTCGGTTGTTCCTACTATTATTGTTCCGTCTGACGAAATCGAACTTGCCATGCTTTCAATATTCGATGTTCCACTCAGTGTCTGCATTCCTCCACTAACAGTCCAACGAAATGCTCTATCTTCATCATTGCTGTTTTTACTTTCACCAACTACAATAGAACCGTCATTCGAAACAGCAAAGGCTTCACTTTCATCACCGCCCAATGTACCCAACCAGGTAAACGATTGTGAATTAATCCGAATTGAAATTGTGATAAATATTATCAACGTAAATATTAATTGAGATTTGAGTTTCATTTTTTATCCTCCTGAAAATTTTTATTTGAGATAAATCATTTTTTTCGTTTGTGTGAAATCGCCTGCAGAAAGTTTATAAAAATAGATTCCGCTTGTTAGTTCGCTTGCATCAAATGTGACCGAATAATTGCCAGCAGGTTTTGTTTCGTTCACTAATTCAGCAACTTCCTCACCTAATGAGTTATAAACTTTTAGTGATACGAATTCTTCATTCGGTACTAAAAACGAAATTGTTGTTGAAGGATTAAATGGGTTTGGATAGTTTTGATTTAAATGAAATCCCGATGGATAATCCGATAATTCATCGACAGAGTTTATTCCGTTTACAGCTAAAAGAAATCCTTCATTCTGAGAGGTTATGCCATTAGTTCCTTCTCCAACAATAAACTGACCATCTAAAGAAATTCCCAATGCATTTGATAATTCAGAGCCTGATGTTAATAAACTTGAATAGGTTTGATTTAATTCTTCCAGCCCGCCTACATTTGAAAGCCGAAATGCACCATTGCCAAATGAACCAACAATAATACTTCCATCTTCCGAGACAGCATTTCCCTGACTGAAATTTCCAGCAATATCAAATTCAAAACCACCACTCTGTGTCCAGCGAAAAGCTTTGTATAACCCTGCACTGCCTGTTTCAAATCCAGTGATTGTATTTCCATCTCCAGATATTCCTAATGCAAAACTGTAGAACGTGCCAATCTGTTCCATTCCAAGTGTATCAACCCAACGAAAAGCGTATGGATCACCTGCACTGACATAAGAATAACCACAAATCATTGAACCATCAGCCGATATATCATTTGCACCAGAGGAACTGCCTCCTAGAGTTCCTAAGTCTTGAAGACCTCCGGCTTGAGTCCAGCGATAAGCATTTGGATATATATCAACAATAATAGCTGTTCCATCTGCAGAGATTCCATGAGCTGTGCTGTAATCACCAGCGCCTAAATCCTGCATTCCTGTTGACTCGGTCCATTTAAAGGCACGATAAATATTATTAGCATCATCAGACCATCCAACGATAATTGAACCATCAGCAGAAACATCAGCCGCTACACTCCCATTTCCGCCCAACGTACCTAAATCCTGAATTCCAGTTTGTATAGTCCATCTGAATGCCCGTGGATTTCCATTCGCATCTTGTGAAACACCAACCACAACCGAACCATTATCTGAAACTGCACGAGCTTCGCTATCATCTCCTCCAAGCGTACCTAACCAGATCAATTGAGGCTGCTGAGATAGGACATCAAAAAAGAACAACAAAGTTATTGTCGCAACGAGTAGCAGAAATTGACTAATATTCCTCTTTAGTAAAAAACGATTCATCATAAACCTCTTCTTAAAAAATTATTATTAATTGCTTGGGTAAAGTTAGTTTCTCCAGCAGACGGCTGCTGTCGCAGGTGTGTCAATAAATAGCGGATTTGTTGCGAAAAGTATGTATTTGGAGTTAAACGAACTTAAAATTTAGTTCGCTCTGTAAACTCTGTTGGGAGGCAATTAAATTGCTGCCGGAAGGCTTTTGTAAAATGAGACGGACTGCTAAATCCGACTTCAAATGCAATCTGGGTTATGCTTAATCTTTTTTCAAGAATTAATGAGGCGGCTTTTTTTAATCGGAATGTTCTGATAAATTCACCCGGAGCCTGCCCGATAACTGCTAATATTTTACGGTGTAATTGGCTTCTGCTCAGAAACATCTCTTTAGCAAAATATTCAGAATTGAATTCAGTATTTGAAAGATTTTTTTCAGCAATTGCAAAAGCTTTTTCGAGGAATTCATTATCAATAGAATTAACAGCTATTGAAGCTGGTTCAACTTTGATTTCTTTGCTGAATCTCTCACGTAGTATTTTTCTTTGTTCGAGGAGATTTTTAACTCGTGCAAATAATTCTTTGGAGCTGAATGGTTTAGTCAGATAATCATCTGCACCTGTTTCAAGTCCGGCAATTTTACTTTCAACATTTGCTTTTGCAGTAAGAAGAATTACAGGTATGTGACTTGTAAGCCAATCAGTTTTTATTTTTTTGCAGAACTCAAAACCATCCATCGCGGGCATCATAACATCGCTGATAATCAGATCGGGCAAAAACTCGGCTGCTTTTTTTATTCCATCTTCACCATCAACTGCTTCGTTCATTTGAAATTCATTTTTCAACAGACTTGTTAAGTAAGTTCTAACATCTTCTGAGTCTTCTACAATCAGAATAGTTGGTTTAGCTTCGAGTTTCTTTTTCTTTTCTATAAGTTCCTGTTCGATTTCTTTATCTAACTCATCTGATTTCTTTTCTTCTGATATTTCTGACTGATAAGTTTCTTCATTAGCATAAACTTCCGAGCCAATTACTTTTTCATCTTCACTTAAATAATGATCCGATAGTGGAATCCGAAGAGTGAAGATTGTTCCTTTTCCCAATTCGCTGACAACACTAATATTCCATTTGTGTAAATCAGTAAGTTCCTTAACCAGAGCAAGACCGATCCCGGATCCTTTATATTTTTTCCGTGAAGAATCATCCACCTGAAAGAAGCGATCAAAAATATTTTCAAGCTTGTCTTCAGGAATTCCAATACCTGAATCGGATACTTCCACAACAGCAAATTTATTTCCATCTACTTTCGCGTACTGAATATTTATTGACACATCTCCGTTTGCCGGTGTAAACTTAATCGCATTTGATAAAAGATTATTAATTATCTTTTCAAGTTTGTCTCTGTCAATCCAGCAAATAAATTTTTCTGAAGAAGATGAAAATGAAAGTTTAATTTCTTTTTGTTTCGCGAGCGCTTCAAATGCAAAAAGCAATCCTCTTGCAAGACTTACAAGATTTTCCTTTTTTGCTTTTAACGGAATTGCAGCATTTTCCAGTTGAGTCAGTTCCAAAAGCTGGTCAATCAGTTCCTGAAGTTTTTCGCTGTTACGCTTAATTAATTCATAGTACTCTTCTTTATTATCTACTGTGTCTCCGTTTATCAGTTCTTCTATTGGTCCGCGGATAAGAGTAAGCGGAGTCCTGAATTCGTGCGAAAGGTTTGCAAAAAATCTTGATTTTATATTTTCGAGTTCACGTTGTTTCTTAGCTTCAAATTCGCGCATCTTTAATTCGTTTCGAAGTTTTGAACGATTCATTTCGATTTTTCTAATAGAAAATATTCCTGCGAAAATTATAATTACATACATTGCATAAGCCCAGCCGGTTCGCCACCATGGGGCTCCGATGTTAACAAAAATACTTTTTTCGTTTCCTGTCCAGATACCATCACTATTCGTGGCTTTCACTTTAAAAATATATTTGCCCGGATTGAGGTTTGTGTAAGTAATAAATCTCCGGTTTCCTGAAATTATCCAATCGTTATCAAAACCGTCCATCTTGTATGTATATTGAATTGATTCAGGATCATTGTAATCCAACGCAGAGAACTGAAATGAAAACACATTTTGAGAGTAAGCAAGGTTTATTATTTCAACAGTTAAAATTGATTCAGACAAAGGAGAATCATCACCGATTTTTACCAGTTGATTGAAAATCTGAAAATCAGAAACTACTACAGACGGTCTGTAAGTTGATTGGGTTATTTTTTCAGGATCGAAAATATTTAATCCATCACCGCTGCCAAAGAACATAAATCCGTTTGATGAATTAGCTGCTGAACCTGAATTCATTTCGCTGCCGATTAATCCATCAGAAGTTGAATAGTTCCTGAATAATTTTTTCTCACTATCGAAATAGGAAATGCCAGCATTTGTTCCTATCCATAGATTACCTCTGTTATCTTCAACAATACTTTTTACTGAGTTATCAGCTAAACCATTTGCTGAATTAAATACTTCAACATCACATTCAAGTGATTTGTAATCTCCCCTGAAAGTTAAATTTTTAATTGAAAGCTTATTCAGACCGTTACTGCTTCCAATCCAAAGCACTGTTTCATCATTTGTATTTGTTCCACTCGAAAATTTCTTTTCACAAATCGTGAACAAACTATTACTGCTAAGTTTTAATTCAGAATTTTTAAGATCAATTAGTTGGAGAAACTTTCCTTCATCTTCGGGATCAAATAAATTTAATCCGCCGCCGTTTGTTGCGAGCCATAATCTTCCTTTGCGGTCGCGATGGATATCCCAGACATCATTATGACTGATGCTTTGAGGTTTTTTACTTTCACTAATCCAGATTTCGTATTCTCCATTGATCGTATTAAGTTTTGAAAATCCACCACCCCAGAAACCAATCCAGAGAATATTATTTTCATCCAGTCGCAATGATTTTATATAATCAAAGGCAGTGGTTTTAAAAGTTGGACTCTCGATTTTCCAGCTTTTAATTTCTCCGTTATTTAATGAAAGCTGTTTCAATCCTTGTCCATAGGTTCCGATCCATAAGTCATGATTATTGCCGGGTTCTAAAGACCAAACATTGAATTGATTGGTTGATGAAATTTTTATCGGTTCAGATTTAGAAGTTGAATTTATTAATTGATAAACTCCATCGTCTGTGCCAAAGAACATATCACTATGTGAATCGGTTATTACAGATCTCACATTTTTAGCTTTCAAATCATTAAGCATTTTTGAACTAAATCCTGAACTGAAAGGATTATTAAACTTCAATGCCTTTGGGGATATATAACTAATTCCACCTTCGGTTGCACACCAAATGACACCTGATTTATCTTTAATAATTTCATTTACCTGATTATTAATTATACTTGAGGGATTTCTCTCATCGCTGAAATACCTGACGATTTCTGAAGTATTTAAGTTCATTCTTATCACTCCGGCGTAAGTTGACATCCATAAAATCTTTTCGCCATCATTATCTTCTTCGACGACTGATGAAACACTGTTGCTGAATTGTAAACCTTGTGCTATCGGTAAATTTATTCTTGTAATTACATTTGTTCGAATATCTAAAGATGCCAAACCATTTGCTGTTCCGAGCCACAATTTCTTTTCATCGAAATGTGATTGTTGAACTGACCAAACAAGATTGTTATTCAGACTATTTTGATTTAACGGATTATACTCATATCTGAAAAAATAATTTTCATTGGCTGACGGTATGAATTTATTCAAACCATTGTAAGTGCTGATCCATAAATTCCCTGCTGCATCTTCAATAATTGAAGTGATGAAATTATTAGAAAGGCTGTTCCGATCTTCAGGATTATAATTCCAGCTTTTTGATTCACCGGTTTCGGGATTAAATTTAAAAAGCCCTGATTGATAAGTTCCAATCCAAAGCGTGTTGTTTCTATCTTTATAAATTGAAGTGATGCTATTTTCCTTTACAAACTTTGATTTAATCGTCCAGTGTCTGAATGAATCATATCTACGATCATAAAGATTCAACACACCGCTTTTAGTACCGATCCAGATATTGTCATTTTCATCTGCAAAAATTGCCCAGATATTATTGTGTGAAATTGAATTTGAATCGGTGGGATCATTACGATAAACTTTAAAGCTGTAACCATCGAAACGGTTTAAGCCATCCTCAGTGCCAAACCAGATAAATCCGGTTTTATCCTGAAGGATTGCATTGATCTTATTATTTGACAAACCATTTTTCACAGAAAGATTTTTAAAATTTAAATCCTGAGAAAAAAGATTTGCAGAGAAATTTATAAATAAGAGAAATGCCAGATAAATTTTTCCGTTCTTCCCTGCAATAATCATATTATAAATTTAATGATGAAGAATGTTAAAAGGCAAGAATGTTTTAAAATAAAAAACCTCCTTCTATATGAAGAGGGTTGTTCATTACTCTTAAGCAACTTTTCAATTTAACTAAATCCCCGCAATGCGGGATTTCTGACCTGTCTGCCAACCAGCAGGTTAAGTGATATCACTTAAGCATCAACATCTTCTTTGTTTCAACAAAATCTTGTCGTGCCTGCCCATTTTGGGAACTTGTCTCAGGATCTCCAACTCTCAACTGATAAAAGTACACACCACTCGTGAGATTCTGACCTTCGTCAGAATGACTTCTGAATTCAACTTCATAAGTGCCGGCAGGTTTTTCTTCGTTAACAAGTGTAGCAATTTTATTTCCCAAAACATCATAAACTTTTAGTGTTACAAATTGCCTACTGCCAATTGCATACTGGATTCTGGTTGTTGGATTAAACGGATTTGGGTAGTTTTGTTCTAAATAATATTCAGTCGGCAATTTTAAATTTTGAATATCGTCAGTTGCTAATACTAAACCAATTTCCGGAGTTGGCAATTTCACAGTAGTGTAAATATGAAACTCGCCTGCAGCTAATGAAATTTCCGTTTGTGTATTAGTGATTAATATGCTATCTCCGCTAAAGTAATCATACCACCAACCTGTATTTGGAAATTGAGGATTAATATTTAATTGGCTTATATTAAAATTTCCTACGATATTCACATTCATTGTGGAATCAAGTATAGTTAATCTTTTTGCATAATCGGAAAGACTGTACGAATAATCATCACTGTTGAAAGCCTGATAGTTTTTTAATTTTATTAATGCTTGCCACACTAAATATAGATTCTTTCGGTTACCATCATTAAAATAATCCCAGCGTATGGGTTTTGGATCTAACCTGCAATCAGGAGTTCCGCAAGGATAGTTTATTGAATAGTCATATCCAAGTTCACCAAACTGCCAGATCATTTTTGGTCCCGGTATAGTAAAATAAAATGCACCAGCTAATTTCATTCTCTGAATAGCTGTCGGAAAAGATTTAATATTATAGTTGCTGTTCGAATTACCATACAATAAATTCTTATACATAAGCCGTTCTTCATCGTGACTTTCCATATACGATACAAGATGCATATCACTCCAGTTTCGTGATTTGTGAGTTGCACCTGTAAGATTTGATGAATAACCCATTGTTGCTTCATTGTATTCATAATTCATGTTTCCCCATAACATCATCCCATAATTTGAAAGAACAGTTTCTTCGCTGTTGACTGCAAAGTGTTCCAATATTACATAAGCATCCGGAAATGCTGCCCAGATTGAATCAGCCATTCTCTCTAAAATATTAATTCTGGATTGATCATACTGTCCCCAAAGATTAACATCGTTACCACTAAAAGTTTGTGTAAACCCTTTGGAGAGATCAAATCTGAATCCATCAATTTTAAATTCGGAGAGCCATTGTCTGTTCACCCGATCCACATAATATTTTGTTGCTGCACTCTCGTGGTTGAAATCATAACCAACATTATAAGGATGACGTGGAATTGGATTAAACCACGGACTGTTTGCAGCAGGACGATTATTAACTTTATCCCAATACAACCTGACCATCGGTGATTGACCAAAAGCATGATTTAAAACCATATCCATAATAACAGCTATTCCCATTCCGTGAGCCTGATCAATGAACTCTTTAAACTTATCGGCGGAACCATAATATTTATCAAGCGCATAATGATATGACGGATTATATCCCCAACTCAGATTGCCTTCAAATTCCATTACTGGCATCAGCTCAATTGCGTTTACTCCTAATTGTTTTAAATAATTTAATGTGTCTTTTAATGCCTGATAATCATGTTCTGCGATGAAGTCCCTCAACAGTAATTCATAAATAATCAGTTTTTCTTCATCCGGTTTTTGGAAATTTGGATTTTGCCATTGATATTCTGCTTGATCGGTTTGGAATAATGAAACAAGCTCTGCAGTTTTTCCTTGTGGATATGGTTTTAAGTTTGGATAAGTCTGTGAAGAAATAAATTCATCATTCCATGGATCAAGAATTTTTTTTGTGTATGGATCGCCAATTCGTATTTCTCCATCAACTAAATATTGAAATGCGTACTCAAACCCTATTGTAAGGTTATCAAGAGTTATCCACCAAACAACTTTATTGCTATCGTATTCATATCGGTTAAGGAAATAATTTGTCTCAACTTTCCAATCATTGAAATCACCAATCAGGTAAATAAATTCTTTGTATGGTGCAAATAACATTAACGTCACGCTGGTTCCGCTGTTATAATTGATTCCCTGTACAATTCCCGGCGGTGGAGATTGATTAATGACCGTCGGATTAACAAACATCACAATGTGAGCACTATCAGCCTGACCAGATGTATCGAGACCAACAGCTATAACATCGTGTGGACCGGGAGTGTAATTACCATAACTGAAAAGAAAAATTATTGAATCTTCTGTTGTCTGAGAAATCAGGTTTCCATCAATGAATAAACTTAATTGTGAAAGTGCCGTCCCGATCTCAACGGCTCTCACATCAATCTGCACTGAAGAATCTTTTCTAACAAATGCAGGTGATCTCAGCGGATCCCCAAAATTATTTGAGACAACCGGATTTTTAAATACTATACTAAGACCGGGCTCGAAGAGCGGAATGAAAATATCCGGACGAGTTTGTTTGGCTGCATCAGAACTTCTGAAAACAATTGCGAGTTCCTGGATTTGTTCTGATTGATTGCTAACGCCATAAAATTGTCTTGGAAATCCTATCGTCAATTTGTAAAGGTTAGTTCCCAATCTTGTAAGTGCTGGCTGATTCTGATTATTCCCCCAGTCACCAATTACGTGCTCCCAATCACCAAAGTTTGTATTAACTCCTGTGTGTGCATAAACAGTTCCTGTATAATTCAAAAGTTCTTCGGCGCCAGGCTGAGCTGCATCAAACAAAACTATAATACTGTCTGATTGAGTTGGATACTCCGGAGTTGTTACAACAATCTGCGCAATTATTGTAGAAATAAAAAAAACTACAAGTAAAATCGTCATTAAACTTTTCATTCATTCCTCTTTTAAATTTTATTTTTTCCTGCCGGTAATTTGAATAACTATCTCTCTTCTTCTTGACCGGTTGTCAAAATCTACAAAAATTATTTGCTGCCATGTACCTAATAATAATATACCTTTTGAAAATGGAATTGTCAATGAAGCTCCTTGAATTGATGATCTTATGTGCGAATGCCCATTACCATCGTGCCAGGTATTATCGTGTTCGTAATTGATATTCTCAGGAGCTATCCGATCAAAAAAATTTGGATAATCATTTAATAGTCCTGGTTCGTATTCGATAGTAGTTATTCCAGCAGTCGAACCGGCGGCAAAAACTAGAACATTACCTTCAATAAAATTATTTTTTAAAATAAGATCGCTGACCTGGTCTGTTATATCGGTTATATCACAATTTCCTTTAGTAGAAATGTTAATTGAATAGGTTTCTAATTCCATGTATTGCTTTCCAAACTAACAAAGTTTTAACAGCATAAAGTTACAAATTTTTATGTCTGATTGTTTGTACACTCCTATTTTCATTGGAAGTCTTAGTGCGTAGGGTTAAATTTGTAAACCTATTTCAAAATTAAAAAGAGGAACGACATGACATCACAAGATTTTATAAAACTGGAAGAAAAATATGGCGCACATAACTATCATCCGATAGATGTTGTAATTGATAAAGGTAAGGGTGTTTGGGTCTGGGATGTTGAAGGGAAAAAATATTTAGACTTTCTCTCAGCGTATTCAGCAGTAAATCAGGGACACTGTCACCCGAAAATAATTAATGCCATGATTGAACAGGCACAAAAGCTAACATTAACTTCACGTGCATTCTATAATAGCTGCCTCGGAGAATTCGAAAAATACATCACTGAATATTTCGGTTATGACAAAGTGCTTCCGATGAATACCGGAGTTGAAGGTGATGAAACTGCTTTCAAACTTGCAAGAAAATGGGCTTACACAGTAAAAGGTATTCCGGAAAATAAAGCGAAAATTATTTTCTGTGAAGGAAATTTTCATGGAAGAACAATGATGGCTGTTTCTGCTTCCAATGATCCTGATTGTAAAGAAGGATACGGACCCTATCTTCCCGGAATTGAATTAATTCCTTACAACAATATTGCTGCTTTGGAAAAAGCACTTCAGGATCCAAATGTATGTGCATTTCTTGTTGAACCAATTCAGGGAGAAGCAGGAGTTATGGTCCCGGATGATGGATATCTGAAAAAAGCTTACGATCTCTGTAAATCTAAAAATGTTTTATTCATCGCTGATGAAGTTCAAACAGGATTATGCAGAACAGGAAAACTTCTCGCTTGTGATCATGAAAATGTAAGACCGGATATTTTAATACTTGGTAAAGCATTATCAGGCGGGGCAATGCCAATATCTGCTGTTCTCGCAGACGACGAAATAATGCTTACAATTAAACCCGGTCAGCACGGATCAACTTTTGGTGGAAATCCATTAGCCGCTAAAGTTGCTATTGCAGCACTGAAGGTTCTTAAAGAAGAAAATCTTGCTGAACATGCTGATAAGCTTGGAAAATATTTCAGACAGGAAATGCAAAAGATAGTTGACGAACTTGAAATTGTTTCGATGGTAAGAGGAAAAGGTTTGTTGAATGCGATAATAATTAAACCAACTAAATCAGGTAAAACTGCTTGGGATGTTTGTGTTGAGTTTAAAGAAAATGGTTTGCTTGCCAAACCAACTCACGGAGATATTATCCGCTTTGCACCTCCGCTCGTTATAACTAAAGATGAAATTGATTTTGCAATCAATACAATCAGAAAAGTTTTAATGAAATTTGAACACGAAGTGGCTGCGGTTGAAGCTTAATTATGAAGCCCTCATTACGAGGGCTTTTTTAGTTTTGGTTGATATAATTTTTTATTTCTTTATTCGTTTCTTCAATAATCTTATTGAACTTTTCTATTCTTGCATTTACACTCACCCAATCATTGTTCTTTCCTGATAGTTCGATAGCATAAGCTTCATCACCAACTTTTACTGCACCTATTGAATAGCTCGAGCCTTTAATGGAGTGAACAGTTTCAACTATCTTTGCCAGATCATGATTAGTTAATAAGTCAGTAAGATGAATGTATTTATCATCAAGATCAGAGAGAAAGGATGTAAGTAGATCTTTTTCAAATTCTTTATCTCCGAGACTAACATTTTTTAATCTATCCGTATCAAGAAGCGGACTTTGCTTTTGTTGAACTTCATTTACAACACCTTCATCTCGCCGAATATCAAGCAAAACATCTATTTTTTTTACGAGTTCCTGACCAGACACCGGTTTTGAAATATAATCTGTCATACCTGCGTTCAGACATTTTTCTTTATCCCCCATCAGAGCATGTGCTGTTAATGCAATAATTGGAATATCTTTTTTGGAACTTGTGAATGAACGAATTTTTTCAGTCGCTGCAAATCCATCAACATTTGGCATCTGCAAATCCATAAGTATCAGATCATAGTTTTCTTTTGATACAGCATTTACTGCTTCAAGACCATCACAAACTGCCGAAACATTAAAACCAAAAGTGTTTAGAATTTTAATCGTTACTTTTTGATTTATCAGATTATCTTCAGCGAGAAGTATTTTATATTTCCCTCGTTTTTTCTTGAATCCATTTCCACGAAAATTTTCAACACTGCCGAGGAACTGTGTCTCAAATGTTTCTTTTTCAGTTTGGCTCTCAGTTAATACATCACGCTCAGTCTGAACTTTACAAACGATAGTAAAACTAAATGAACTTCCTTCACCTTCAATACTTTTTACAATTATTTTTCCACCGAGCAATTCAACGTATTCTTTACTAATCACCAAACCTAAACCCGTTCCGTGCGCAAATGATTCATAGAAATCACCTAATTGTGAGTAAGGTTTGAATAATTCTTTAATCTTTGATTCAGGAATTCCAATTCCGGTATCAGAGACAGATACAGAAACTTCAGCGTCAGAATTATTTATCTTTTTAGTTTTTACAGCGATTGTGATTTCACCATCCGATGTAAATTTAACAGCATTTGTCAACAGATTAGTCAATATTTGTCTTAACTTAACTATATCGCCAACCAATTGAGAATCAATTGATTCAGGAATTTCTTTTATGATCCTGACATTTTTTTCACTCGCTTTAAGTGATATTACAGAAATTGATTGATCTATTACATTAACCAGATTAAAACGAACGTTTTCAACTTTTGCTTTTCCGGCTTCAATCTTTGAAAGATCAAGAATCGAATTTATTATGTCGAGCAATGATTCCGCTGACTGACGGGCGTTTGTTGAAAAGAATTTTAATTCTCCTTCATTTGAATAAGCGCCTGCTTCTATCAAAGAAAGAAAACCTAAAATTCCATTTATCGGTGTTCTGATTTCGTGACTTAGGTTTGCAAGAAATTTACTTTTTGTTCCGCTAATTCTGATAGCTTCCTGTGCCAGTTTCTCATTCTTTTCTTTTTCCTCCTTCAACATTTTTGCAACGAGTTTTCGTTCTTCTTCTATTTTTACCTGCTCAGTGATATCATAAATATTTCCTTCGAAATAAATGTTTCCATTATCATCCTTAACAACACGGTCATTTAACCTTACAACAGCAATTGAACCGTCTTTCTTTCTTAACCTAACCCTATAGTTCTCAACTTTATTTTTCTCCAACATCTCTTTTATAAGGTTCTTTCTATCCTCTTCATCAACATATAAATCCTTAGTATTCAAATCCATTAACTCAACGCTGCTAGAGTATCCGAGCACGTTTGTGAATGTCTGATTTATAGTAAGCAGTTTACCATCGGGAGTTGATTGAAAGATTCCCTCCAGTGAGTTGTCAATTATCGATCTGTACTTTATATCTGACTGTTCTATTTGCAGATTTCGTTCAGCAAGAAAAAACCGCATCCTGAAATTCACTGCACAGGCAATTATCGAAACCACACTCAGACATAAAACGAAAATCACAGATTCTTTCATGTTGGGAAGAAAATAAATACTATGATTATTGAATAGTATTGAAGCGGCAAAAGTTAAGTTATAATAAATTGCTACTATTATCTGATGTTTAATTTCCCAGCTTAAAAAAAGTGCAGATGAAAATATCATCAAACCAACAATACTTGAATTTACAAGTATAGTCGAAGGTATCATATAAATCATCAGACCTGATGAAATAATTATGCTGAGTAACAGAATATGAATTAAAATTATTGATCTTTTTACTGATGTTCCGGCACTGGATGTTGCAAGTATTAGAAAAGCAATTAGTGTAGAGGTAAGTCGAATGAAATATATTTCCAGTGAATAATCCGGAAAATATTTTACTTCCAGAATCATTGCGAATGATCCGAATAAAGCTACCAGCACGGACATAATACGCAGCGGTACATACAGAAGTTTCTCCAGTTGTTTAATCAGTTCCTTATATTTTTCTTGCGAAAGAGGGAATTTATTCTGAAAAATAAATTCAAAAATCGAAGCGCTGATAGCTGAGGTAAATTGAGAGCCTTTATTTATATTTATTGAGTTCAATTATCACCTTATTTCGCCGGAATAAATCGATAAATCATTAAAATTATCAAAATGAAACTTCACATTTAATGCCATTATGGACTTATTGTATTCATTTGATTTAGCAATATTTTACTTTTTCAATCATACCATTTCTACAGGATTTCTGGATAAATTCTTTTCTATAATTACTGATGTTACTAAGTGGTATATCGCTTATGCAATACTTTTAGGAATTGCATTCTTTAAAGGCGGAAGAAGAGGTAAGATTGCGGTAATCGGATTAATATTTTTGATTATAGTTACTGATCAAACCGGTTACAGATTGTTGAAAGAAACTATTGAAAGAGTCAGACCTTGTAACGCACTAAGTGATGTCCTGACTCCCATCGGTTGTTCCGGAGGTTTTTCTTTTCCTTCAAACCATGCACTAAATAATTTTGCTGCAGCCGTTTTTTTATTACGATTGTTTCCCAATTACAAATGGGTTTTCCTGATAGTCGCAACTTTAGTTTCTATGTCAAGAATTTATCTTGGTGTTCATTATCCTTCAGATGTGGTTGGCGGTGCAATTATCGGGATAATTTTCGGTTATCTGTTTTCATTAGCAGCTTTGAAAGTCGATGGTTACATCAAAGAAAAAAATTTGAAACTGTCTTAATGAAATTATTGGTTTGAAGTTTTACTTTTTTCGAAATTGATTTTTAGGTACGTAATAATATTTTTCTAAATAAAACGAATCTCAGAGTTTTTCTTATTTCAAACAAAAATAATTTTCAAGTAGTCATGAAATCGCTCGAAGAAAAAATTGTAGATAAATACTTTTTAAACATTGACAAAAGGCTGACAGAATGGATGGCTGAGTACGGTCTGTTGATTCTGAGAATAAGTCTTGGAGTAGTCTTTTTCTGGTTTGGCATATTAAAATTTTTTCCTGATTTAAGTCCTGCTGAAGATCTTGTCAGGAATACGGTATATTTTGTTGATCCGGATATATTTCTTCCTGTGTTAGCAGCGTGGGAATTACTCATTGGAATCGGATTGATTACCGGAAAATTTCTTCGGTTCACGATCCTATTATTATTTCTTCAAATGCCAGGAACTGCTCTGCCTTTACTAATTTTGCCTGAAAAAGTCTGGACAGTTTTTCCGTATGGATTAACTCTCGAAGGTCAATACATTGTAAAAAATCTGGTTCTGATCGGTGCCGGATTAGTTTTAGGTGCAACTGTGAGAGGTGGAAAAATTTTAAGCGAATCGAAAAAATAATTAAAATGTTATTTATCTTTTTATAGTCAAGATTATGAAAGTTTTAAAACATTTATTCGACAACAACCGAAAATGGGCTGATAACAGAAAAAAATCTGATCCGGATTTTTTTAACAAGCTAGCTCTTCAACAAAAACCTGAGCATTTGTGGATTGGCTGTTCTGACAGCAGGGTTCCGGCAAATGAAATTGTTGGACTTCTACCGGGCGAACTTTTTGTTCATCGGAATGTTGCAAACCTTGTTGTGGAAAATGATTTAAATTGTTTATCTGTAATTCAGTTTGCTGTTGATGTATTAAAGGTAAAACATATTATTGTTTGTGGTCATTACGGATGCGGAGGAGTAAAAGCAGTCCTTGAAAATTCGAAATTAGGACTTACCGATGACTGGCTTTCAAATTTGAAACTGATAAAAGAGAAATACTCAACTTTACTTGAGCAAAATCCTGATGACTCTTCGCAGATAAGTAAACTTTGTGAGTTAAATGTGATTGAGCAAGTCTATAATGTTTGCAGTACAAATATTGTATTGAACGCCTGGAAACGAAATCAACCTTTGACTATTCATGGTTGGATTTATGATATAAAAGATGGATTGCTTCAGGATCTTGGTGTTTGTATTGCAAATTATACTGAATTGCAGAATTCCACAAAAACAGACATAACAAAATTTTTTAATTTGAAATCTCATTAGTCTGAAGATTTAAATAAAGTCGTCAGTTCATACTTATTTCGTGATTATTAAATAAAGTACCAAAATCATTTCAGCAATACGCGATACTGCTTTCTATGTCTGAGTATTATTCTTTTCTCTTTAACTTACACTTGCTCTCAACTTACTTAACCAGCATCATCTTCCTTGTTAATTCTTTCGTTCCGGAAATAATTCTATACATATACAGTCCGCTGCTTAATTTTTCTGCATCAAAGACTACTTCGTGGACTCCTGCGGGATATTTTCCTTCTGCAATAGTTTCTACTTCTGTTCCGATTGCATCAAAAACTTTTAAAGTGATAAAAGAAGCTTCGGGCAGTTGAAAACCTATTGTAGTTTTTGGATTAAATGGATTTGGATAATTCTGACTAAGTTCAAATTCTTTCACAATAAATAAATTCACTTCAACCTCATTTGTGTAATTTACTGTGCCATTATAATCAACCTGCTTCAACCGGTAGTGATATGTTCCATCATAAAAAGGATCATCTTCAAACTGATAATAATTTCTTTCGGTTGAATTACCGTGACCTTCAACAAATCCAACTTCCATCCATCCGCTTTCTTCTTCAGTTTGATTCATATCTTTTCTTTCAATATAGAATCCGAGATTATTTAGTTCACTCGCAGTCTGCCATGATAAAAAGACTTTTCCGTCATCTGTGCTTGCTGTAAAATTATTAAGTTCAACCGGGATTGTTACTGAATCTTCGATAGCAGAAATCCAGACACTCAACTGTCCACTCTGAAGTCTCATCCAGAAAGGATAAATCTTTCCATTCCATGCAGCAATGTTGCTGTAATCGCCAAAGAACACTCCGGAATTTGGTGTGAAAGATGATTCGCTCACTTTAAAATTTTCAAATGTATTTCCACCATCGGTTGATTTAGCTACAAAAACATCGGTAGCAGCACCGGTTGTATTTCTTCTGTCATAAAAAACAAACCAAAGATGACCTGATGATGGATCTATTGTTGACCATACAAAAAACTGGTGACGAGCAGTGTTGTCATCATTTACTTTTATCGGTGCAGTCCAGGTATTTCCACTATTAGTAGATCGTGCCATAAAAATATCTGTGTCAGTTGCACCGTTTCTTTGATCTGACCAAACCACATAAACATTTCCTCTATAAGGTGAATTGCTGATATCGCACATTGTAATTGGAAGTCCGTTGCATCTGGAAATTCCTGAAACTTCATAATCCCAACCACCGGGCATATCAGAAACAAAAATATCCTGACCCCAGGTTTGTCCGCCATCGAAAGATTTATCGAGAACAATTCCAAGGGGACCAGCCCATGAAACATAAACTTCACCGTTTGGTCCGACACAAGGTACAGCCCCTTCAGTTGTGTTATCGCTGTCAATGCAATTTCCGCTTACATCACTGATTACGACTGCATCACTCCAGTTTAATCCCTGATCAGTTGATTTTGAAAACCTGATCCGTGAACTGTCATTCGGGTTAGAACTTCCATAATCATCAAACTCTGTCCATGTCATATATATATGACCTCGATACGGTGACTGTGAATGATCCACTGCCATCCATTCTTTGTCCTGAGCTTTTGGATAAGAATTCCAGCCGACTCCAACTCCATCGTTCCAGGTAATTCCATTATCAGTTGATCTTTGGACAACAATTCTATCAATCCACCAACCTGATACTGGGTTGGAAAGATGTGCGTAATAAAGAATACCAGAGCTGTCAAAAAGAACTACTGGATCACCCCAAACGCCAAGGTTATTTGAAACTAATTGAGACTCAATCCATGTTAATCCACCGTTCGTCGAACGATAGAAGTGGTCAATATTCGCTCCGCCAGCTAAAATATTTGGATTGAGAGGATTTATTGCGATGGTTACTTCTTCCGGACTTCCATTATTATCCACTAAAATATTTGGATACTGCCCCAGGATATTTACCGAGAAAAGTAACACAAGGCTTATAATGATTTGAATATATTTTTTCATTCTATTTCCTCTTGAAATTTATTTTGATTCTACTGTAACATCATTAAATGTATTGTTTAAGCTGAAACATTTTCTTTTTGATCTTTGGTAAATGATAATCGGGTTATGAAAAGCTGAACTGAAAAATGGCAACAATTTTTTCATATTTGATTAAGTGATTGAGTCTTTTAGAATATTTGTAAAATTCTTATACGAAAATTACTATCTTTTTAGGTCAAATGTATCAGTATATAACCAATGAACTTAGAAACGACTGATATTCTTATGGTTTCAGTGGAATAAATCTTGCATTTATATTTTATTTCAAATATGTTTTAAGAAATAAATATTCAATATTGTGAGATTAACAATAAACATATTCCTTGCATTCTCTCTATTCTGTTCACAATTATTTGCACAGGATTCAACCATAGTTCACATTCGTGCGGACAATTTAGTCTCTTCTTATGAACAAATACCTGCAGAATATTTACAAACTATATCATCAAATAATAAAATAATTCGTTCACCTCAACTCAGGCTCGGGGCTGTCAGTCAGCCAATATTTGTAAACAGTGAAAGACCTTTGATCGATGGAACGCTCTGGAGAGAAAAATCTGATGTTGACTATTTGAGATTGAGTTCGATGGCTGGACTTATGCTTACTGCAAATATAATTGCATTAGATTATCAGATGGATATCTGGTACACTGAAGAAACAAATACTTTTCACTCACTTGATTTTAGTAAGGATTGGGGAAAATATCAGCAGATGGATAAATTCGGTCATTTCATGGATGCATATTTCACAAGTGATCTTTCAGGAAAAGTATATCGTTGGTCCGGAATTTCGGGCAACTCTTCAGTCTGGCTGGGTGCTTTAACAGGCTGGCTGTGGATGTTGGAAATAGAATTAAATGATGCATTCATGGCAGATTGGGGATTTAGCTGGGGTGATATGCTTGCTAATACCGCTGGCTCAACATTTTATGTGCTTCAACAATTTAATTACGATTTGCTTGGTGGAATTCATCCCAAATTTAGCTGGCACAAATCCGATGCTTGGAAAGAAATGAGATATAATCATGATCCAAAAGCATTAATCGAAGATTATGAAGGAATGACTTTTTGGGTTACAGTAAATCCACATCATTACTTTCCTAAAAGCTGGAAGAAAACTTATCCTGACTGGCTTGCACCACTTGGAATTGCTTTCGGTATCAGCGCAAAAGATATTGGAATTTATCCCTGGGGTGGTTACAAAGAATATTTTGTTGGTTTAGATGTTGATCTTAGAAAACTTCCCATACTTGATGAAGTAGATTTCTTAAAGTTTTTAAAGAGTGAAATTAATTTTTTACGTCTTCCTTTGCCAACAATCCGTTTTTCATCTCAAGGTACCTGGTTCGGATTTTATTTCTGATTCGTCCCGACCCGCTTTCTTATCTAGTACAATCTGTGTCCAAAACAATATTTCTTTATTGAATTATTACTGATATTTGCATCCAGCAAAATATTATTACTTAGAAAGGAATAAAATGTTTGTGATAAACACAAAGAAAATCCAATTCAACAAAAAAGCTATCCGTGATTATATTTTTATAACTATAGGTGCTGCAATTATGGCAATCGGCATCGGTATTTTTTTAGTTGATGCTAAAGTGGTTCCGGGTGGTGTAAGCGGTTTATCAATGGCGATTTATTATCTCACCGGTGGCGCGTTCCCGATTGGTATAACTATCTGGCTTTTTAATATTCCATTGTTTATATGGGGTGTAAAAGAGCTCGGGACTCAATTTGGTGCGAGAACTTTTTTTGGATTTACACTCAATTCTTTCTTCATCGATTTTTTCAGAGGTGAAACTCCCGGTTTCAGTTTTATCCAGCTTCAAAACACAGAAACAATTTTAAAACTCCGTCAGGATGATTTTCTTTTTTTGATTTTACTCGGTGCTGCATTACTGGGAATTGGTTTGGGGCTGATATTCAAATTCCGTGGTTCAACAGCAGGAAGTGATATTGTTGCAGCAATCATGCAAAAACGGTTTGGAGTTAAACCCGGGATGGCAATTATGATAATCGATTTTTTTGTTATTCTTATCGCTGGTTTTATAATTGAGTTCAAAGATCTGGCAGGAGACAGAAGTGCAATGACTCTTACACTTTATGCACTATTCCTGCTTTTCGTTTCCGCAAGATTGATCGATGCTATTATCGATGGTTTTGATTATGCACGTGCTGCTTATATTATTTCTGATAAGAATGATGAGATTGCAAAAATAATTATGAATGATTTCAGCAGAGGTGCAACAGCAATTAAAGCAAGAGGATTGTACAGAAATACTGAACGGGAAATTCTTGTTACAGTTGTTGCTTTAAGAGAATTAGGAAAACTTACCAGTATAATAAAGCAAATAGATCCGCACGCTTTCGTCACCGTCAATAATGTTTTCGAAGTGCTTGGCGAAGGATTCAGGAGAAGATTTTGAAATTAATCCTCCTTCATTTGTTAAATCCTACTGAACCATCGAGATCATTGCTGACAATTCTGAAACTAGTTGATCATCCGAACCTTCGAATCCGACATTCATAAATCTTATGTTACTATTTTTATCGATAATAAACTTCGTCGGGATTCCACTTACTTTATATTTTTCTATCACCTCATTTTTATCATCAAGTAAAACATGAAATGGATAATTATTTTTTTTAATAAAATCAATCGCATTTTGTTTTACGTTATCTACTCTTTCCCAAGTATTAACAAATAAAAATTTTACGTTTGAATCATCCTGATAAATCTCAACAGCTTTTTTCATTCCAGGAAAACTTGCAAGACAAGGTCCACACCATGTTGCCCAAAAATCTAACACAACAACTTTTCCTTTCAATTCAGAAAGTGAAATTTTTCTGCCATCCAAATCAAACAAAGTGAAGTCTGGTGCTGGTTCGGATATCAAATCTTTTTTTAATTTTTGATTCAGCTTTTCATTACCAGCGCTTTCAAACTTTGCTGCAAAATCTTCAAAGCCGGCATCACTTCCCTTTTGACCAATATATGCTTCGAGTAAATACTCTTTCATCTTCGGAGATGAAAAACCAGTTTTATAAAACTCACCAATCTTCGAAATAGCTTTATCATACTCGCCATCTTTAACCAATATCTTTGCATAGAATATATTGATATCAGTTTCTCTTCCTCTTGTAAGATTTACAGCTTCTTCGGATAAAGCAAGACATTCATTGTGTTCATCGCCCATTTTGTTAAGCAGTTGCGCTTCAACAAAAAGTGTCAGTCCGAGCATATATCTCCTATCCTGAAGCCACTCAGATTCAGAATAGTATTTCGGTTTTTCACCTTTTGGTGATGTAACTTCTTCTCTGTTCCTAAGCTCACCAAGATTAATTATTTGAAAAGCGAGATCATAATCAGCATCTTCTTTTAACATTCGATCAGCAACTGAATAAAATCTGAATGTGCTGACTTTATTTTGATTTTCGGTAAGAAAATCAAAAGCTTTTTTGTAATCTTTTGTATCCCTGTAATAGTTTGTAATTATATCATACATCGGTTCTATGTATTGACTTTCAGGATAATTTTTTTCGAATTCTTTTAGAAAATTTATTTTATCATTTACATCAACGAGTTGTCTGAATTCAGAATATTTCTTTGACTGAATATATTCAGACAGCGGATATTTTTCCGAAATAATTTTTTCATATTCTATTGCTTTTTTATCTTCGCCAAGTTTTGAATACCATGCAGCTAATACAGTATAATCTTCTTCAGTTTTATTTTCTTTTTTTCCCAGATTAGCTAAATCATCGTTAATAATTACATCACTATCTTTATTCTTTATAGCATAAACAACATTAAAATATGGCTGGAGGAAATTATTTTTCTGATCAGGATTATTTTTAAATTCTTCATCAAATAATTGAAGTGCTTTATCCTTATTCCTGTCTAAATCAAGATAGTACGCACCCCAACTGTTAATTGCCACTGCATAGCCAGCTAAACTTCCAGGAAGCTGCTTCCCGTTTTTGTCTGTTAAATAAATAACATAACCCGCTTTTTGATTATTATCGGTCAGATCATCTGATTTAAATTTTAATATCAATCCAAATGTGCTGTCATTTGTTTGAACTGTACCTTTCAGATATTTTTTTTCAGCTTTTAAAGTTACATCAACGGTATTAATCAGATCTTTGTTAAAAAGGTAAGCTAAACATTGAATACTATCTTCTCCGGCAAGTATTGTGCTATCCGGATTATAAAAAATCGTAACTTCGTTTCCCGGTGAAACCGTTTCCGGTAAATAGCCAAATCCATCTGATAATTTTGGTTCTGTAGAACATCCAATAAATAATATTAATATCATTAATAAAGGGATGAGCATTCGTAACATTTTTTTTCCTTTCAGATAATTCATAACATAAAAAATTGTAAAAGCGATATAAATATTCATCATAATACTGATTTCTTTATATCTCAGATTACAACTTAACAAACTTTAAAAATAATTTTATTAAATAATGTACCTTTTTAATTACCATAAATCACAGAATATTCTTCTTGAATTTCATTCGATACTTCAACAAACATTTACCAACTTTAATTGAAGAATTATCTGAGATTATTACTGTTATTTTTTTATTTTTGAGTTCCAAAAAATCAGCTTAAAAAATGAATCTTGAAAATCAATCATATCTCGAAAATTTGCGCGCATTCGACGAAGAACCTGAAAAACAAACCAGTTTTAAAGCCTTATTCATATTTGCACTCAGCCTAATAATTTTTGTTTTAACTGCATTAGGTTTTTTAGATACGCTTTCAACTTACGTATCACATTATCTTTTGAGACAGCTTGGATATACAAATAAATGGAGCCTCTGGTATGGTCCCGAATGGTTCATCGGTATAAATCGTGATGTAGCTGCACTCGCAGGATTACCAGTCTTATTAACATTCATGACAATTATTCTTATCTACTACAACCTGCGCAAACAATCAAAAAGATTATGGAGGTTAGTTTTTATTATAGTTGGAGGCGGCTTGATTTTGCTCATTGCGAAATATTTTTTTGCCCCGGATGTTCAGTCAGAGCAATTCGATTTTTTCAATGCAACTGAATATAAATTGCCAAGCGGGCATGCAATGATGGGAACAATCTTCTATCTGACACTCGCCGTTACGATTTCCAGAAGACAACATTCAAGTAAAACAAAAAGATTGACGATTATATCCGGAGTTGTTCTAATAATTTTAATTGGAATCAGCAGAATACTACCAGGGATTCATTCACTAAAAGATGTAGTTGCCGGATGGTCTTTGGGATTAGTATGGTTATGTTTATGCTGGTTTGTTGAACGATACATTAAAAAAGCGAGCGATCTGCAGAAAAGATCTCAGCAGGTACTGTAACTTAAAATGTAAAATGTTTAATGTGTTCACCCTTTTCGCCGATTTCTGTCATTGCTTCGATACCAATTTCAAGATGAACGTCAGAATATTTTAGAGTTACCTCTTTATCTGATTCTTCAGTTTTCACACCTTCGGGAAGCATTGGAATATCAGATACTAAAAGCAAAGCACCGCGTGGAATTTCATTTACCAATCCGACAATAAAGAGAGTTGCAGTTTCCATATCAATTGCAATTGTGGAAAGTTTGCGCAAATAATTTTTAAACTCATCATCCCATTCCCAAAGCCGCCGGTTGGTTGTATAAACAACACCGGTTCTGTATTCAAAACCTCTTTGAACAATTTTATCAGAAACAAATTTATGCAGCTTAAAAGATGGAAGTGCAGGAACCTCTGGTGGTTTGTAATCGTTGCTTGTTCCTTCGCCTCTGATTGCTGCAGTTGGAAGAATAAAATGTCCAAGCTCAGTTGATCTTTTAAGTCCGCCGCATTTACCAAGAAACAAAACACCTTTAGGTGCGCGGGCAGAAAGCAGATCCATTATTGTTGCAGCATTTGCTGACCCAATACCAAAATTAATTATTGAAAGACCATCTGAGTTTGTAGCTGTCTGCATAGGTCTCCCGGTGCCTTTGATTTCTGTATTAAATTTTTTTGCAAATTTTTCAACATAGTCTGCAAAGTTTGTGAGCAGCATATAATCGCCAAACTCATCTATCTTCGTTCCGGTGTATCTGTGAAGCCAGCTTTTTGCGATGTCAAGTTTTGTTTTCATTCTGGGCGAAAATTAAACAAAATTACTCTAATCCTTGCTTTTGGTTGAAATAATTATTTAGTTTGCAGAAAAAATCCAGAGATTGATAATGAAAAAGATTATCCTGATTGTAATTTTTATTTCGACAAAAATACTTTCGCAAAATCCTGTACATTTTGAATCACCATTCATTTTTTTAGAATTGGGAATCACACCCGATACGTTAATTTTGGGTTATGATTCTTTTGCAACTGATAGTCTGGATCCTACACTTGGTGAAGTGATCGTTCCTCAGGTTCCAGGAACTTTTGGAGTTCGATTTCAATTGCCTTCAGATACTTCCATTTATACGAAGAAAGATTTTCGGTTTGGTTGTGGACGACCTGATTATCATGAATATTTAGTTGATATTGAATCAGGTTACTCGATAGAAATTATTTGGGATTGGCAAATGATATATTCTGTAACATTTATTAATCCATATTCAGGACACACTTTGCAAACAATTGATTTCGGGAATCCGGCAACTTATTACATCGACTCGCTTGATAAAATTATCTTAGGTGTTCAATATGACGGACCTCTCTCCTGGCCAACATATCAAGTTGTATCACCTAACGGTGGAGAAACATTAATTAGCGGTGAAAATTTTCTAATTATATGGACAAATAGTTTTTTACCTCCAGGAAAATTGTGGTATTCATCTGATGCAGGAATGAACTGGTCAGTTATTAGCGATAACTTACCATCCCCTTATAATAGTTTTAGCTGGCAAGTTCCTCAAATAGATTCAGATAGTTGTTTAATCAGAGTAGGATATTTTCCTTGTGCGTATGATGAATCTAATAATTTTTTCACTATCACAATTCCGGATAATGTTGAAGACGAAATGGATTTGCCGGCTGAGTTTTCTCTATCTCAAAATTATCCCAATCCTTTTAATCCAACAACAAAAATAAAATTTACAATACCGGCCTCCCTAAATCCCTCCAAAGGAGGGACTTTAGTGCAATTACGAGTTTACGATATTTTAGGAAGGGAAGTGAAAATACTTGTAAATGAAGAAAAGCAATCTGGTGTATATGAAATAGAATTTGATGGCAGCAGTCTTTCTGGTGGAGTTTACTTTTACAGATTAACTGCAGGTGATCCTTCGACAGGCTCAGGACAGAGATTTAGTGAAACTAAGAAATTAGTTTTAATAAAATGAAGTTTGAAAAATCGTTCTGCCCTCTCCTTCGGAGAGGGACGGGGTGAGGCTTTCCGATGGAATTTATTTTTATCAATTTCAAGCAGGCACTTTTGTTCAAACAAGAAAGATGGTATTGATAAGATAGAGTAAACGAAAATCTTTAAAAAGAATAATTATTTAGTTTGTAAAAAAACGGCGATAGAAATGAGAACTTTAAACTATCTATCAGTATTCATAATAGGTATAATTAATTCAGAGTCAATCGCGCAAGCCACCTATTTAGGTTACATGTTTATTCCTACTGCGTATGGTAATTATTCTGAGATTACAGACGGCACAATTAGTACTGCAATTGGAAACGATGGAGCGGAGAATATAAATCTTCCATTTCCTTTTGAATACATGGGGATTACGTATTCAACTGCTAGAATTTCTGTTAATGGTTGGATTGAGATGGGACAAACTTACACCGCTCCTGGTGCATTTAATGAACTTGAGAGTACTGTAAAGAAACCCTTGATTTGCCCCTTATGGAGTGATTTGTATGCTGACTCACAAAGTGAGATAAGATATGAAACCATCGGAGAATATCCTGCAAGAATATTTGTCATTCAATGGAAAGACTTAACTTGGTATGATGGTAGCCCATTAAGGAAAAGTTTTCAGGTGAGGATTTGGGAATTGGATGGAACAATCGATTTCGTGTATGGGCCTGGAACTTCGTCTGGTTCTCAATTTTCAGTTGGAATGAATAATCATATTGGCGGTACCGGAAATTTCATTAGTGTTACGCCGATGCAGTTTATTTATAATTTTACAGTATCAACTACAACTGCCAACAATTATAACTACGACCTTTCTCTTTTACCGGAAAATCTGACTCTTAGCTTTGTACCTCAACAATATCACTATTATGGGTCAAAATTGTACCAAACTCCAGATAGTGTTTTTGTTGGAAATCAAAATCAGAAAATTATTGCTATTATAATTCCAAGTCATGATGGAGGAGCTTTGACTCCACCACAAGTATTAAAATTTTATTTCAATACTTACGGGACTACCAATCTAAATGATATTGTAAATGTCAAATTATTTTCCACGGGTTCATCACCTTATTTTAGCAACAATCATCAAATAGGAGAAACATACACAAACCCATCAGGATTATTTGAAATCAATAATATAACAGGTGCTTATCTGATTAATAATGCAACCAATTATTACTGGTTAGCTTATGATATTTCTGCTGAAGCAACTGCTGGCAACTTGGTTGACGGGAATTGTTATAAAATTGATTTAACCGGACCACCTATATATCCAGATTCTTTACTCACAGATCCGAAATTAGTTATCATTGAAAATACATTTCCGACCAATTTATCAATTGGATTAAGTGGTGATTTTCTTACTATAACAGAAGCGATTCAATCATTAGAGAATCAATCGATTAGCTCTCCTACAATTTTAGAATTATTAAATACATACAATGCCACAAATGAAATTTTTCCTATAGAGATTCCTTTTATAAATGGAAGTTCACAGAATAATATTATTACTATTCGTCCAGCTCAAAATGCAACAAATATTAATCTCATCAGCAATACAATAATCTTTACTTTTCAGAATGCTACTTTTACAACAATTGATGGCAGGCCGGGTGGAATTGGTGAAGAAAAGGAAATATCACTTATAAATACATCTTTAAGTTCCAGTACAATTCTTTTCCTTGATAGCACTCATTTTAATACTATTATGTATTGTAACATTCTTGGCAGCGATACAAGTTCAACAGATGGTGTAGTTTCATTTAAACCTTACAATAATACTAATAACACTTTAGCAAATTGTCTAATTGCAAATTATGATAATAACTTACCTTCGTTTGGGATAAAAATTTTTAATGATTTCCAAAGTGGTCAGGGTGGTTCTCATCATACTGTAATAAATTGTGAAATTAAAAATTTCAAAAAAGCCGGAATAGAAATTCACATTGCAGATAATTCGTCGCTAATCGGGAATATTATACACAATGAATTTGAAGTATCAAGTAATTCATTATCGGGAATTAATTGCTACGCTAGGCATGTGACAATAAGTAAGTGTAAAATCTATAATTTGATTTCAAGTGAATTAAATTCAAATGATGTATATGGGATAAAGATTCCGAGAGGTTGGGGCGGAGTTGTTGACAATAATTTTATTTCTCTTTCAGGTAATGAACAATCATCTATTACTGGAATTTATTTAAAGGGAGAATTATTTATTGGTTATTTTTTCTATTATAATTCAATTAATATTTTTGGAAATTGTGAAAGTTCTGAGGGTAGTAGTTGCCTTAAAAGGGATTGGACTTTGACTGAAAATCCTTCTTTGTACCCACCATGGTATTTACTCAATAACATTCTTGTAAATAATAGAGTGAATACATCAGGTAATGGAATACATTTGGCTATTGATTCTAATGATCCTTATTATTCAGCAGATTATGACTACAATAATTACTATGTAACTCCGCCAAATAATTATATCGGGAAGTGGATAAACACTTATGCTTCAAATATCGAGGAATGGAAAATTTTGAGTAACCGAGATCCGAATTCAGTTAGTACGGATGTAAATTTTGTTTCTGATACCGATTTGCATTTAACTGGCGGTTCTATTGGAGACAGTTTGTTAATTGGAATTCCTATTAGTGGAATTACAACTGATATAGATGGTGAATTAAGGCATCTCATTTCACCCTATAAAGGAGCCGATGAAGTTGATAGTCCGGTCTTTACAAATGAGACTAATATGTTACCCTCAAACTTTGCTCTTTTTCAAAACTACCCCAATCCTTTTAATCCAAGCACAAAAATAAAATATACAATACCGGCATCCCTAAATCCCTCCAAAGGAAGGACTTTAGTGCAATTACGAGTTTACGATATTTTAGGAAGGGAAGTGAAAGTACTTGTAAATGAAGAAAAGCAATCTGGTGTATATGAAATAGAATTTGATGGTAGCAGTCTTTCTGGTGGAGTTTACTTTTACAGATTAACTGCACGTGATCCTTCGACAGGCTCAGGACAGAGATTTAGTGATACTAAGAAATTAGTTTTAATAAAATGAAGTTTGAAAAATCGTTCTGCCCTCTCCTTCGGAGAGGGACGGGGTGAGGCTTTCCGATGGAATTTATTTTTATCAACTAAAAGCTGGCGAGTCTTCGGAGACGAAGAAAATGATTCTACTCAAATGATTAAGCACAAAGAACCTGCCGGCAGGCAGGGATGGTATTGATAAGATAGAGTAAGAGAAAGATTACGAGTAAGAGTAAGATTGAAACTAAATCTTGCTCTTTCTCTTACTCATAATCTTAATCTGAGTTTCTCATTCGGTGTACTGCTCAATTACTTTAATAATATGCGCTTCACAAACTTTACAGAATGGTCGTTCACCTTTTGAAAACATAATACAATCCAACATCGGGCGGTACATTCCGGATGCAACATATCCGGCTCCTTCAAAAGCGCCAACTTTACCATAGTATGAATTTTTCTTTAAATACGAATCAACAAGTTGCGAATGCTCTTTGTCCTTTCTCGCGTAGGCATCCTCTGCTGCTTTTATTATTTCGGGTGACTGCCGTTCTCTTTTCAATTGAGCGGTTCGTTTGTTCATCTCTCTTCGCTCTGCCTGCCATTTGTAATCCATAGAGTCGTATTTGGCTTTGTCCCATGGGGTCGGAATTTCGATTCCGGGTGAAAGAAATTCATTCCACTTCACAGATGGTGGATTGAGTAATGCAGTTACATTCGGTTCGAGAGGTTCAATTGCCAGCGGATAAAAATCATTATACTGAACATCCGAAGTATAATACTCATCAGCAAGTCCCGAAAATGAATGACCAAACTCGTGGAGGAACAAATAATCTCTGAATTGATTGTCAGTGGTAAACGTACAGAAGAAATTATAAATTCCACCACCGCCGTAACGGGGATGATTTACCATTATATAAATTGCATCGTACGGAGCGTGAGCTGCTAAATCTCTAACAGCTTTATTGTCCTCAGTCAGGATATATCTTTCGGAACCCATCGAATTAAATGTACAACTAAGTACTGTATTCGCATATTGATCTGCTGGTGGTTCATCAATTCCGCTGTCTTCCGAAGGTTTGTAAACCCCATGAATATTAAATTTATCCTGGTTCGATTTATAAGGTTCCATCTTAAAAAAAACATCAGTAAAATATTTTAGATCCTTTTCAAATTTACTTTTCTCGTCCTGAGTATAACCTTCACCAAGTATCACAACATCAACCCGACTATGCGGATCACCGTTTGAATCAGCGCTATAAACTTTTACCATCTTATCTTTTATTTTATCTCTGACTATCATTATATCAGCAGGATCAATTTCTCTTCTGAAAAATTCAAACAAATTCTGTTCCTTATCTCTTCTTTCAATAGAAAAAATTATTTTACTCTTTGGATAAGGAATGACAGCAGATTCCTGAAAGGTTTTTTTAATTCCTGCCATTCCATCACTGCTGGTTTTATATTCGCCAAAGTAACTGTCAAATCCTTTTGAATAAATTAATTCACCAGAAGCGGCATCATAAATCTTAACACAATATCTGCCAAGATTCATGTTATCAATAAGATGAACCCTGCTTCCAGCCCATATACCGTATTTATAAATCTGATCAAGTGTAATAAATTCATCTTTTGCTTCACCAACATGGAAATAATCTATTCTCATTGTTTCATCAAGGAAATATTTGTTGAAATTTTCGAATTCCTGACTTATTGCTGATGAAGTTAGAAGTGTAGTAAAGAAAGTAATAATAGCAAACTTTTTCATTGTTGTTCCTCTCTCATTGATAATTCGATTTTACAGATACAAAGATATTGATTTTTAAACAGACTGAATGATAGATTCACTAATTCAGATATCGGTTTCCGGGATTAAATAATATCTCTAAATAATAATCAATTTTCTGGTGTGGTGTGAAACTGGTTTAAGAAAATCAGTTTGAAAATAAACCGAAACCACATTTAATTCAAAAATACTCAATTAGTGATGAGTAGTTCTTTATTCAAGTTACTTAAAAAAAGCTTATTTTCTCGCTAAAAAGCCTTAAATTTGACAATGATTTTATAAGATTTAATCAAATCAACAAACCGAAGGAGAATTTTTATGGCCCGCAAAAATGTTCTGATTATGGGTGCGGCTGGTCGCGACTTCCACAACTTTAATGTGTTTTTCAGAAACAACAGATCATACAACGTTGTTGCTTTCACTGCAACTCAAATTCCAAATATCGAAGGAAGGACTTATCCGAGACAACTTTCAGGAAAACTTTATCCGAAAGGGATAAAAATTTATGAAGAAAAATATCTTGAAAAATTAATTAAAGATTTGAAAGTAGATGAAGTAGTTTTTTCATATTCAGATGTTCCGTTTGAATATGTAATGACAAAAGCATCAGTCGTAAATGCTGCCGGCGTTTCGTTCAGACTTCTTGGTGCAGCAGAAACTCAGGTAAAAAGTAAGAAACCAGTTGTTGCTGTTTTAGCAGTAAGAACCGGTGCCGGAAAATCTCAGACTTCAAGAAAAGTAGTAAACGTTCTGACTGAAGCGGGAAAAAAAGTTGTAGCAATCAGGCACCCAATGCCTTACGGTGATCTCGCAACTCAAAAAGTTCAGCGTTTTGCAACTTACGCAGATCTGAAAAAACATAAATGTACAATCGAAGAAATTGAAGAATATGAACCACACGTAGCTCGTGGTGGGGTTATTTATGCAGGAGTTGACTATGAAGCAATTCTTCGTGAAGCAGAAAAGGAAGCAGATGTAATTCTTTGGGATGGTGGAAATAATGATTTCTCATTTTACAAAGCTGATGTAACCTTCACTGTTGTAGATCCTCACAGACCGGGACATGAACTTTATTATTATCCCGGTAACACTTCATTAAGAATGGCTGATGCTGCGGTAATAAATAAAATTGATTCGGCTGATAACGATGACATACTCGAAGTAATCGCAAACACAAAGATGATAAATCCGAACGCAACAATTATTGAAGCAGCTTCACCAATTACTGTAGATAAGCCATCTGTAATCAAAGGAAAGAAAGTTCTTGTAGTTGAAGATGGTCCGACGTTAACTCACGGAGAAATGAAATACGGTGCCGGAACAATCGCAGCACAAAAACTTGGTGCGATGGAAATTGTAGATCCTCGACCTTATACTGTTAAAACGATTTCGGATACTTTCAAAAAATATCCTAATATCGGAACACTTCTGCCGGCGATGGGATATGGGAAAGCACAGATGAAAGATCTGGAAACCACAATTAACAGAACCGAATGTGATTCAGTCGTGATTGGAACTCCGATTGATTTGAGCAGATATATAAAAATTAATAAACCATACACACGAGTTAATTACGAACTGCAGGAAATTGGTCAGAATACAATTGAAACTGTTTTAAGAGAAAAGAAAATAATTAAATAAAAAATGTTATTCCGGACGATCCGGCAACTGCCGGATTGATCCGGAATCTGAAACCTTCCTCCCCAATCCGCAAAACCTCAATCATAACTTTTTGGACAAATTAACTATCTTCAATATTAGTTGATTGCATAAAAGAAAGCATAAAGTTATATTTATAAAAGGAAAATTATTAAGAAAATAAAATGACAAAATTATTAGAAAAGGCATTTCGAAAAGCTGCTGAACTTTCTGAAGATCAACAAAATATTATAGCTAAATGGCTTTTGGAAGAACTTGAGAGCGAAAGAAAATGGAAAAAAAGTTTTTCTGAATCTGAAGATGTTTTGGATATCCTTGTTAAAGAAACAATTGAACAATATGAAAATGGGAAAACAAATCAACTAGATACAAAAAAGCTTTGATTTCGAGGACGAATGAAAATTTCTGGAAGAGTTATGATTTACTTCCAGTTGATGTTAAGAAGAAGGTAAAGAGAGTATTTAAATTATTCCAGATAGAATCATCTCATCCAAGTTTACACTTTAAACAAATTCATTCCAAACAACAAATTTTTTCTATTAGAATTTCAAGAAGTTATCGGGCATTAGGAGTAGTTCAAAAAGATGAAATAATCTGGTTCTGGATTGGTTCGCACTCCGATTATGATAATATGATAAATTCAATCCGCAAGAAATTATAATGTTGAGCATTTCTTATTAATTCAGTAATAACATTCGCAACTTAAAAGGGTGAAAGAAGTATTTGTTCGTTTGACAGACATAAATCCCCACTCATCAAAATCTTTATTCAAAAGATTGTAATTCAACTACATTATCCTTTAATTTATCGCAGTTTATTTAACAAATTTTCATACAGTCATACTCCGAAGGAGTCCTTTGGACAACCATACATCCATACAATACATTCCGGTTCAGCAACGCTTAACCGATTCAATCATTCAACAAATTATTTTGAGTTATAATCATGCAAAAATTATTTACCATTTTTGTTCTAACAATTATCTTCACACTTTCTTCACCCATTTTCGGTCAGGAAAAATCTGAACCAGATTCACTTAAAAATATTTCACTTGCAGGACTTTCGTTTAGAAGTATCGGACCTGCTGTGACAGGTGGAAGAGTTGTTGATATTGCAGTGAACCCATTTAATCACAGTGAATATTATGTTGCTTCCGGTCACGGTTCATTATGGAAAACAACAAACAGCGGAATAACCTTCTCCCCTGTATTCGATGCAAATAAATCCTACGCAATCGGGTGTGTTACAATCGATCCAACAAATCCAAATGTTGTTTGGGTTGGAACCGGTGAAAACAATAACCAGAACAATGTGATTTTTGGGGATGGTGTTTATAAAAGTGAAGACGGTGGAAAAAGCTGGAAAAATATGGGTCTCGATAGTTCAGATCAGATAGGTGGGATAGTAATCGATCCGAACAATTCACAGATAGTTTATGTGGCAGCTTATGGTTCATCAAGAAATTCTGGCGGACAAAGAGGAATTTATAAAACTGTTGATGGTGGAAAAGCGTGGGCAAAAGTTTTAAACATTAGTGAGTACACCGGTTGTTATCAGGTTCATATGGATCCACGATTCTCAAATATTTTGTATGCAGTTGCTCATCAACGAATGAGAAATTTATACACTGGAGTTTATGGTGGTCCTGAAAGTGGAATTTATCGCAGTATTGATTTCGGTATGACCTGGGAAAAATTAAAAAGCGGATTGCCTTCATTAGATGTTGGAAGAATCGGAATGGCGATATCTCCTGTTAATCCTGATTATCTTTATGCAATAATTGAAGCAACTGACAAAGATAAAGGTGTTTACAAAAGTACTGATCGTGGTGCAAGTTGGACAAAACAAAGCAGCTACAATGCAAGTGCACCATTTTATTATCATGAATTAATTTGTGATCCGATTGAATTGGAAAGAGTTTATAGCAATGATACTTTCCTCCAGGTTACAATTGATGGAGGGAAAACTTGGAAAAATCTCGGCGATGATAAAAAGCATGTTGACAATCATGCACTCTGGATTGATCCACAAAATAATAAACACATTCTCGCCGGCTGCGATGGAGGGGTTTATGAAACTTTTGATAGAGCAAAAAATTGGAATTTTAAACCCAATATTCCAATTGCAGAAATTTACAAAGTAACAACAGACAACGCAGAACCATTTTATAATGTTTATATCGGGACTCAGGATAATAATAGTCTTGGTGGACCATCACGAACGATTAGCTCAGCAGGAATAGTGAATAGCGATTGGTTGTTCACAAATGCCGGTGATGGTTTTGAAACTCAGGTTGACTGGAAAGATCCGAATATAATTTATTCGCAATCACAATTTGGCGGACTCGTTCGATTCGATAAACGAAGTGGAGAAAATCTTTTTATACAGCCTCAGGATTTTGCTGATTCAGCCTACCGATTCGATTGGGATGCAGGGTTTGTAATTTCAAGTCACGATAATCACAGATTATATTTTGGTGGGAACAAACTTTTACGAAGTGATGATCAGGGAAATACTTGGAAAGAAATTAGTCCTGACTTAACAAGAGGAGTTCCGGAAGAAATGCAAAAGCTGATGGGACAAAGCTGGAGCATTGATCAACTTGCAAGAAAAAGTGCATTGGCACAGATTGTAACTATTGCAGAATCGCCGATTGATGAAAATATTTTATTTGTAGGTTCTGCGGATGGACTAATTCACTTCACTACAAATGGAGGAACAAACTGGACGACAGCATCAACACCAGGTTTACCTGAATACACAAGAATTCATCACATCATCGCATCAAATTTTGATGTGAATGTTGCTTACGCAGCTTGTCATAATTATATTGGTGGTGATTATAAACCATATATCTATAAGACAAATGATGGCGGAAAGAGTTGGTTTGCGATTAATAATAATCTTCCGGAACCCGGCAGTACATTTTCAATTGCTGAAGATCACGCTGATAAAAATTTATTATTTCTCGGAACACTCTTCGGAGTTTACTTTTCAAATGATGGCGGGAATGAATGGATAAAATTTGATAATGGAATGCCTCCGGCTTGCGTGATGGATCTTCAAATTCAAAAAAGGGAAAGTGATCTTGTTGTTTCAACTTTCGGAAGAGGAGTTTATATTCTTGATGATTATTCACCACTCAGATATATGTCAAAAGAAACTTTACAAAAGGAAGCAGAAATTTTTCCAATCAAAGACGCATTGATGTTCATTCAATCAAACCCACTAGGTTTCAGAGGCGTAGCATTTATGGGTGCGAGTTTTTATTCGGCACCGAATCCAGAAGTTGGTGCAGTGTTCACATATTATTTAAAAGATGAATTCAAATCGCTTAAAGAAAAAAGAAGAGATGAAGAAAAAGAAAAACAGAAAAAAGGTGAAGATGTAAAATATCCATCATATACAACTTTGATGAATGAACAGGAAGAACCAGCATCTTATCTGCTCTTCACAATTACAGATGCAACTGGCAATGTTGTTCATAAAATAAAAACTGATGCTAACAAAGGCGTAAACAGAATCGTCTGGAATTTCAGATATTCTCCGGTAACACCGATTTCATTAGAACCATTTGATGACTCTGTTCCGTGGTCTGAACCGGATAAAGGATTTATGGTAGTTCCCGGGAAATATTTTGTTTCACTTTCTAAATTTCAGGATGGAAAATTTACTGAGCTTGTTTCTGCAAAAGAATTTAATTGTGTACCATTGAATAATACTTCCATTCCAGCTCAGGATAAACAAGCTCTTGATGTTTTCAATAAAAAAGTTGCAGAACTTACAAGAGCAATAGCAGGATTGGATGCTTATCGACAAGAACTTGTTGATAAAATTGCATATCTGAAAAAAGCTTCAATTGAAACATCCGGTGTTCCTGAAGATACTTATACAACTATAATTAATATTGAATCTGATTTGAGAGAATTAAATCGCGAATTAAACGGAGATCAGTTGAGAACAAGATATGAAGGTGCAACACCAACTTCAGTAAAACAAAGAGTAGAATTAATTACAGGTGCTTTGTGGAGTACAACTGCGGCTCCGACAAATACATTTATTACTTCTTATGATATTGCAGCCAGTAAGTTCGATGAAATTTCAGCTTCATTACTGTCAATTGATTTGAGTATAAAACAAGTTGAAGATGTGCTCGAGCAATCTGGTGCACCATTTACACCGGGAAGATTTCCTGAATGGAAAAAGAATTAGAAAATAATTCGTGCATTCTTGGCAGACAATAACTAGCCTCGAATTCACGAATAATTCCTTAATGAAGTTGAGGAACCGCACAATAAATTAATTATAATTCTGATTAAATTAATTTTTTATTTAGCGGGTATTAAAATGAAATCTATCTTCATGCTTTTAATATTTTATTCTCTTACTTATAGTCAAAGTGAATTTATGACTGGTAATAACTTGGGTATCGGTGCGGCGTATACATATTCTGCTAACGATATATCTAAATCTTCAAGCGTTGAAGGAGTTATTACCTTTATTGGTACAATAGATTTAGGTTTGCAATTCTCGACTGGAACAGTTGATATAAATGGTAAAACTAAATCATCATCAACTACATTTCATTTTGCCTTTAATTTGAAGAGACACAATCCTACCCTCAATATAAAATTTTTACTGGGTTATCAAGCAGGGAGTATAGAGGAAAACTATAATAACGCAAAAATGAATTCTTCTGGTTTTTTAGTTGGTGCGGGGTTCTACCCAACTTTTATTAAGTCGCAATCATTCTTTTGGATGGGTGCAATAGAACTGTTATATGGATTTAATTCAGTTGCGCCAGCAAACGTACCTCAAAATTCAAAACCTATCGATACGAGAATGATTTCTGTTGGATTTAATCTGGGTTCCACCATACTCCCAAGATTTATTATGGTTCTCTCACCTTTTATTTCTAAAGACTTAATCAATGAAGAGATTTCTGTTTTTTATGGAATTTCTGCCCGAATGATATTTTCATTTGGTCTCATCGAACAATAATTTGAACAGTTATACATCTATATTCCTGAATTAGTAGCAAACAAAAATTGCATCAGCCACGAATCCGCCAACACCGGGCAGTTGTACGAATAATCACGCATCCTTTAGATTATATCTTCTCCTTTCATTAGGATCGAGATGAAGTTTGCGCATTCTGATTGATTTTGGTGTTACTTCAACAAGTTCATCATCTTTTATGTACTCAAGCGATTCTTCGAGTGAAAATTTTATTGCCGGTGCAATCTTCGCAGCTTTGTCAGAACCTGAAGCTCTCATGTTTGTAAGTTTCTTTCCGCGTTGAACATGAACTTCAATATCATTGTCTTTATTGTATTCTCCAACAATTTGTCCGCGGTAAACAACATCACCCGGATCAATAAAAAATTCTCCACGATCTTGTAGCGAATCAATTGCGTACGAAGTTGACTGTCCTTCATGCATTGATATCAAAACTCCATTAGATCTTTGAGTAATTGATCCTTTAAAAAATTCATATTGGTAAAAACGATGATGCATAATTCCTTCACCGGAAGTAACGGTCAGCAATCGGTTTCTCAATCCCATTAATCCTCTTGAAGGAATATGAAATTCAAGAGTTGTCAGGCTTCCCTTCTGTTCCATCTTTGTCATCACTCCTCGTCTCTGTCCGACAAGCTCAATAACTTTTCCTGTCATTTCATTTGGAACATCAACAACAAGAATTTCAATTGGCTCGGCTTTCTTTCCATCAATTTCTTTATAAATAACTTTCGGCGGACCAACAGCAAACTCATATCCTTCACGTCTCATATTTTCGATAAGAATTGAAAGATGAAGCAAGCCTCTTCCTGAAACTTTGTGAGTATCCGGTGAACCGGTTTCTTCCAAACGCATGGCAACATTTTTCTCGAGCTCTTTGAAAAGTCTGTCACGAAGATGTCGTGATGTAACATACTTCCCTTCCTTTCCGTAAAAAGGAGAATTATTTACGGTAAAGTTCATACTGATTGTTGGTTCATCAATATCAATGATTGAAAGTGGATCAGGATTTTCCGCATCTGAAATTGTATCACCGATATCAATATCTTCAACACCAACAATTGCGCAAATATCTCCCGAGACAACTTCATCAACTTCTGTTCGTTCAATTCCTTCAAACACAAAAAGCTGTTTGATGCTGATTGGATGAATGTCACCGTTTCTTTTTATAATGCAAAGCTGATCTGTTTTCCTAAGTGTTCCGCGAAAAACTCTACCAATGCCAATTCGTCCAACATAGTCATTGTAATCAAGTGAAGTTATCTGCATCTGAACAGTTCCGTCTTCAACCTTCGGTGAAGGAATTTTTTTAACAATCTTTTCAAGAAGAGGAACAAGATCTTTTCTTTCATCTTTCAGATTTTTTACAGCCCAGCCGTTTCTTCCGCTCGCATAAATTACAGGAAATTCTAATTGTGTTTCATCAGCACCGAGATCGATGAACAAATCATAAATTTCGTTCAGCACTTCCTGCGGACGGTTATCCGGTCTGTCAATTTTGTTTATCACAACAATCGGTTTCAAATGAAGATGAAGAGCTTTTTCAAGTACGAAACGTGTTTGAGGCATTGGACCTTCGAAAGCATCAACTAAAAGCAAAACACCATCTGCCATTTTAAGAACTCGTTCAACTTCACCGCCGAAGTCTGCGTGTCCGGGTGTGTCAATCAAATTTATTTTTACATCGTTGTAAGGAATGCTGATGTTCTTTGCAAGAATAGTAATTCCTCTTTCTCGTTCGAGGTCATTTGAGTCGAGAAAACAATCCTGCACAACCTGGTTTTTTCTGAAAACGTTACCTTGCTTCAGAAGCTGGTCAACCAAAGTTGTTTTGCCATGGTCAACGTGAGCTATTATGGCTATGTTTCTTATTTGTGTCAATTTAGTTTATCCTTCTTATTCTTTCTAAACTCATCCCTACCCTTCTCTTACAAAGAGAAGGGATTATCTGTCATCGCATCGAAATAATATTTTTCTGACATAATTTTACTATTTAACGTTTTATTGACAACAAGTCTCTCCCTTTTTAAGGGAGAGATTAGAGAGAGTTCCAAATTATTTCTTAAAAATTGAGGCGTAAATATCTTATTTATTAGGTGAGAATGCAAAGTGATTTTGCCTACACCAATTCACTTTTTTCTATGTCGTCCCGCTGGGACTTCTTGTGTGTGTGGGCAATGTGTGCTACAAATATGTTATCCCTAACGGGACATTATTTGCGAATGATGTAGTTGTCCTTTAGGGACAAAAAATCTATAGAAAATTTCAGCAAATTATTTAACCAAATACAACGATCTATCTGGTTCCTAAACTTAGTTTAAACTCATCCCTACCCTTCTCTTAATAGAGAAGGGATTATTGGTAATGATTTCATTACAATAAATATTCTGACAGAAATTATTAATTGAGAGATTTACTTTAAAGAAGTCCCTCTCTTTTCAAGACCTGCCTGATGACAAAGGCAGGGAGGGATTAGGGTGAGTTCCTAATTATTTCTTAAAAATTGAGGGGTAAATATCTTATTTATTTGAGGAGAATGCAATGGAGAAACGTGGTAGAATTGAAATTTTGAATTAATTCATTTAGATTATTTTAAAATTAAATAAAAAATACTTCAACGCTATGAAAATATTCATTATAGTTTTCTCAATCTTTAATGTTGCACACCTTTATTCACAGCAAAATTATTTCTTTAATAATTTAGAAATGAAAAATTTCATCAATCAAGGTGGGAAAATATCAGAAATAAATGAAAAAATCTTCAAATTACAATTTCCCTCTGGTTATATAAAAATTTTTGATTTTAATAAATATGAACCAACCACAGTTAAAAACATTTACATCGACTCAATAGTCATCAATGTCACTTCACTTGATACAAATTTATATGCAGATAAATTCAAGTATTGGAAACAGGTCAATCTTGTTAATTCTGAATACTATCCAATGCTTGTTGATGACTTAAACAACAATGGCTATCCGGAGTTATATGGATATAGCGGAAGGCGACCAAATTATGGTTGGGCTGGACCAGTCAAAGCAATAGAATTAAACTCTTCTGGTGGCTTCGATAACGTATTTTCATATGACAGTACCATTCTGGTAAAAGCCATTGGTGATATTAGGATGGATGGTAGAAAATCAATTTATTTTCATTCTATTCCAGAGTTTACTCAAAGTGGTATATTCTATACTTCAGAAACTATAAAATCGATTCCGACAATATTTGATTTTGTTTTATACTATGACGTACCTGGACAGGGATTCCAAATAAATGATATGTCATTTGGGGATTATAATAATGACGGGAAACAAAATTGTGCTTTTGTAATTTGGCTAGCAGATGATAAAATTGTTATCGGAGAATTTGATTCGAGTATAAATAATTTTTATACAGTATTTGAATTTGATACGATGGCAACCAATGCAGCAGGATTTGCAATTGAAGATTTTGATGATGATGGGAAAGATGAAATTATTTTTAATTATGATGAAACAGGTTTTTATGTAGTTGAAGCAAATGATGAAGGTCAATTCGAAATAGTATTCAGACAGCAATTGCCAATAAGTTGGCCTTGGTTACATGCAACAACGAATGATATTGATGGGAACGGAAAAAAAGAATTTTGGTTTGGAAGTGTTGATTATCAGTTTTTTACTGGCACTACGTTGATCGGGTTTGAAGCTGGAGGAAATAATCAATATAAACCCATTCATAAAATCATTCTTCAAAATTTAGCAACAATGTTAGGTACAATGTATTTACAAGCAAATGATGCTGATAATGACGGAAAGGAAGAATTGATCATATCGATTGGGAACGAAATAGTAATATTAAAATTTACCGGTTCTTTGAATGAGCATAATTATGAAGTATTTTATTATAAAAAAGGTGAAATCAGCCTCCCCCAAGTAAATAATTTTTTCCCTTGCTCATTTTATGATATGAATAAAGATAGTCTTAAAGATTTAATTATTCCGTTTGGGAACTCAGGCTATACCTCATACATTCTAAAACAAGATAAAACTGTTAGTGTAGAAAATTCGAATGATAATAAAATACCTTCATTTGAACTTTCTCAAAATTACCCAAATCCATTTAATCCCATAACTCAAATAAACTTTTCATTATCAACGGTTGGACTTGTTCGAATAAAAATATTTGATGTTATTGGTAATGAAATAAAAACATTATTAGATGAATATAAAACTGCGGGTAAATATAAAATTGAATTTGATGCAAGCGAGTTACCCAGTGGGATATATTTTTATAAAATGATTAGTGGTGATTATTTAGAAACAAAGAAGATGATTCTTTTAAGGTAAAAAGATATCTTAAAAGTTTTCAACGCGAATTTCACCAAATTTATTATTTAGATTATAACATTACTTCAGCAAATACAACGGTCCATCCGGTCCTAATGGCAAACCGAGAAGCATCCAGATAATTAATAAAATCGTCCAGAAGAAAAGAAAGACAACTGTGTAAGGAATCATAGTTGAGATGATTGTTCCGATACCATATTTTTCATCATACTTTTGTGCAAATGCAACGATAAGTGCAAAGTAGCTCATCATCGGCGTAATTGGATTTGTAACCGAATCCCCTATCCTGAAAGCTGCCTGCGTTAATGCGGGATGATAATCGAGAAGCATAAACATCGGTACAAAAACCGGAGCCATAATTGCCCACTTTGCAGATGCACTTCCCATAAATAAATTAATAAATGCAGAAACAACCACGAAAGAAACTATCAGAGTAATTCCTGTAAAGCCGATGCTCTTTAAAAATTCTGCACCGTCAATTGCAATGATGAGTCCGAGGTTGCTGTAACGGAAAAAGTAAACAAACTGTGCTGCAAAAAATACAAGCACAACGTAAGTCGCTAAAGTGCTCATTGACTTAATGATGTGCTTCATCATTTCTGTATCATTCTTTATCGACTTAGTTACAATTCCATAAACCAATCCCGGTACAAAAAAGAAAACAATTATGCCAGTGATAATTCCATCAAAGAATGGCGAGTGAAGAATTTCTTTTGTTTCAGGATTTCTGAACAGACCGTTTTCAGGAATGACAGTAAATGCTAATGCAGCAAGAAGTACAAATAACCAGATTCCTGCCCATACCAATCCTTTTTTCTCAATAGGAGTAATTTCTTCAACAGGAATTTTTTCTGCACTACCTTCATACTTTTTCAAACGCGGTTCGACAATTTTTTCTGTCACTAGTGTTCCAAGTATTACAATTAAAAAACCTGAAACAAAACTGAAATAAAAAGTTACTGCAGCATTTATTTTCATCGATGGATCAATTATCTGAGCAGCAGATTGAGAAAGTCCTGCAAGAACAGGATCGATTGAACCAATTAAAAAGTTTGCACCGAATCCACCACTTACACCACAGAAAGCTGCTGCAAGCCCTGCCATCGGATGTCTTCCCAACGCATAAAATATTATAGCACCAAGAGGAATAAGAATTACATATCCGGCTTCAGAAGCAACGTGGGATAAAACTCCGGCTAAAACGACTGACATTGTTATTAATCTTTTCGGAGCTTTCAAAACAAGAGCGCGAATCCCCGCATTAAAAAGTCCTGAACCTTCACATACACCAATTCCAATCATTACTGCAAGCACATATCCAAGTGGAGGAAAGTTTACGAAGTTGTGAACAACATTTTCGTAAATCCATCTGAGTCCATTTCCATTAAGTAGGTTTTGAACTTTAATAACAGATCCATCAGCGGGATGAATAGCAGTGAGTCCTACCCAACTTCCGATCATCGAGGCGATTGCAACAATGACTGCTATCAATGCAAACAACGTTGCAGGATGGGGTAGCTTGTTTCCTGTTCTTTCGATGTAATCAAGTGATTTGTTGAATATGCGTGAAGCAAGTGACTTCAATTTTCCCTCCGAATGCTTGATAAAAATATTGCCAAAGATAGGACAGTGATTGACGATTACAAAGAAAAAAGTAGATTTATCTTGAATCTCAAAATCGTCACACCGAGCGGAGTCGAGGTGTGATAACAACTTTGAGTGTCATTCTTTGACTTTGTTCAGACTGACGAATATTAGATTCATTTCATTGGTTGATAAAGTTTAAGAGTAAGTTTAAGTTTAAGAAAAAGAATTAAGGAATAATTTATATGAATTACTACGCTTTAATCTATCATCTTGTTGATGATTATTTGACAAGACGAACACAATTCCGTGAAGAGCATCTGAAACTTGCAAGTGAATCAAACGAAAAAGGTGAATTGATTCTTGCGGGTGCTTTCAGTGATCCACTGGATAAGGCATTGTTAATTTTTAAAGTTGATGATAAATCTGTAATTGAAGAATTCATTAGGCAAGATCCGTATGTTAAAAATGGATTGATAGTAAAATGGGAAATCAGACCGTGGACGGTTGTGATCGGAAAGGAAAAGTAAAATGGCACGCTGACCTGCCTGACGGCAAGGCAGGTCTGCGTCATCTGCGTTCTATAAATTTTATCTTACTCAGAATAGATTCTCGGAACTCTTGTATTAATGTTCGTAAGAATTTCGTACGGAATTGTTCCAGCCCATTCAGCAAGGTCTTCAGCAGTGATTAAATTTTTTCCATCGCTTCCCAATAAAATAACTTCATCACTGTTGTAAGCAGAATCATTTTCTATGTTCACAACAATCTGATCCATAGAAATATTCCCAATCACCGGATAAAGTTTTCCATTCAACAAAACTTTTGCTTTGTGTGACATACTTCTGAAATATCCATCACCATATCCAACAGGAATCGTAACAGCCCGAATATTATGGTTTGGTTTGAATGTTAAACCATAACCAACGGCATTGCCAGTTTTGATCACTTTAAAATAAACAACCAGAGATTTCCATGTTAAAGCAGGTTTTACATCAACAGTTTTGTTAATATTCATTGACGGATAAACACCAAACAACATAATTCCCGGTCTGACCATATCCATGTTAGCTTCCGGCATTTGAAGAATTGCACCTGAATTTGAAATGTGTCTGATTGGAGTTTCGATCGAATGTTTATTATAATAATTAACTACTTCGCTAAACCTTTCGAATTGAAGTTTTGTGAAAGTTAAATCATTTGATTCTGCAGTTGCCAGATGCGAATAAATTCCTTCAACTTTAATATTCTTTAATGAATGAGCTGTCTCAAGGAATTTTTCTGCATTGTAATAGTGAACTCCTATTCTTTCCATTCCTGTATCAATTTTCAAATGAACAATAGCTTTGGTTTTCATCTGAGCAGAAGTTTCATCAATCTGTTTCAACTTATCTATTGAAGAAGCCGTTATTGCGAGATTGTGTTTTAAAAATAATGGAATCTGATTTCCCCACACACCACCTAAAACGAGAATTGGAATTTTAATTCCCATCTCACGAAGTAAAATTCCCTCTTCAACAACAGCAACACCAAGATAATCTGCTTTGAGCTCTTCATAAAGCTGTGCAACACGAACCAATCCGTGTCCATAAGCATTAGCTTTTAGAACGGGCATAACTTTAGTATTTCCTACATGAGTTTTAATTGCTCTGAAATTTTCTGCAAGAATTTTCAGGTCCACTTCAACTCTTGTTGGACGAACAATTTCATCTACGCTGATTACTGGATGGTTACTGTGTATTTTCAATTTATGTCCAAAGAATAATAATTTAATTCTGATACAAAGATAAAAGATTTAATTGTTAAATATTTGGATGGTTGTCGATGTTTATTTTGAATTGCAAAATTGAATATATAAATTCTTTAATACATGGAAGAGCTCCTGTACTTCACGATGAAAATATTGTAAAATAAAATATTTGATTATTTTTTACATTTCTGTTGAAAGAGGATCAACAAAATTCAAACTTGATTGACTGTTTGAATATTTCATAGAATGATTATCTTTTACATAGTCATTTAAAAAAAATTAAAGGTATTGCAATAATGAAATCTTCGCTGAAAAATGACTTTATAAAATTAATTAATGGAAGATACTATTTCCGTTTGCCTGATAAAACTCGCCGTAAGAAAGAGGGTCAAGCATATAAACATGGTTACGAGATTCGTTTGGTTGTAAAAGGTAAAATTGAACTGAAGAAAATTCAATCACTTCTGAAAGATTTAGGTTTCAATATCGGAAAGCCATTTGGGAAAGGGTTACAAATAGTACAGCCTGTTTACGGGAAATACCAGGTAGAAAAGCTCAAAACCATTCTTAAATAATAAATGTAATTTTTGTAAAACTTTTAAGACAATTGACTATTTGGAAACAATCGTCTCAATACTTTTAGGAATCGGACTTAGTGCTGCAACGGGTTTCAGGATTTTTGTTCCGTTTCTTGTTGCAAGCATCGCAGCTATTTCTGGTTACTTACCACTTTCACCTTCTTTCGAATGGATAGGAACTTATCCGGCTTTAATTGCATTTGGGGCAGCGACCATTTTCGAAATAGCTGCTTATTACATTCCGTGGTTTGACAATTTACTTGACTCAATTGCAACACCTGCTGCATTTGTTGCTGGCGCAATTTTAATGATAGCAGTTGTAAGTGGATTACCACCATTAGCAAAATGGGCGTTAGCCATAATTGCAGGAAGTGGTGCTGCAGGAATTGTTCAAAGCGGTACTACATTAACTCGTGTTGCTTCAACTGCAACAACGGGTGGTTTGGCAAATCCTATTTTATCTACAATCGAAGCAGGATCATCGTTCGGGTTGTCTTTACTTGCGATACTTCTCCCGGTATTTGCCGGTTTAATTGCAATCGTTTTACTAATCTTTATGAGTAATAGAATTGTAAAAAAACTAAAACGAACAAATACTCAACCATAGCAGTTGATTTATTGGGAAGTTTTAGTTTGTTACCATCTAACTGCATTTGCCGATATTAAAATAAATTTTTAGTTTTCATTTAATTCCTTTTTTATAGTTTAACTAACCATTCTGAGGACACAAGTATTATTCTGATTACTATAAAATGCTGGAAGGTTTTATGCCGTTATTTATGGATCGTCACATCGGACTAAATGCAACTGCCAAGTCGGTTGCTGAAGCACATCAAATGGATCTAAAAATTCAGAAACAATTCAAGTGTAAAGCACTAACCTATTGGTACGAAGAAGGAAAGCGAATTGCATTCTGCCTGATAGAAGCTCCGAATAAAGAAGCAGTTGAGGAAATGCACAGAAATTCTCATGGGCTTATTCCAAATCAAATCATCGAGGTTCAAAGTAATGTAGTTGAATATTTTCTTGGCAGAATTGCCGATCCTGCAAAGGTTAATCATACTGAACAATTCATAAACGAAACTGCATTCCGCATCATTTTATTTATAGACTGTAAAAGAATAATTACAAAATCAAAATTATCGACAAATGAAAAAACCGAAATAAGTGCGATACTCAATAATGTAATCAGACCTGCTTTAAATGAGTTTGATGGCACCGAAGTAAAAATTAATCACGATGGAATTATGGCTTCCTTCACTTCAATTTCAAAATCTATCAGCTGCGCATTGAAAATTCAAAAAAGAATCAATGAAATAAACAACAAGTTGAAAGGCTGTGAAGTTTTGGCATCAATTGGTTTAAGCAGTGGTTATCCATTTACAAGTGGAAATGATTTTTTTGGCGAAACGGTGTTACTTGCAAAAAGATTAAGTGAAATTGCAAAGGAAAATAATATTGTATTATCAAATGATTTTAAAAATGAATTTGTTCGAAAAGAAACAATGTCCAAAAAGAATTTGGTGAGGATAACAAATCCGGTTGAAGAAAAATTTTTAAATTCATTAATGGAGTTAATTGAGAAAGTCTGGAATGATGAAGATTTTAATGTTGTTGATTTCGGTAAAAAAATCGGTTTAAGCAAAGCACAACTATATAGAAAGATTATCGCACTAACCGGACAATCTCCAAATGATTTCATAAAGAATTATCGATTGAATAGAGCATTAAAATTACTTTCAAATAAACACGGCAATATTTCCGAAATTGCATTTGAAACAGGATTCAGTACCCCAGCATATTTTTCAAAATGTTTTCAAAAAAGATTCGGCATTCTTCCTTCTGAATATGCTAACTCGATAACATAACCTATCAATCAACTTCCTCGTTCGATTTAATTTCAAACCGGATGAATCAATTTTACTATTTATTGAACTAAATTTTTACGACAAGCTAATAATTTTATTCTATTATTGTGCAGCAAGTTTATAATACAATTTATACAAAGAATTGTAATGTAACTTCAATAATTAACTAATAATTTAAAAAACTTTCGGAGGCCCGATGAAAGCGTTAGTCATTTCCTTTGTTGCATTTCTTGTTGTCACAGTGATGACAAATAATTCTCTTGCACAGGATAACAGCAGTAAAAAAATTGTAATGCACCGTTATCTTGTTGAAAGAACATTTCCTGATGGTTTGGAAATTCCTGTAAATATGGAAGGAAGCAAAATGTGTTTGAATGTTGTTTCAGTTAATGCAGAAGATAATGTATCGTGGGTTCATTCTTATGTTACAATGGATCACAAGAAAACATTCTGTATCTACGATGCGCCATCACCTGAAGCAATAAGAAAATCTGCTGAAGCAAATGGATTGCCAGTGGATAATATTATAGAAGTAAGTGTGCTGGATCCGTATTTCTATAGATAATCTGATTTTATAATTTTCCCTCATCAACAGAGGGCATCTGGCTTTTCGATCATCAATCACTATCTAATCTGTAACTAAAAAATACCCTTGCTCAATCAATAGTTTTGTGTAAGTTTGTTCAGTAGAATTAATCTATGTTTATCCTCAATATTTTCGGAGAAGCTTGATGAAAACTACATCCTTTCTAACCGTTATTGTTTTTCTGCTAAATTTTGCAATCAACTCGTATGCGCAAGGCGAAGCTGCAGTTCCATTCTTGTTAATAAATCCATCACCTTCTCTTAGTGCAATGGGTGCAACCGGTGCAGCACTTCCAACTGAAGATCCTTTTGGATTTTTATGGAACCCGGCTCAATTGGGATACACAGGCCAGATAAATAATCTTTCATTTATTTTTTATCCTGCTAAGCTTGAATGGTTACCAGCATTTAATCTGGATTTAGAGTTGAAAGGAATTGCGCTTAATGCAGGATATAATTTTAAAGAATTAATTGGCTTCCCATTGAGTTTTGGATTTGGTTACTCAAATGTCGATTTTAATTTCGGAACATTGAGAGGTGAGGATAGTTATAATGCATATTCATTTGGATTAGGAATGGATTATTATGTTCAACTGAGTATTGGATACACGATTAAAGATGTAACATCAATCCTTTCTGATCAACCTATAGGTGAAGAGCAAAGCATTGGAAAAGCTGAAACGACTGTAAATGATTTTGGAATTCTTCTGAATGTTCCTGTAACGAAGTTAATCAACAAAGATCTGTTATTGCCTATTGATGAAAAATTAAATGGCAAGCCTACATTTGATTTCTCACTTGGCTATTCAAAATCAAATATCGGAGATGAAATATATTATATCGATCCTGCACAAGCAGATCCTCTGCCAAGAACAGACAGAACTGGATATGGATTATCAGCAGGATTCGATTTGATTTCTGATAACATTTCTATCAATGCAATTAATTTATCTTTTACCGTTCAAGCTGATGATATACTGGTTACGCGCGACACAACAGGACATTCGGAATATCAATCTACCTGGAGCGATTTGAATTTCTGGAAAAACATTGTAATGATCGAAGGCGACGAAGACATAGTCTCCCGAACAGGAACGAAACTAGAGTTTGTAGAATCTTTTGCATATTATTTCGGACATTTTTCTGGTAAAGGATATCCTGATGCAAGAGAGACAAATGGTTATGAGATAAGGGCAAAAGGACTATTTAAACTCTGGGCATTGTGGGTAAAAGATCCGATTGCCGATTTCTTCAGAGACTATTTTGATATTATTTATTACAATACAAATTATTTTAACGACAGTTGGGCTGAAACAAAGATGACAGGTCTGGCACTATATGTTCACAACTTGAATGAATTGTTTGAGTAGTAAAAATCATATATACTAAGTAACTTGTTGATTATAATAATTAAATAAAATTTTAATTTATTATTTCAAGAAATTTATGATTACTCAAACTCAAGCAATAAAACTCATCAAGGAACATTATAAATTCCTTTCATCAGAATATGGTGTTATCAAAATTGGGATTTTCGGTTCAACTGCAAGAAATGAAAATTCACAAAACAGTGATGTTGATTTAATAGTTGAACTTAAGAATCCAAATGGTTTTAAGTTCCTTCGAATGGTCGATTATCTCGAAAATCTTCTTGGAACAAAAGTGGATGTTGTAACCAAATCAGGGTTAGATAACATAAGGATTAAAAGGATTGCTGATGAAATTAAGCGAAATATAGTTTATGTCTAAAAGAAGAGATACAGATTTAATTCAGGATATTCTTGAATCAATCAACAGAATTAATACATATACTGAAAATATTAGCTTCCAAGAATTTGCAAATGATTATAAATCCCAGGATGCTGTAGTCAGGAATCTTGAAATTTTAGGTGAGGCTGTTAAATTGCTTTCAACTGAAACAAAAGAAAAATATGCTCAGATACCATGGAAGGACATATCAGGAACAAGAGACAGACTGATTCATGAATATTTCGGAGTTAACATTGATATTGTATGGGATATTATTAAAAATGAACTCTCTCAATTGATACCTGTTTTGAACAAAATTTCAGCGGAAATATAAATATCTATTGCGGTGCATCGGAACTGTATTTCTGTTGAACCATAACATCAGCTTCAAAATCTTTCTTACCTGAAATTCTAAGAGCTAAAGATTTTCCATCAAGTTTGTGAAATTCAAGAACTTCAAGCGGTGTTCCGCATTCGGGATAATTATTCAGACCAAGATTAAAAAATTCTTTGCCACTAACCTGACTGCCGTCAGGCAAGTTTGCACTAATCGACACGAATTGATTTAATAACCTGTCACCTAATCCACCGATAGCTGAGTGATCTTCCAACACAAATATTTTTTTCTGATCTGATATCATTTCCCTCAACCATTCTTTATCAACTTTATTTAACCAGGGCATATTGATTACTTTTAAACCGAAACCGATTTTTTTCAAATATTCTGCAGCAACTAAAGCTTCGTGAAGCATAACCGGTCCATAACCGAATAATATTGCTTCATTACCCTGAGACAATTCTGCTCCAACTCCAACTTTGAATTTATAATCTTTTGGTAATTGAATTCTTTCTGGAGAAGGACCAATTACTAATCTTAACACACAATTTTCCTCTGCTTTGTTGATGCAGTACTCTGTTGCCCATTTTGTTTCTTCGGCATTGCAAGGTTGAATAATTGTAACATTTGGTAATGCACCGAACAAAGAAATATCGCGAACACTCTGATGAGATTTTCCGGGTCCCGCTGGAATCATTCCAGAAAAATGACAAGTGTAAATAATTTTCGTCTTCTCTCCTGCATTATTGTAAATCTGTTCATTCGCTCTTGCGGAAAGAAAGCTTGCGAATGTATTCACAATTGGAATCAATCCCATTCTTGCCAAACCACCAGCCATTGAAACCATATCCTGTTCGGCAATTCCGTTTTCAATAAATCTGTTCGGATAAGTTTTTTCAAAGTTACGAAGTTTGCAATCCGCTGAAAGATCACCATCAAGCACAACAAAATTTTTATTTGTCTTTGCAAGTTCGACCAATGCTTCGCCGTACGCCTCAGTAACAAACTCTTTATCAAGTTTTGTAATTGGTTTCCCCTCAGATTTGTTTTCTGGAATTTGAATTTTCCCGACACCAAGTTTTTCTGCAAGTTTATTAATGGTTTCAGTTAATTCAGTTAAGCCTTTTTCATAACTTTCGTCATCTGGTGCACCTGAATGCCATTTGTAAAGAGTTTTTCCCTGGAAAGTTTCAGTGAGAGGTTTTTCCATAAAAGAAACTCCCCTTCCCTTAATGGTATCAGCAATAATCATTTTTGGTTTATCAACTAACTTTTTCATTGCATCGAAAGTATGTTTCAGCATTTTGTAATTGTGTCCATCAATTCGAACAACATACCAGCCGAACGCTTTAACTTTTTCAACAATGTCTTCTATATTATTTACATCTGCGACAAGCATATCCGTCTGATATTTATTGTGATCCATTATTGCTATTACATTATTAATCTTCTGATGTGCAGTTGCCTGTAACGATTCCCAAATTTGTCCTTCCTGGAATTCTCCATCACCGGTTAAAACATAAACGTGTCCTTTATTCTTATTATAATTTTTTGCCCAAGCCATTCCTTTTGCTTTTGAAATTCCCATTCCAAGTGAACCTGTACTTGCCTCAATTCCCGGTTGACGAACTTCAGGATGACCATCGAGTCCATGCAATCTTCTCAGCATTAATAATTTTTCTTCGGCAATAATTCCAAGCGCATAAAAGAGAGAATACAATCCGGGTACATCGTGACCTTTTGATGAAAAATAAATATCACGATCTGGCGAATCGAGACCAACTTCTAAAACATTCAACTCATTTAAATAAAGATAAGTTGTGATATCCATTGCACTGAATGATGAACCAAGATGACCAGATCCGGCTTTCTTCACTGCAACCAATGTGTTGTATCTGCACATATCAGCAAAGAGTTTCATCCTGATTGCCCAATCACCTCCGGCTTTAACGGAGAATGATTTTACTTTATCGAATTCAGATTTTTTAATAAGGTTAAAATTCATCTTTTACTCCAATAAAAACATTAAATTGCTGTCAAAAGCATTACTATAAAAACATCGTAAAATTACCACAGAAGACGGTCAAAATGTAATAATTGTCGTTTTAAGAAATCAATTATTTGCTGAAAATCACTCTCAGGGAAATTCTCAGACAACAATCCTCTGGTATTCTTATTGTCTGTTCGAGTCAATACTATAAAAACGGAGTTAACCATGATTATCAGATTTGGAATTTCACTAACTTTTTTAATGATGTTGAGCTGGAACATTATTTATTCGCAAACCACTTATTACGTTTCAGAGAATGGCAGCAACGGCAACAATGGATTAACACCTCAAACAGCTTTTGCAACTCTTCAATATGCTGCTGATTTAGTTGCTGCAGGAGATATGGTTTTAGTTCTTGAAGGAAATTATACTGGATTTGATATCAGATCGAGTGGAACTCAAAATAATCCTATCACATTTAAAGCAACAGAAGATAATGTAATTATTGATCAACCAAATTCCGTTACACCTGATGGAATTAATATTGAAAATGCTTCGTGGATTGTAATTGATGGTTTTGAAATTCTCGATCAGCCACGTGCCGGAATACGAATTGTGTTGTCCGATTTTGTTGTAATAAAAAATAATAATTGTCACAATAATTATCGCTGGGGTATTTTTACAGGATTTACAGATGATATTCTAATTGAAAATAATACTTGTTCATTCAGCGAAGATGAACACGGAATTTATGTTTCAAACAGCAGTGACAGACCAATCATCAGGAACAATCATTCATTCAATAATAACGGCTGCGGAATTCATATGAATGGCGATATCTCAATGGGTGGTGATGGTATCATAAGTGATGCAATAGTTGAAGGAAATATTTTACATGATAACGGTTATGGCGGCGGTTCTGCAATAAATATGGATGGAGTCCAAAGTTCTGAAATATTTAATAATCTTATTTACAACAATCACGCAACTGGTATTGCGATGTATCAGATAGATGGTGGAGATGCTTCGAAGAATAATAAAGTTTATAACAACACGATCATCCAGCCCTCCGATGGACGTTGGTGTGTGATTGCTGTCGATGGATCAACCGGTAATACACTTTATAATAATATTCTGATTAATCATCACAGTTTCAGAGGAAGTATTTCAATTGATGCTGCATCTGTTACAGGATTTGTAAGTGATTATAATATTCTTGTAAACAGATTAAGTGATGATGATGGCAATTCGAATATGACATTGTCTCAATGGCAAACGATGGGATATGATACTCACTCAATGATTGCTGATCCTGAAAATCAAATTTTTGTTGATTATTCAAATGCAAATTATCATCTGCTTCAAATTTCACAAGCAGTTGATGCAGGTACAAATTTAGTTCTTCCAACAGTATTTGAAGATCTTGATAATGTTTCGCGTCCGCAGGGAAGTGGTTTTGATATTGGAAGTTATGAATACACCTCAACAACTGAAGTGGCAAATGAAAATATTCCAAATGAATTTCAGTTGTCCCAGAATTATCCGAATCCATTTAATCCTTCAACCACAATTAAATTCCAATTAGAAAATTCAGGATTTGTATCATTAACAGTTTATAATGTATTAGGAAACGAAGTTGCAACGATCATAAATGAATTTAAATCATCAGGTAAATATGAAGTTCGGTTTGACGCTTCAGAATTATCGAGTGGAATTTACTTTGTCAGACTACAGCAAGATTCTTTTATTCAGACAATAAAAATGACGTTACTCAAATAGCAGTAATTCAAATTTAAAAAAAGTTTAGAAGGAAAATGTTGAGACAATATTCTATATTAAAAATTCATTTGTGTCTATTTTTTTTAATTTCAATCGACACATTAATTCCTCAAATAATTCCTTCAGAACGGTTGTATGATTGGGAAAATAATGTTGGAGTTCCCGGAGGAATTCCAAACAGAACAATTATTGGTGCAGTTATAGATTCCGTTCTTTATGGAAATGGAAATGTTGATGCTTCATCTGCAATTGCAACAGCGATTGATCAATGTCCGGAAGGACAAGTCGTTTATATTCCATCAGGAATTTATCGATTGTATAATCGTGTTTATCGGGCTTATGCTGATAACATCACGATTCGTGGTGCCGGAGTTGGGAATACAATTTTAATCGCCGGAACGTCAGTTAGTCAAATGCTTCTCTTAGGTACTGCTGATTGGCCAAGACCTGCAAATGGATTAGCAATAACTGCCGGTGCATTTGCAGGAAGCAGTGTCGTTACTGTTTCAAATACTTCATCAATAATTGTTGGAAACCTTGTAAGAATTGAACAGGATGATTTGCCATTTGTAATTGATGTTTCAACTCCAACTACAAATGACAGATTATTATCTGCAACATTCAGAGTTGTTTCAAAAACTGCAACGACTGTTACACTAACACCTCCAATACCATTTACTTTTACTGACTCTCCAACTCTTGTTCAATATGCAATTTCTCCTTTGGTAAGTACTGGTGTTGAAGATTTAACAATTGACTGTAATTCTCAAAGTGGTGTTGGAATTCAGTTTGATCAAGCCTGGGGATGCTGGATAAAAAATGTTGAGATAAAAAATTCAACAAACCGTCAAATGTTTTTGTACTGTTTTGTTTCCGGAGAGATAAGACATAACTATACTCATTCGGTGATCGGTGGTGGTCCAAATCACGAAGGAATAGATTTATATGAAGATTGCTCATTCAATCTTATTGAAGATAACATCACATACAACGGAGGATTTCCGGGAATTATTTTAGGTGATTCAAGAGGTGGGTGTGCCGGAAACGTAATTGCATATAATTTTTCTTATAACGCAAATACGGGCTCTTCGGATATGGCTGGAATGGATATCAGCGTGAGTCATGGTCCTCATAACCTGATGAACTTAGTAGAAGGAAATATTGCAGGAGGAATGGGCAGTGATGGTTACTTTGGTTCAACAAGTCACATTACTGTTTTAAGAAACTGGTTTACAGCCACTCATTCAACAGCAAATGAAAATCTCATCGCAGTTAATATTGGAAGATGGAATAATTATTTTAATCTCGTTGGGAATATTTTAGGGACAAGTACGTTCGATCCGAACGGTTTGTATCAACCAGCAACTCCATTCAGTTACTCAGATGAAGTAATTTATAAATTAGGTTTCCCAAACATGGGTAACAATGGTTTTACCGGGACCTGGGGACCAACATCTCCTCCAAGCTATATCGGTCAATACGCAACAGGAAATGGTTTGCAGGAACTTGATCATAATGTAAAAACATCAATGATAAGACATGGTAACTATGATTATAAAAACAATTTAATTATTTGGGATCCTTCAATTACTGATCACAATATTCCGGTAAGTTATTTCAGAAGCACCAAGCCAGAATATTTTTGTTCTTTGCAATGGCCTCCATTTGATCCGTCCTCTCCCCCGGGAGAAATTAATGATGTTAATATTAGTCGAATCCCGGCTGGTTATCGGTTTATTTATGGACATGATCCTTGTAGTACTAGTGAAGTAATTTCACCAAAAAATATTCCTGATGATTTTATTCTTTATCAGAACTATCCCAATCCATTTAATCCCTCGACCAGTTTGATGTATGCAATTAGCAGTCGGCAATATGTTATCTTAAAAGTTTATGACATTTTAGGAAATGAAATTTCAACATTAGTCGATGAGGAAAAACCTGCTGGCATCTATAAAGTTACTTTTAATTCCACAGGTCTATCAAGCGGTGTTTATTATTACAGAATGATTGCTGATGATTTTATTCAAACTAAATCTATGCTGCTGATTAAATAGGAGAATGTATAATGAAAATATCTTTACTTGGTTTGCTTTTTGGAATTGTATCATTCTACAATATCCAATCGATTAATGCTGCTGAATTTATAGTATCCAATTCAACGGAATTACAAAACGCAATTAACAATGTTCAAGGTGGAGATACAATCAGTCTCCTGAGTGGTAATTATGGTAACCTCACAATCTCCGGAAAGAATAACATCTCCTTTGTTGTTATCAGATCAAATACAGGAGCTACAGCAATTTTTTCAAGTATTAATATTAGCAATTGCAGCTATTGGAAATTATCCGGCGTTTATATCAAACCAAGATACACCAGCGGTACAGACGGTAAAAATGCATTGAGGTTAGACGGTAATTATCTCACTGCCGAAAATTGTAACATAAATTATTCAGATGATATTTCTGGCTGGACAGATTCTGATTGGGTTTCACGGGCAGGTAATGGTATTACAATGGATGGAACAAATATAACCGTCAAAAATAATGTCGTCAGTGTAGTTGATCATGGAATTTCTAATGGTGCCCAGTACACATTGGTTTCCGGAAACATCATATCAAATTTTCGTGGAGATGGGATAAGAGGTTTGGGTGACGATGCTAATTACGAATATAACTTAATAAAAAATTCGTATGATGTTGACGACAATCATGATGATGGATTTCAATCCTGGTCAGTTGGTCCGGGTGGTGTTGGTACTGGTGTTGTTAAAAATATTATTTTGCGCGGAAACACAATTATAAATTTTGAAGATCCAAACCAGCCATACAGAAGTAACCTTCAGGGAATTGGTTTGTTCGATGGAATGTTTGAGAACTGGCTCGTTGAAAACAATCTGATTATAACTGATCACTGGCATGGAATTTCTTTTTACGGTGCTATTGATTGTAAAATAATAAACAATACTGTCGTGGATAATGATTTAACACCATCACCTGACCCATGGATTATGGTTACCGATCATAAAAATGGAACACCTTCATCAGGAGTTATTGTGCGAAATAATATTTCTACTGATTTTTCATTTTCAGGTGGTGTAACTGATGACCATAATTTAGAAATTACAATGAATAATGCTTCGAATTATTTTGTAAATCCATCCGGAGGAAATGGAGATTATCATTTAATTGTTACGAGTCCTGCTGTTGATGCCGGAAGTTCTGTTCTTGCACCAACCGTTGATAAAGATGGGATAATTCGTCCGCAAGGAAATGGTTTTGATATTGGATGCTATGAATATTCAAATACAACGAGAGTAGTGGATGAAGAAAATAACCCAACTGATTTTCAGTTATTCCAAAACTATCCGAATCCATTTAATCCAAGTACTGTAATCAGTTATCAGTTGCCAGTAAGCAGTTTCGTAACATTGAAAGTTTATGATTTATTGGGTAGAGAAGTTGCAACACTCGTAAATGAATATCTCGAAGCTGGTTTCCATTCTACATTTTACATTATCAATTCTACATTAACAAGCGGAATTTATTTCTATCAATTGTCTGTAAGAACTTCAGGTGAGAAAGCTGAAAACTTTACAATTACAAAGTCAATGATATTAATCAAATAGAAAATATATTACCTGGAACTTAAAGGCGAAGACAATGAGATTATTAAAATACTTTGTATCAATAAGTTTAATTGCTCTATGTACTACGCCTGTCTCATCAGCTAATGTTATTCAAGCTGCAAGTTGTTCACAAGCTGATGTTCAATCGGCTGTCGATTTTGCTCAAGATGGAGATACTGTTTTCGTTCCGGCAGGAGAATGTATCTGGAATTCAGAAGTCTTAATTCAAAATAAAACAATCATACTGATTGGTGCTGGTTCAGGTGGTGGCGGAACAAAAATAATTTATGGGGGAACAAATCACGGATTACTTGAAGTTGATGCTGGAAATAAAACCGGCAGAATGGAAATTACAGGATTCTGGTTTTATGGAGGCGATACCGATTACTGGAGTGGAACCGCAATCAGCTTTGGCGGTCCAAAAAACTGGAAAAATCTTTTAATACACCATAACGTATTTGAGGATAATAAACAGTGGACCATTTCAGGTTACTCTGGCATCAGTGGTGTGATTTATCAAAATACTTTCAAAGGTTCTGCTCACGGATTAATCTTCTACGGAGATGGTACCGATGATTGGGAATCTCCATTGGTTCTTGGGACATCAGATTTCTTCTTCATTGAAGAAAATATTTTTGATTGGGATGATTGGTACGGAGTTACCGGTGCAGCTTGTATGGATTTGTATAGAGGTGGAAGAGTTGTCTTCAGAAATAATACAATAAACTATGGATTTTGGGAGACACACGATTTAGCAAGAAGCGGATTAGTGAGTGCCAATGCGTACGAAATTTATAATAACACATTCTGGACAAACACTACAAAATGGAAAGGAATGGACATCTCCGCTGGAACCGGTGTAGTTTGGGGAAACAATTTTATCGGTGGTGGAACCTGGGAAACGGATTGGACTATTCCAATAGGAGCTATTGATTATAAATCATTTGACCCAAGAAGTTTATCTCTTTGTGATGGAAATGATCCTGCTGACCAAAACGTTTCAGGTGAGGCTGGCTGGCGTTGTCAATATCAAATAGGGACTCAAAGTGAAGGAGCAACAGCTTACAGCTATCCACTTTATTTATGGAATAATTATAGCAATAACACACTGGTCGGGATGGTTTGTACTAACGGTTGTGAAGTAAACGGAAAACCACATCTTCTTGAAGGAAGAGATTTTATCAATAACGGTACAACACCAAAACCTGGATATACTCAGTTTACATATCCGCATCCATTACGGCAGAACGGACCAACTGATATTTCAGAAATAAGTTTGTTACCACAGAAATTCGAGCTATTTCAAAACTATCCGAATCCATTTAATCCAAGTACAGTAATCAGTTATAATTTGCCAGTTAGCAGCTATGTAACATTGAAAGTTTTTGACATTTTAGGAAATGAAGTCACAACTCTCGTCAACGAACAAAAACCTGCCGGTACTTATGAAGTTGAATTTAATACATCTTCCATCAAACATTTTCCATCTTCCGGAATTTATTTTTATCAAATAAAATGCGGAAGTTTCATACAAACAAAAAAAATGTCATTGCTTAAGTAAGCAATCATCAAATAATAAAAATATTTTACTTTGAAATTTTCACAAATTACTTTGCGTTTTATAATCTGCATTCTGTGCAATTCAATTTTGTTTACTGGTTGTCATTCTTATTTCGTCATTCCAAAAGCCGATTACACTAAAATTTCCACGATGGAAGACATTAAAATTGTCTACACCAACGGCAGAGAATTCATCGTTGAGAAAAATGATTCTACGAATGTTCAAATAGCTGGTGACTCTTTAGTTATATCTGAGGGTACCCAAAAGAAAATTATATTGATGGATGACGTCGGAAAATTAAAAGAAAACAGATTTGATTTAGGCGGGACGATTACTTTATCATTGGTTGGACTTACAATCGTTGTCGTACTATTCTTTTCGATGTTTCCTTTTAAAACTTAATTTATATTTTCTGGGTTACGATCTTTTACAGGTAATACAGATTACCTATTATATCCATCTGCAAAGCAATTATTACATCACTTCCCTATTCTTTCTTTGCATAACACATCAGCTAACTATCAATAATTCTGTTTAAGGATGATTTTCACAAGAATAACTGTATCAAAATAAACAAACAGGCTGGTATTGTTATTGAATAATGATGCTCGTGGTTGAGTAATTTTTTTATAAGAAGAGAACAGAGATGCGGGTTTCCCGTCAATTAATTTTATTGTATTTATTCTTTGTTTTTATTCCTGCAATTGAAATGCTGGCAGGTGGAAACAATTTTAATAACACTCCGGATAAACTGGATTCAAATTCTATTTCATTATTTCCTACCGAGGAATCCGGTTTAATTTTTCAAAAAGCATTTGCATACCGCAAACAAGACAGTTCTTTTGTAGATATAATTCAACTGAAAAATCTTAGTGGATTTGCACACGCTATCCAATTCAGAATAAAAGTAAACAAAGCCGAAGATGACAGCACTATACTGATTTTTGAAAGTTTGGAAAAAGGTTCTGATATCAGCGATCCTAAATGGGTAATAAATTACAATGTTATTGAAGGTACTACTTTATCCAATGACGCATACGAGTGTGAAGTTTTAGTTCTATTATATAACACAAGTCAGAATGGTGTTTTACAGCCAGGTAATTATAACGAACTGTTTAAAGTGAATTACAGGATTGCGGAGATTCCGGTTATTCAGGACAGTGTAAAATCATCGATGAAAATTGCGAATGCAATTGCCAGTACTATACAAGGACAGCAAATTGATATAACACCATCGAGAGAGGAATTCATAATAGTCATTAAAGGAATTTATATCATACCTGATCAGGGATTAATTTTTGAACAAGATACTGTTTATAGATTGGAAGATGATTCATATATAGATATAATGCAATTAAAAGATTTGCAATACAAAGCACAAGCATTACAATTCAGGCTGCTCGTTAACAAAGTTCTTGATGATAATGTTATTCTGACATTCCAGAATATTCAGAAAGGTGCAGATGTTATTGATCCAAGCTGGGTACTTACATATAATGTATTCAGAGGACCACTTACCGGAAACGGAGCATCGGTTGATGAAATACTGGTTTTGTTATTTAATCTTAATCAGGATAATGGACTACCTCCCGGTGATTACAATGAATTGTTAAAAGTCAAATACCGTGTAGCCAATCTTCCGGCATTGCAGGACAGCGTAAAATCATCATTCAAAATTTCGGATGCAGAAGCAAGTACTTATCAGGGTTTTCCAATAGATATAACTCCTTCAAGAGATGAACTTACTGTCATTGCACTTAACAGGGTTGCAGCTTATGGTGATGTTAATGGTGATGGATGTCTGGATATTCTTGATATAATTATGATAGTAGATCATATTGTCGGAAGAGACTCACTTGAAACAGATGAATTCGAAAGAGCAAATATTGCTCCATGGATTCCAGGTGATCCGGAACCAAATCCTGATGCTTATGTTAATGTGCAGGATTTATCTCTTCTTCAAAATATTATTCTTACTGGAATTTATCCAAACGGAATTCCAATCAACGGATGTTCTTTCACCAGTTTTCCAAAAGTTGAAGGTGAAGAAGATTATAAAGTAAAACTCTATATTTATGAAAAAGGAATTACTGCATATCTGAATACCAGCACTGATGTAAGAGCAGCTCAGATTGAATTTGCTGGCGAATTTCAAGTACCGAACAATATGTTAATAACTACAGATCTTGGAAATGGATATTATTATGAAGGTTCTGATCAATTAAGAGTTTTGTTATATGACAGAAAAGGTACAAAAATTATTGAATCAGGAGAGAATTTTCTTGCTGAGATACCTTTTAATATCAGCAACCCTCAAAGTATCAGCATTGATAATCTAATACTGATCAATGTTAATAGAGAAAGAATTTTTAACGCTGATATCGAAATAATTTATTCTGAACCACCATACATTCCACTTGATTACGTTTTATATCAGAATTATCCTAACCCGTTCAATCCATCAACGAGCGTGAGGTTCGAAGTTCCGGTTGACAGTAAAGTAATGATTAAAGTATATGATATTCTCGGAAGAGAAATTAAAACGCTGTTTAATGAGCAGGTTCAAAAAGGTCAGTACACACTTGAGTGGGATGGACTAAATGATTCAGGATTTCCGATGAGCACCGGAACTTACATTTACAGAATGATTGCAAACGAATTTGTTCAGTCGAAGAAGATGCTTCTTCTCAAATGATCAGATGAATCTTTGATTAGTCATATAATCCAGTAAAATTTTATCTCTGCCATAAACGTCAGTCCTTAGTTGAAGGATTCCTGTATCATCCACCCAGGCAGTATAGTAATCAATATACAATGAAATTTTTTGTGCAAGTGATACATCGGTAGTTTCACCGAGACTTGAATTTTTCCTCAATGAAGTTCTTTTTTTCATATACTCTGAGACAATTTTTTTATTCTCGACTTTTTGTCCAATCTCAATTTTAAGATAATCGATATTCCATTTCGGATTATTTTTTAAAAGAAATTCCGCAAGTGGCAACGGTTTTTCAACACGAACGCAGCCATGACTGACTGCTCTGTTTGATTGATTAAATGGCGGTCTGTTTGGTGTATCGTGTAAGTAAATTCCAAACGGATTACTGAAAATAAATTTTATCTTGCCGAGTGCATTTCCGGATCCTGGGTCTTGAATTATTCTGTATGGAATTTTATCAGAATGAAGATCGGCTAACTGAACTTCCATCGGATCAATTTCAATCCCATCTTTATAAACTTTAAAATTCTTATCTCTTAAATAAGTTGAATCCTTTTTCAATTTATAAGCGATTTCTTCCCGCATAATACTCGGTGGAACATTCCATGTTGGGTTAAGCACTATATATGAAATCTCGCCAAACATATTAGGTGTTTCCCAATCATCCGGTTTATCTTTCCATTGTTTTGTTTTCTTATAAACTTTAAATTGCTGCTGATAGTATGATGATCGCTTTGAACCAACGCATACTTTGGAAGTGTAAACTTTTTTCCCTTCATTAAAAATATTGAGCATAAAATCCGGAATATTTACTAAAATATATTTGCCGGTATCAGCATATTCATTCCATCTGAATCTTTCAAGATTTAATTTTATTATGTCAATATTCTGCTTTGGTGAAATATTGAAACGTTCAATAGTTCCTTTACCTATTACCCCATCATCAACCAGACCATTGTTTCGCTGGAAAGATTTCACTAATTCAACAAGTGTCGAATCATAAAATGTGAAGTCATTGATCTTAATCTTTGAAGTATCAAGGTATTCAAGTGAAATAAGTTTTTGGGTTATTTTTGCTATCAAAGAATCACGACTGCCAGGTTCGATTTTTTTAACAGGTACCGGAATAATAGCCCACTCGATATTACTGAATTTGCTGAAATATTTTAAAGCAGTTTGTAACTCGACATATCTTTTACTTTTTGGCTGGATATCAACAAGGTATTGCAGAATATTTTCTTGTTTTAACGGCTGAAATAAATCTCCTTTTGTTGAATCATCCAGAGGAATGTAGTAAGAATCGGAGAATAATTCCTTTGGATTAACCGCACCATATCGCAGGTGTTGACAATATTTTAGAATTCCATCACACAGTAATAATTCTGCGTTCGACAAATTTGAATATCTGAACTTATTTGGCAATGTATCTATTGCATCTGTAAACTCAGATACAATATTGTTAAAATGATATTGCTCACGATTCAATCCGTGGTCACCAGCTTTTTCAAATATGGAAAGGATTGAATAGACAGTTCCTTCATCATCAAAACTTTTTATAAATAGCGGTTGGAAATTTCTTTTGGTATAAAAACTTCGCAATGTATCATAGTATTGAATAAGTGTATCCAGCTTAATCAAACTTGAATCAATTAACGTTATTTTACTTTTGAAAGACTGCAAATATTCTGTACTGCTAAAATTTAATCTTTCGTTTAGACTTTTCTCTTCTTCTGATCCTTCTTTACTGCAGGATGATAGAATAATGAAAAGCAAGCTGATAACAGCAAAATATTTAATAATTGATTTTATAATGACACTCTGCCTGATTGAAATAAAATTTAAATAATTTATGACGCGAAGGAAACCCTTAACAATGGCTGCACAAACATACCAATTTCCTGTGATTTTGAACTACAGGAATAGTTCTGACTTTGGATTAGTTTGGATTTCTTGTCTAAATAAAAAAGGCTCACCTTAAAAGTGAGCCCTAAATTATAAATTGGAATTAGACTTAACGTAAAAGAACCATCTTCATCACATTGGTATAATTACCTGCACTGAGTCGATACAAATAGACTCCGCTTGACAATTGATTACCGGAATTATTTTTTCCATCCCATTGAACCTGATAAAAGCCTGTTTCCTGAGTTCCGTCCACCAGAGTTCTTACCTTTTCACCAATTGAATTATAAATCTCCAGGGTAACAAATTCACTTTGCGGAATTTGATATGCAATTACGGTTGAAGGATTAAATGGATTTGGATAATTCTGTTTTAAATCAAACGTCAATGGAATATTTTTATCATTATTATTTTCAACGCCAACCGGCTGATCAGAAAAATATGCAGTTATCATCAGGTCTCCGCTTCCGAAACTAGTCCAACCGGTACTTGTAAGATATTGAATAGTTCTTCCATCAAGCGGCGGATCAGAATCAACCCCAACACCTGGTGCACCTGGTGTGGATTCCAGATAATTGATGACAACCCAAATATCCCCATCAGTTATTTCCGGAGGATCACTACCGGGTAAAGTTTTAGATATCGTAGCTACAATTTCAGGATCATTGTCATTTACACGATATGGACCAGCAATAATATCAGATGGAAACCCACCATCGTCTTTTTGTATGGTAAAATCAAAAGCCTCGTTTCCATTTACAATTGTTTCCACTTTCCTTAAATATGATGGATAGGAAGTTGGAGTAAACCTAACCGCCCATTTGTTTTCTTCCCAACTAAAACTTGGTACATAAAATCCATCCCATTCACCATCATCATAACTTATTGGAACCAGAACAGGTACTTGACAAGCATACGCTCCGAATGGAGATGTCATTGGACCGGTTAGTGTATCACTTCCGTCAATAAAATAAGCTTCGAACTGATATTCATACCACGCAACACAAAACACTTCATTATCCAGATATGTTTCAACTCCGGTTTGAACAGATGCTAAAAATTCTCCATTCTTATAAATATTTATAGTTGGCGCAACTTGCAGCGGATCATTATTTATTCCTAAAGTAGGATCTTCCCAGGTTATCAATAAATCTTCACCCTGACGTGTAACAGAAATATTTGATGGCGGTTGCGGTGGTGCCTGAAGTGAAACATCTATTCCAACATCACCAAAATATTGAGGATTAAATACAGTATTCATTGTCTGAGGCCACCAGCCGCTATAGATTGGAGAACCTGCCTGTCTTGCGATCAGGAAAGCTCCTAATCCTGCTATTTTATCCGGACCAAAAATTTGAAGCTGATATCCTTCCTTAAATCCCATTGGAATTGCAAATTCACCTTGCAGATGACCAGCGGATGCAGAGAAATCTACTTCAGCATTAAATAGTGTATCTACTTGACCTATCGCTCCTCCGTTTATTGGTCTGAACCGTAAATTTGCACCGGTTGGATGCCAATATGCCCAAAAGTTTCCTTCCTGTATAAATGGAATTTGACCATCGAAAACATTGTTGTTATTATCATCAAAATACAAACCGAATCCTTCATTGTCATCGAGAGTTGGATTAAGAAAATCTTCACCGGCTATATAGAGCATATCATTAGTATCATCAAATTTTAAGTAAAGGAAAGCTGAACCCTGAGCTCTCGGTACTCCGCCACCGTAACCAAAAATATCTGAGATATCAAGTTTGAAAGCATCATCCCATTCACCGGCAGATAGTACGCCATCAATAGTTGGGATTGATGCTTCAGGAACATCAAGACTAAACGTTAACAGAGAATCGCTAACACTACCCAAAGATTCATTTGAGTAAATGCTCTGACCCGTTTCATTGAAGATGTTTACCACATAATAATAATTTCTTAGCGCAAAAACATCCATATCATTATAACTTGTTTCGGTAGCTGCGACACTTGCAATTTTCTGATATGGCCCACCAGCAACTAAGCTTCTGTAAATAGCAATGCTATCTGCTAAAATAAAATCTGAGTAGTTGGAATTTGAACCATTCAGGTTTTCTTTCTCCGTAATAGTTCTTGTGGCTGTTTGCGATACATCTATCTGACCAACTTCATCTCCAACCATTAAAGCAATTTCTTTCTGACGCACAGGATTCGTGAAGAGTAAAGTCCAGTTCAGCATTATCATCCCCATAAGATTTGTTGAAGCGCTGAGTGTAGGTGGTTGAGCAGTAAATGGAGCCATTGCCATATTTACTCCAGAAGTAATCCCGCCATCGGTGACAACTACATTAGTTACAGTTCCAAAATTGTATCCGGGTTTTTCAGCTTGAACAGTATAAGTTCCGGCAGGAACATTTTGAATTGTGTAACTTCCAGATAGATTCGTTGTAGCTGTTCGGCTAGTACCTAAAACTTTGACTAAAATGCCACTATCGTCACCAGTGTTTGTCAGATTCGCAACACCGTTTACAGTTCCTCCACCTAGATCTATTTCACATAAATAAATTCTTCCGCCATTGCCGAACTCACGTGCATGAACAGCTTTACCACCAGCAAAGACGCGTGTGCCTTCAGGGTTTATATCACAGGTAAAAAACGAACCTGGTGATACTACATTAAAAGTCACCTGACCAGTTTGAGTATCAAAAACCAATAGATCTGGACGCGTGTGTGCAAGATCGCCCCATGTAACTGCTGCAGCAACTTTCCCATCATCAGAAAGTTTAATGTCATCTACAAGGTCTCCTGCATTTGCAAATACCCATTTTGGCATACCATCTCCGTATGTATCGAAACACATAACTGTACCATCGTAACCTGCTGAGTAAAAAATTAAAGAACCAGCAACAATAGTTTTTCCATCAGCTGATATTCCAACAGAAGATGCCCAGTTTGTAAAAGCACCTACCGGAATTCGATACTGCCAGAGTTTGAAATATTCATTCGTTAAAGAATCAAAATGCCAGGTTTGAACGAAACCACTGTTATCTGCAGTAACTACAACTTTACCATCACCGCTTATTGCTGGTGCTGATTCTGTGTTATCAACAAAATGATCCCATATAAGTGTTCCGTCTGAACTATTGAAAATGTACAAATGATTACGACCTGTTATTGCGACATTGGATCCATCGGTTGAGAAGTTTACACCTGCCCAATTTAAAATTTCACTTCCCTGCACATCAAACGTCCATTCAATAGTTGGTGAACCTGAAATATCAAACGCGTAAGCACGATATGTAGTTGAACTTCCCCCTGCTTGTGCAAGAACCACCGCCATTGATCCATCGCGTGATAATGCAACCGCCGAAGCATAAAGAGAATCAGGCAGATCAAACTGAAAATCTATGTTTCCATTTACAGGATTGAGTAAGTAAAATTGTGTCCCTGCAGTTGCTGCTATTTTTGAACCATCTGCTGAAATATCAATAAACGGATCAATCTGACCAGTTGTGAAATCCCAGATCGGATTTGAATTTACATCCGAATAAAGAGTAACTCGCTGATTATTAAGTCCCCACCCGGTCAAAGCTGAACTTCCGGTTGAGTTAATTGCAACTACATTGGCGATTGCAACAGCATCCTGTGTTGACCATAGAACGTTTCCTCCTAAAACATATTTGTCACCGTTTGCATTGTTCATTCCATAAAAATGTTCATCAAGATTTTCAATCGCACCATTATTTTTTTCAGGAAAAGTTTCTATAGCCACCTTTCCATCCTGAAAGATTTTTTTAGTACCAATAAAGTTTTTTTCTTGAGAGAATGCATTATTCACAAAAATTGATGAGATTGCAATTGCTACAGTAACAACAAAGAATTGCATAGCTTGAGATTTCATACGATCCTCCATGAATATTAATTGAGAAATGCTTTAAAAGCTGAATTTATTAATTTATCATAATCAAACTTATGATTATTCTTAAATAATTAAAACTGGAAACATATATATCCGATTTCTCTGCCTTGTTTAACGTAATGTGATTCAAAACTTGTTTTAATGTTAGTTGTAAATTCTTCACTGCTCTCCTTATATAAATCACTTGTCATAAAAACAATCTTGCATCTGAATTCTGAGATAGTTCTCGAAGCATATTCGTAAAGTTCTTTATTATCCGTTTTGAAATGAATTCTGCCATTGTCCACAATCAGTTGACTGTAAATTTTAAGAAAGTCAGGAGAAATCAATCGTCGGTTGTGATTTGCCCGTCGAATGTGTGGATCTGGGAAAGGTATGTAAATTTCATCCAAAGATTTTTGCGGAAAAATTTCACATAGTTTCTCTGCTCTTGAGATAACAAATGCCACATTATGCAATTTATTTTTGATTGCGTGTAATGCACCATGATATATTCTTGAGGCTTTAACATCTATTCCTATAAAATTTCTGACAGGAAATCTTCCTGCAAGTTCAACACAATATTCACCGTTCCCGCATCCTATTTCAATTGTAAAGTATTTTGATGTATCGAAATATTCGTCAAATGATTTCCTAAAATCAGGATCATTTATGCTAAAAACATTTTTCAGATCTTTTACGGCGACGATTCTTTTTAATTTCGTTCTTGCCATTGCTTACCCAATCCTCCCGAGACACGAGTACTCGATTATGATATTTTATTAATTAGTATTGCAAAAACAAATATAAATTCTAACTTTGTATCCAGAGAATGTCAGAAATCTGATTCTACCTAATTTTAAATTATTAACAGTAACAGTGGGAGGAAAAATGTCATTCAAAATAAGAAAAGTGGATTATTTTTATTGTTCAGTGATTGATCGACCCGGTGAAGGTTACAAATTACTTTCACAGATTGAAAAAAGCGGAATCAGTTTACTTGCTTTCACAGCGATTCCTGTCGGACCAAACAGAACGCAACTGACTTTATTTCCAGATTCTCCGGATAAGTTGGTTGCTGAGGCAAATAAAGCCGGGCTTACATTAGATGGACCTCATCCTGCTCTGCTGGTTCAGGGAGATGATGAATTGGGAGCTCTGGCTGAAATCCATCAGATACTTTTTAACGCGAACGTTAATGTTTACGCATCGAATGGCGTAACCGACGGCAGAGGTTGTTTTGGTTATTTGCTGTATGTTCGACCGGAAGAATATGAGCGAGCTGCTGATGTTTTAAAAGTATAATGATATGATCAATACTTTTTAATTAATAGTTTTAGTTACTTGCAAAGGATTTAATGAAAAACAGAACCCCATTTCCTGTTGTTTTCTGGGTGGCGAATTTTATTGAAGTGCTGGAAAGATTTGCTTACTATGGAATTTATCTTGGTTTTGGAATTTATATGGAGTATCTCGGTTATACTAAAGGTCAACTCGGTATAGTTCAGAGCCTGTTCCTGTTTTTTTCTTATGTTACACCAATTTTTTCTGGCTCCTTCGCCGATAAGTATGGATTCAAAAAAATTCTAATCATATCTTACTTTGCTTACCTGCCAACCATCCTGCTGTTAATATTTACCAAATCATTTACCGGAATTGCACTAACAATGCTGGCAATTGGTTTTGCAGCCGGCATATTTAAACCACTGATTTCAGGGACAGTAAGAGTAACCAGTGATGCAACTAACAAGACACTTGCGTTCGGAATATTTTACGCAATGGTGAATATCGGGGCTTCGTTCGGTCCTGTAGTTGCCGGTAAGTTAAGAGCAATATCATGGAATCATGCTTTTATTGCCGCAGCAATAAGTATAGGTTTAATGCTTCTTATAACTATATTTTTCTACAAGGAACCAAAAAGAGAAATTTCAGGAGTTACTTTAAAACAGAAATTCCGTGAAATTGGAATCGCACTGTCTGATATTAAGTTTCTTATTTTCCTCATTCTCCTTGGATTAATGTTTTGGCTTCCTCTCTGGGCATTTTTCGGAATTATTGCAGTTTATGTAGATCGGAATTTAGACACTGTTCGTCTGTTTATGGTAATTGATAGTATTTTCCCGACCTGGTTTTCCAATCTATTATCTACTGAAGTCGAATCAGGCGAACGAAGACTTCTTGGCGAAACTATTGCACATACAGGATATATAATAATGATTTTTCAGGTTTTTATTTCCTGGATATTTGAAAAGTTCAAAGCTATTGCATCATTTAACATTGGATTGCTCATTGCAGCGCTTGGTATGTTCACAATAGGTTATGCATATTTATCCATTCCGGAAGTAGTTTTTCTCGGAATTTTCCTTTTTGCGGTCGGAGAGATGATTGCATCACCAAGAATTCAGGAATATATTATGTGGCTTGCACCAAAAGAAAAAGCCGGACTATATATGGGAACAAATTTTCTTGCAACAGGATTGGGCGGTGCATTAAGTGGAGTAACTTATACAGTACTCTATGGATATTTCAGAGATAATGGAAATCCTGAATATGTCTGGTTTTGCCTTGCTGGTAATTTTATTCTTGGAATTATTTCAATTTATATTTTTACAAAAACTGCCGGCGAGTTTAAAGAATTAAAATATTAGAGCCAGTAATGAAACGAAAAAAAGGAACATACTACGATAAAAACCGCAGCATTGAACTTGCTAAGGTCAATTCGAGGTACAAAAAAAATAAAAAATATCGTGATGCTGCACGAAAAAGAGCATTGAACAGATATCATAAAGATAAAGTTTATCGCGAAAAAACTATTGAAAATGCGAAGAGGAGATACAGAAAAATCAAATCTCAAAAGAAATTACATAATAGCTGAACGAGATAATAATATGCCAAAATTAATTTCTGCACCTTCAACTATCAAAGCCGCTGGAAATAAACCAAAAATTATTGAGGAGTTTTTTGGACGAGTTAATTCTAAAACTGAAAATATTAGCATCGCAAAAATGACAAGTCCTGCCGGTTGGGAAGAACCAGGTCAAACACCAGAATTTGATGAATATACATTAGTGCTTAATGGAATGTTGAGAGTCGAAACCAGAGAAAGTATTTTTGATGTAAAGAAAGGTCAGGCTATAATTAGTTATGGCGGTGAATGGATAAGATACAGTTCACCAAATCCTGAAGGTGCAGAATATGTTGCTGTCTGTATTCCCGCATTTTCACCGGATACGGTTCACAGAGATAAATAAATTTTTTATAACCAGTATAAGGAGAAGCTATGAAAAAAATATTTCTTACTATAATCATATCACTTATTGCAATTTTAAACACCTGTTCAGAAAACAAAATTGAGAAGACAGATTTAGTAGAAAAGGAAGTAGAATATTTTGCTGATAGTACGCTTTTGAAAGGGTATCTTGTTTATGATAATAAACAGAAAGGAAAACGACCCGGTATTTTGGTAGTACACGAATGGTGGGGACTAAATGATTACGCTCGCAGCCGAGCCAGAATGCTTGCAGAATTAGGATATACAGCTTTAGCTCTGGATATGTTCGGTGATGGTAAAACTGCCAATAATCCTGAAGACGCGCAAAAGTTCGCTTCAGATATATTCACTAATTTGAAGATTGGTGAGGATAGATTTATGGCTGCGTACAATTTTTTGAAAAGTCAGAAAAATGTTGATTCATCCAAAATAGCTGCAATTGGTTACTGCTTTGGCGGCGGAGTTGTATTATATATGGCTAGTATTGGAATTGATTTGAAAGCAGTCGCAAGTTTTCATGGCAGTCTTGAGGCAATAGTTCCACCCAAAAAAAATGAAGTTAAAACCTTTTTTCTCGTTTGTAATGGAGCTGATGATTCTTTCACGACTAAACAGCAAATAGATGCATTTAAAACAGAAATGGATACTGCAAATGTGGGATATGAGTTCGTCAATTATGCAGGTGCTATTCATAGTTTTACAAATCCGCTGGCTGACAGCCTGGGTCAAAAATTTGATATGCCTTTGGCATATAACGAAAAAGCAGATAAGGAATCATGGCTGGAAATGCAAAAAGTTTTCAAAAAGGTTTTTGATGAATAATCAACTAAATTATTTCACTATAAGCTAATTTTTAGTTGGAATAGATTCAGTAAAATTCTTATTGTTTCTATATAAACTATCATTACAGCCATTAATGGACAAATTGATAGTTCCTGAAATTCTGACTTTTTTTTTATTGACAATCTTAATAACATGTATTCAGAAGAATTAATAATTATTTAGTAATTCTCCTCCCAAAATCTGATCGCCTCTTTTAATAAAAGAGTAGCCTCCTAGCGGTCAGATTCGGGCGGTCGGGAAAATTTTCCTACAATGTTATGCCCTCACTTACATTGTGATAAGAATTTCCGACCGCCTATTTTTTTCACTTGTCATTGTTTTCATCAAAAATCGAATCAGACAAACCTTCATTCACTTTATAATTGGAATACTTCAAATAAACTTTTCCGGTTTCAGGCTGTTTTGATTCACTTTTACTATTGTCTGTTTTTGATTCTTCTTCATTACCGAATCGTTTTTGTATTCCTGAACCTTCTATAGTGAATTCAAATAATATTGAAGATGGAAGCCAGAATCCATTAGATGTTTTTAGATAGTCAAGGTTAATTGTGAACGTCCCCTGCGGTTTTCTGGATGATTCAATTTTAAGAATTAAATTACGATTAGTATCAATCCAGAGTGTACTTAAAATTACTTCTGAACTACCTTCAAGCGGAATTACCTTTATTACTAAAGTTGGAATACCATCAATAGTATCTTTCTTTTCCATAAAAGCTGTGTATTTATAGTTTAAGAATCCAAGTGGTGAAAAATTCATCCCTGCTTTTGGCAGCATTGCAAAATTTTCGGAATCAATGTGGAATTTATCCGGCTTCTTATAAAATATCATTGCCTTCCGGTCTGGCATTTTCAGAAAGTTTACATCTACTTTCACCTGAACTTCAACCTGGTAGTCATCAATTTTATCGAATTCGGCTTTAACTTTTTCCAGAATCTCTTCAGGTGTTTGATGCTGTGCGAAACCGGAAATATAAATAATCACTGCAAGTAATAATATTTTTTGAATCATATAGTTATCTCGAATCATTAACTGAGGATGTCTTTTTTATTGAAGATGAATGAAGTCAAAGCAAAAAAAACAATAATGTGACCAGTCAGCACAAATATTGATTTCATTATTTCGGTCAGATTAATCGGGTCATCAAAAAAATCTCTCCAATTCATCATATAACTCGTGAATAAATACGGTTTTAATTCTTTTAGTATCTCAACATCGAAAGCAGAGAGTATTATGAAGATAATAATTATTGCCATAGTTGCTACAATCGGACCAATAGCATTTTCCACAAGTGAAGAAAAAAAGATAGCCAGACTTGCTACTACCATCATACTCAGAATTGCAAAACTATAAGCCAGGAAAAATCGCCATAGTACATCACTTTTTTCAAATATAATTATCGCATTGCTGCCTGTTACAATTAATTCACCGCTTCCGAATATGATAAGCCCGATAACCAAACTCATAAAAGAAAGAAAAAGTATCAACACACTTGTATAAATCAAAGATGCCAGAAATTTTGAAGTGACTATTTGCAAACGTGAAATTGGTCTTATTACAAGCAGCCGGTAAGTTCCTGCAGTCGCTTCACCAGCAAGTAAATCTCCGGCAACGAGTGTAATTAAAAACGGAATGTGAATAGTAAGAGCGTTAAGTATTATGTATGAAATCCAATAGCCGTTCAGAAGATTTCCAACTAAGATAAAAGAATCCCGTAAATTGCGTGTTACAAAATCTATCGATTCCTGCCCTTCCAGATACATTGCCAGATGTAGTAGTGGCACAAGGATACCGATTGCAATAAAACCAATATATGTACGCCATTTCCTGAAAATTTTCAAAAGCTCAATTCTAACCAATGTCATTATCATTTTGTGCCTGAAGTTATGTTCAAAAAATAATCTTCAAGCGATCTTACCGGTACAAGGGCACTCACCATTATTCCGTTTTCAACCAGGAATTTATTTAATAAGGGGATCTCATTCTGTTCAAGATTAAAATTGATTTTATTTGCTGAGATCGATTCAATCTGATTCAACCATTTTGTTGTTTCTAAAATATTTTTTACGGTTACAATGTTTTCTACTTCCACAGTTACTTTAACTTTATTGGAATTGAGCAGATTGCTAACTTCTCCTTCAACAATCTTTTTTCCTTTATTTATAATGATCATACGGTTTGCAACGAGTTCAATTTCCGAAAGAATGTGTGAAGAGAGAAATATTGTTTTATTTTCATCTTTACTTAATCGCAAGATCAAGTCTCTTATTTCCTTCATTCCCTGCGGATCGAGCCCGGTTGTTGGTTCATCCAGAACGATCAATTCAGGATCATGAAGCAATGCTTGTGCAATTCCAAGTCTCTGTTTCATTCCATGTGAGTAAGTTTTTACTTTGCTTTTGGCTCTGTCTTTCAATCCGACAAGGTCCAACAATTCTACTATTCTTTTGCTGGATACTTCTTTTCCTGATATTTTAGCCAAAATTTCAAGGTTTTTGATAGCTGGAAGGTATTGATAAAAATCAGGCTTTTCTACGATTGCACCGATGTTTGTGAGAATTTCTTTTCGATTTTCTAAAAGAGATTTTCCAAAAATATTTATTGTTCCGGATGTTGGTGAAACAAGTGATAGCATCATTCGGATAGTTGTGCTTTTACCAGCACCATTTGGACCGAGGAAACCAAATACATCTCCTCTGTTAACATGTAATTCAAGCTCATCAACTGCAAGTAAATCTTTAAACCTTTTACTTAAAGAAGAAATCTGAATTACTTTTTCAACTGAGCTCATCTATTTACAAATAATTTGTTCATGTTGTCTGAAACCTAATTCAAAAATAATTATCACTAAACTAATTTTAAATGAACGGTAAATAGTTCCTTTAGAAATTTAAAAATCAAATCAAAATTTAAAACTGTAAATCACAAAAATATTTTTTACAATCATCTCAAATTTAATTTGCAATTATTAAAAAATATTACCAAGTTAGTATTGCCTTGTTGGAGTAAAAAAAATTTGAAAACATGTTACGCTATTTCTGCTTTAAAGAAGTTTTGCTTCCTTTAGACTCCAACTTAAAATTATTCTAATAGTTCATTTTGTTACTTAAAAATAATTACTTATTAAGTGAATATCCTTCTACTTTTAAATAACATTTACACAACAAAAATAAAACAATTTAAAACCAGGAGAACTTGATGCAGGTAAAAAGATTGTTTACAACGGCTGGTAAAGATCCTTTATCAACTATTAAATTCGCCAAGCGCAGATCCGAAATAAAAAACCCCGATGGTTCTATTGTCTTTAAAATGGAAGATGTTATTGTTCCTGAAAGCTGGTCACAGGTAGCATCTGATATAATAGCACAGAAGTATTTTCGAAAAGCCGGCATTCCTAAACTTCTCATAAAAATTCAGGAAGATGGTGTACCCGAATGGCTGCTGCCTTCAACTTCTGATAATGAAAGACTAAATACACTTCCTGAGGATGATCGTTTTACATCCGAACGAGATTCCCGCCAGGTTTTTCATAGATTAGCAGGATGCTGGACATACTGGGGATGGAAAGGTGGATATTTTAATTCAGAGGATGATGCCAGAGCGTTTTACGATGAACTTTTATACATGCTTGCAAATCAGTTTGCCGCACCAAATAGCCCGCAATGGTTCAATACAGGTTTAAATTGGGCTTATGGTATTACAGGCCCATCGCAAGGTCATTATTATGTTGATTATCAAACCGGTGAAATGGTATCTTCTACAGATGCTTACACACATCCTCAACCTCACGCCTGCTTCATTCAGTCAGTAAGCGATGATCTTGTTAATGAAGGTGGAATTATGGATCTCTGGGTTCGCGAAGCCAGATTATTTAAATATGGTTCAGGTACAGGTTCAAATTTCTCTGATTTAAGAGGAAATAATGAACCTCTCAGTGGTGGTGGAAAATCTTCAGGTCTAATGTCATTCTTAAAAATCGGAGACCGTTCAGCAGGTGCAATTAAATCAGGTGGAACAACAAGAAGAGCAGCCAAAATGGTAACTCTTGATCTCGATCATCCTGATATTGAGGAATTTGTTAACTGGAAAGTTATTGAAGAACAAAAAGTCGCTTCAATGGTAGCTGGATCTCAACTTGCTAACTTCCATTTAAATAATATAATGACAGCCTGTTATTCTGCTCATCCTGAGAATGATAGATTTAATAAAAATTTTAATCAAAACCTGAAAGCTGCTGTTCTCGATGCACGAAAAGCGATGATCCCAAATAATTATATTGAACGGGTTATTCAACTTGCAAAACAAGGATTTAAATCAATAGAATTTCCTGAATATGATGCTGACTGGAATTCTGATTCTTACGCAACCGTATCAGGACAAAATTCAAATAACTCAATAAGAGTAACGAACGAATTTATGAATGCAGTTCTCGATGATAAGGATTGGAATTTATATTGGAGAATAGAAAAGCGGAAGGCAAAATCTGAGAGCAGAAATCCAAAGCCGTGCAAAACTTTACGCGCAAGAGATTTATGGAATGATATAGCTTTTGCTGCATGGTCATCAGCAGATCCGGGAATTCAGTTTCATAATACAATTAATGATTGGCATACTTGCCCTGAAAGTGGTGAAATACGTGCATCAAATCCGTGCAGCGAATATATGTTTCTCGATGATACTGCTTGCAATCTTGCTTCACTCAATCTGGTTAAATTCTATAATATCAAAGAAAAGAAATTTAATGTTGACGAGTATCGGCATGCATCAAGATTGTGGACAATCGTACTTGAAATAAGTGTAACAATGGCTCAGTTCCCAAGCAGAAATATAGCTAAGCTCAGTTATGAATATAGAACTCTTGGATTAGGTTATGCAAATCTCGGAACTTTATTAATGCTTCAGGGAATTCCTTATGATAGTAATGAAGGATTCGCTATATGCGGAGCGTTGACTGCAATAATGCACATGACTGCTTATTCAGCTTCAGCGGAAATGAGCAAAGAACTTGGTCCTTTCCCTGGTTTCAAACAGAATAAAAAGAATATGCTTCGTGTAATAAAAAATCACAGACGTGCAGCGCACAATGTACCGAATGAAGAATATGAAAATTTAAAAATTTATCCTGTTGGAATTAATCCAAAGCACTGTCCGTCCGATTTGCTAAAAGCAGCCAGAGAAGATGCTGATAAAGCATTGGAACTGGGTGAACAATTTGGATTCCGGAATGCACAGGTTACAGTAATTGCTCCAACAGGAACAATCGGACTCGTTATGGATTGCGATACAACAGGTGTTGAACCGGATTTCTCACTTGTTAAATTTAAGAAGCTTGCTGGTGGTGGTTATTTCAAAATTATTAATCAATCAATTCCTCCGGCATTAGAGAGATTAGGCTATAACAAAGATCAAATTATTGAAATTGTAAAATATGCCAATGGTCAGGGAACTCTTCAAGGTTGCCCTTACATCAATCCGGAATCATTAAAAGCAAAAGGTTTTACTGAGGAAATTATAGCCAGGATTGAAAAATCTCTTCCATCTGTTTTCGAAATCAGCTTTGCATTCAATAAGTTCACACTAGGTGAAGAGTTCATAATCAATAAACTTGAAATTGATGAGAAAAAAATTAACAGGTTTGATTTTAACATTTTAGAAGAAATAGGTTTCTCCAAACAGGAAATTGCCTCAGCTAATGACTATGTTTGTGGTACAATGACAATTGAAGGTGCTCCTTTCCTCAAACATGAACACTATCCCGTTTTCGATTGTGCAAACAAATGCGGAAAGAAAGGAACTAGGTTCATTCGTTCACTGGCTCATATCAAAATGATGGCTGCCGCACAGCCGTTTATTTCCGGGGCAATTTCAAAGACAATTAATCTTCCCAATCAATCGACTATTGAAGATGTTAAAGATGCTTATATGCAATCCTGGAAGCTTGGGGTGAAGGCAAACGCACTCTACAGAGATGGATCGAAACTATCCCAACCACTGAACGCTTTAAGTGAAGAAGATGTTGAAGCTTTGATAGAAGACAAAGAAAAACACGATATGGTTAAAGTGGCTGAGAGAATTATTCACAGATATATTGCAAAAAGAAGAAGGCTTCCTGACAGAAGATCAGGCTATACTCAGAAAGCAAAAATTAACGGTCAGTCGGTTTATATCAGAACAGGTGAATATGATAACGGACAAATTGGTGAAATATTCATAGATATGCATCGTGAAGGTGCTGCATTCCGAAGTTTGCTGAACTGTTTTGCAATTTCAATATCACTAGGCTTGCAGCACGGAGTACCGCTTGAAGAATTTGCTGATGCGTTTGTATTCACGCGGTTTGAGCCCAGTGGAATAGTAACCGGTAATGAGAAAATTAAAATGGCAACTTCTGTTATTGATTACATTTTCAGAGAACTTGCTGTTACATATTTGAACCGATATGATCTCGCACACATTGAACCTGAGGAAATTAAATCAAAAGCTTCTCCCGGAATTGTTAAGAAGTTTGCTGAACCTGATTTTATCAGCGAAGAAATAGTAAGTGAAAGACTTGTTGAGCTTGATAAGGATAATGTTGATGATTTCTCAAAACCAACAAGACCCCAAAACTCGCACCTGAAGCGTGAAACACCAACAGCTACAAGTAAAAAAACTGAAATGAACACACAGGTAAAAATGGCAATTGAAAGAGGTTATACAGGTGATATCTGCACAGAATGTCAGAGTATGACAATGGTAAGAAACGGAACTTGCTTGAAGTGTATGACCTGCGGCTCAACTTCGGGGTGTAGCTAATAAATAAATATTATACTATGATAAATATGAAGAGGTTGACTTTGAATCAACCTCTTTCTTTGTTATTTCATTAAAATCATCTTTTCTGTCTGAACGAACTCACCTGCCTGAATTCTGTACAAATATATACCTGAAGCTAACATAGCAGCATTAAAATTAACTTCGTAGTAGCCTGGTTTCATTATTTCATTTTTCAGTTCTTTAACTTTTTCACCGAGTATGTTGAATACACTTAAATTGACTAGTGATTCTTTTGAAACTGCAAACCTTATCGTTGTAATTGGGTTAAATGGATTCGGATAATTCTGAAACAATTCATATTTCTCAGGAATATTTGAGCTCGTTGAATTGCTAACTTTTCCAAATAATTTGATTTTGCCTTGTGAATTTTCGTCAATGGTAAGTTTATTATTTACATTATTTATTTGAGATATCTTGCCAAACCCGCTATCACTTATAAAAGAATATTCAATTCCATTTGCGGGATTTATTTCCCAGCTTAATGTAATTGGGTAAGCAGTTGTCTGAACATCAATCTCCAAATCGACTTCTCCACTATCGACGGATACAGTTTTTATAAATTCGCCATAATTAAACCTCGCATCAAAATCTATATCCGGTACTGGAGGAGGTAAGCTTCTGTCGATTTGGGAAACCATAGTATCAATATCAACATTAGCAACATACAATTCTTGAGCTTTCCCATCTGAATCCGTAACAATGAATTTATCCATCCCCGACAAATCAATTCCTTCATTCTCCGGACAATTAAAATTTCTCAACAAAATCACATTTCCATTGCTATTGGATTTAAACCAGTATCCTACGCTAGGTTTTAATGTGTCATCTTCTTCTACATAATGATAGCCACCATTATAGTAATATATTGTATTAATAATTCCGGGTGGTTCAGTACAAATATTAAGATAAGGTACACTGAAAGAAATTGATCCAATTAAATTCCAACCATTTGAAACACGAATGTTCATTGAATCTAATAGTTTTCCTTTTTGAATCAGTGTTTGAGCCGTATTAAATTTTACCCAATAACCAGGTCCATTTGCAAGTGTACTTCTTACAACATACCCCTGACCAGGTATATATTGGTAAACAGGAGGAGTTGCCGTTGGGAATACAGATGTTGCAGAATAATCTGATACAATAGCACCAACGCTTACTGTCTGCCAGTTGGCTGCAATATTATTTAGAAGAGTAATCTGGTTTGGGCTTATTTCACTTATCAGAGTATTTCCATTTGAAAGTTTTTGTATCCCATTTAATACAAAATATGCTGGATCGCCTGGCTGATTGACTCCTGGATTCGTCTCATTTATTGTAGCCCTGGGTGAAGATGTATCATTAAAACTTTGATTATTATTATAAAAATCTGCCGGGAAGAAATCATTTAACTGGCTCTGGATATTATCACTTCTAATATTATCAGCTGGTATAATTCTTATTCTATCAGTATAGTTTGGAGAAGGAGAATCGCTGTGAGTGTTGTGTTGCCAAATTATCAACCGACCTGTTTGATCTACTGTATCCGCAGGATCACTCGGGATATACAAGTCAAATCCTTCTCTATTTTTCGTCTCAACTATATAATGTTCACCTTCAGTAGCATCTACAGGCACAATGCAAAAAAATTTGGGATCTAAATAATTGTATTCAACTATAAAATTATCTTCATCTTCATCCAATGTATCTGGGGCAACCCAAAAGTTTTTTATTCTTTGATAAGGGGATAAAGTTGCAGGACAGGCACCTTTTCTGTCAGGTCCATTGCGAGACCCCCAGGTCATTAAACAAAAATTATATAAATCTGTAGCCCCATCTTCACCAAGTCCAATGTATTCATCATTGAGACCTAGAGTATGCCCAAATTCATGAGCATAGAGACCAATATGTGTAAATGATTTTTCTGAAGGACCACCACCAAATAAGTTGGGACCACATCGTTCTGGTAGATAAAACAGGATTCCATCCAAGTCTCCACCTATTAAATTTGCTTGAATGGCTTCCCTAGCATAAACTATACAGATTTTATGAAAGTAATTAGAACTATGTGGATTTTCACTGATATAACCTGAATCAAGTGCTAACTGATACGCTTCTGTTGCTAAAGCCCAACCCCCAGATTCCAAATAATATGCTCTTGTACCGCTTGCTTTTAGCCATCTAGGTACACCATTTTCATCTGTTGGATTGGCAACACGTCCTACAATTTTAAAATTACCAAGAGACATTTGATGCCAATAATCTCTGAAGCTTCCAAAGACTGGTTCATTTTCTGGATGGGGTGAAGGGAAACCAGGGCGTGGGTTCGGCTCAAACCAATAGTCATAAGAGAACATCAGACTATCAAAATCTGATGTGAAATATCCATCTGGTCTATTGTTTGGAGGTTCAGTTGTTTTATAATGTTCTATATCAGAAAACTCAATCACTATAATTCCAACCTTCAAAGTCAACGGCTGACCTTGTGCTTCCAATTGTTCTTGCGCAAACCACTGTCTATTCAATTCAATCTGTTCATTGAACTCCTGAACTTGTTCTGAAATTTCATCAATTCTTGTCTGTGTTCTTTCCAATTGATAAGAAGAACCTGGTGGTGTATCAATTCCAACCTTATACATCGTTGGTGCATATTCACCGCTTTCATCGAGAGTTGCGTAGTAATACCAACCGTCACCAGATTGTATGAATCGATACCCATCTTCAGTCTCTGCCCACCAAATAAATTCATCACCCCACATTCTTCCGGTGAAAGTTGCATCGTTTGGCTGCGTGAATGTAATCATACCGGTATCAAATGGTGATGCGTTCAAATTAATAACCAATGCAAAAAGAAAAAGAACCAGTAAACAAAAATGTGTTATTGTTTTCATTGTACTCCTCCTTTTATTTTAAAATTATTAGTTTTTTAACTAGTAACTCTGAACCTGTTTCCAGGGTGTATAAGTAAACTCCCGATGGCAATCCATTCGAATTGAATGTCAGCGAGTGAGTGCCAATGGTTTTATATTCATCAGAAAGCGTTCTTAGTACTTCTCCAAGAATATTGTAAAGTACAATTCTTATCCTCCCCTCTTTTTGTACTTGATACTTAATGCTTGTCGTCGAGTTAAATGGATTTGGATAATTCTGGAATAATGTTACTTGTGAGTGAGTTGAGTAATCGTTTTCAAGTTCTATAGAAGTAATTATTTCACCAAGCTTACCGTTTTTATTAACTTGTTGAACAACTATTGTAAATTGATTTATTGGACCCATAGTAATAAAACCACCTTGACCATCTGTAGTTGTCTCAACAGCTATCGCTGGATAAGAAACAATAACACCATTTTCATCCCACAATTTATTACCAAGTGTATCATAGAGTTGAGCAATTGTGGTGGATACTATTGTTGCATCATTCCATATTAAAATTGTTCTTCCAAATTCTGATGGGACAATAATGGGAGGACCAATTGGTGAATTTTCACTAATTGAAATGCTGCCTCCTAGAAACAGTTTACTGCCATCTTCTCTCAATACCTGAAATTGACCCACATTGTTTATTCCGTTTTTTGTACCACTCCATCCATAAAAATAATAACCATCGTTGTATTGAATTTCTAATTGTGAATTTATATAAAGACTATCGGAAATCTCTACATACGGTTCCTGCCAGAGATTATTTCCTAAAGAGTCTATCCTTTGTGAGACAAGTTTAGGTATCATTCCTGTCCAGACTTTGTTGCTTAATACTAATCCGCCTTCAGAATCAGGCACAATTTGTCCAAGTGTTGTATTATACTGATTTATTATTTCTCCGTCTTGATTTATCCTGAATACAATGGTGTCAACCTGCACATAAAATTTATAATCATTTACCTTCACTATTGATAAATTTGTATGATTGCTAGCTAATTGAATGCCTGTTTCACCCCAAACTCTTTGACCGAGCCGATTAATTCTGTTTATTCTTACGGGTCCGTCCCAATCTCCCCAAATGATTATACAACCACCATCTCCGTCGCTGACTAAATGTTGTCCACTATGATTGACTGTTTCTAATGAAACTCGTACACCGGTTTGTCCCCACAAAAAGTTACCCACACTATCAACTTTTTGGACACGTACTTTTGAATTATAATAGGAGGGTGGTATCCATTCGTTATCCTGATAGCTTACAATAATCCCACCTTCTTCGTCTTCTACAATTTCTGCCTGCCATTGCTCTGGCAATTCGCCAAGTATTTGTTTCAATGTACCCCAGGGTTTGTAGCCGTACCTGTCTAATCTTTCTAATGCTAGTTTTTGTGGGTACCAAGTCGTTTCATATGTATAAGTAATATAGCAACCTCCAGCACTATCGCTGCATATTTTGGGGTCTTGTCCGTAACCTACTATTAAATTATTGTTGGGATCAGTTGACCATTGGGGGAAAATGTTAATGATGCAGAATATGAATATGGAAACTGTAATAATAATTTTTCTCATCTCGGTTACTCATGCATTTAAGTATGAAAAAATTACAAGGTAGGTATAAAACCACAGGACTATGTGATTTTGTTTTTTATGTTTTCTCCCTAAGATTTCGCAGTGCAAGAGTGACATAGGAAGAAATTCAGATTCAATTTTTGTTCTCACCGGAATTTTTCCTTTTTACTACTTATAATTTAATGAATAGAAAATAAAAGTCAATCAGTAGAATAATAATTTTAGGAGTTGAGTTTGTCAAATTCTGGTCTGTCTGTCGTCAAGGCAAGCTTTTGCCGGAATGATAGAAGTGAATTATAACCTAAGGCCTATTTGAAATTCCATTAGTCTCAAATCTTCTTGCACCCATAAAAGTTCTTGAGTAATACTCGTAATCCAGTTCGGTGATTGTTACACCTTTCTTCGAACTTGCGTGAGCAAACAGATTATCGCCTATGTATATACCAACGTGTCCGGGTCTTACTCTTTTTCTGGTGTTAAAAAATACAAGGTCACCAACCTTCAGCTCATCGTTGTTTGTTACTTCACTTCCCTGCGTGTACTGTAATCGTGCAGAACGTTCAAGACTTAAATTAAAAACATTCTTAAAAATTATCTGAGTAAATGCAGAACAATCCATTCCGTCTTTTGTGTTGCCGCCGTATTTGTACGGTGTTCCAAGGTACTTGATAATCTCCATCAGCATTTTTTCTTTGATTGTGGTGTAATCGTATCCAGGGACATCAAAAGTGTAATCATTCTCAGTACCGGTTAATAACGTAGAAACATCGATATCAGGATCTTCCAAAGGAAGGTCATCAGGATCTTTGAAATCCAGATTAAGATCTACAATCATTGAATCATCCTCAGATGTAAATCTGACAGAAGATTTCTCTTTATCTTCATCGGGTGTTTTTTTACCAAACCGGATTGTATTGCTGGATGAGCAGGAACAGATTATAAATAATGAGATTAAAAACAAGAATATATTTGGACTAGTACTTCTCAACTTCACCCAAGATATTTTTTCAATTCTTTGCTTCGGGTTGTATTTCGCAATCTGCGAATTGCTTTTTCTTTTATTTGACGAACTCTTTCACGGGTAAGATTAAACTTTTCTCCAATTTCTTCCAGCGTTAGCGGTTCGTCAATATCTATTCCAAAATAAAGTTTAATTACTTCGGCTTCGCGTGCAGAAAGTTTGGATAAAGCCCTTCCGATTTCTTCTTTAAATGATTCGTTCATTAGTGTGTCATCAGGCGATGGTTCATCCGGATTTTCCAGCACATCAAGCAGTCGATTTTCTTCGTTATTAGAAAAAGGCGCATCCATTGAAAGATGCTTTGAAGATAAAGACATAGCTTCTGAAACATCTTCAACATCCATTTGAAGTTCTTCAGCGAGTTCTTCAGGACTTGGTTCTCTTTCAAATTCCTGCTCAAGGTTGCTGTATGCTTTGCCGATTTTATTCAGAGCTCCAACACGATTTAAGGGCAATCTTACAATTCGTGATTGTTCAGCGAGTGCTTGCATAATAGATTGCCGGATCCACCATACTGCATAAGATATAAATTTAAATCCTCTTGTTTCATCAAACCTTCTGGCAGCTTTAATCAGACCGAGATTACCTTCATTTATTAAATCGCCGAGTGAAAGCCCCTGATTTTGATATTGTTTTGCAACGCTTACGACAAACCTTAAATTGGCTTTTGTCAGTTTATCCAGAGCAGCTGAGTCACCTTCTTTTATTCTTCGCGCAAGTTCAATCTCTTGTTCGGCAGTAAGTAATGTAACTTTACCGATATCGTGGAAATATTTATCCAGTGATTGAGAATCACGATTTGTAAACTGTTTGGTTATTTTCACGACTTACTTTTATTTGATTTTTCAGAGTTAACTGAATCAACAATACCAACTATTGATGCATCGACCGGAGCCAGATCAACAGGTAATGGAATAACGGCTTCGGATGCTGTTATATAATAGATGATCTCACCCGGACCGGAACCAACCGTATCTACAGCTATAATCGGATCCCCGGTTTTTTCAAGTTCACCATTTAACGGTTGAACTATCATCAGCTTTAAATTGCTTAATGACGGATGCTTTCGTGTTGCCCAGATATTTCCGATTACTTTTCCCAGAAACAATTTTTACTCACAAAAATTATTAATATTTATTTTTCAGATACATCAAGCTTATCAACGATGCCCATAATAACAGCATCAACTGGTTTATCTTTTGTGAAGCTTGTCATTCTTGATGAACTCCCGGTTGCAATCAAAACTACTTCGCCTTCACCAGCACCAACACTATCAACAGCAACTACAAATCTTTCTTTTTCTTTCAAATCGAGAGTCAGTTCACGAACAATTAAAAATTTAGCACCAACAAGATTTTCATCTTTTTTTGTTGACCACACCGTACCGATAACCTTTCCAAGAAACATTTATACTCCCAGTTCTTGTGGATGAATGATTTTCAAATTTGTTTTTTTATAACGTTCTTTATTCAAAGTTACTATCGGCAATTTATTTATTTGAGAAACAACCGCAAACAGTGAATCGCGAAGACTTTCAGTTTTACCTGAATATTCCGGGATACTTAATGCATATCTCGAATGTAAACCAAGAATTTTTAATGAATCCAATACACTTCGTACTGAATATTTTTCTGAATCATCATTGCAAGCAGCCAAAAGCTCAGAAGCATTCAGAACAGTTGTAAAACAAATACCTGACTGCATCAGGTTTATCAAATAATTATTTTCACCCGATGTCAGATAATCAACCAGTACATCAGTTTCAAGAAGGAATTTAACCATTTGAAATCCGATATTGATAACCCGAATCTTTTAATTTACCGGATGCTAACAACATCTTTACTATAACCCAATCCGGTAAGTCCTGAACTATTTTTATGGTTTTGAATAGCTGAATATCCAGTTTGAAATTATTAATTCTACCGTTCGATTCTTTAACTTCTAAATTGATAACCGGAGAATTTGAAATATTCAGGTTTTGAATTTCCGTCGAGATAATATTATCAGAATTTTTAGTATTAAATTCAATGAACAATTTCGGAAGTACCATAACTAATCCTCATTCATTCAGAAAGCTGATCCCATACAGATTATTTTCAACGCCAAAAAAATCTGCGACAGTTTTAGCAACATCAGAAAAAGTATTTCGCACACCAAGATTTTTCCCGGGAACACCTTTTCTGAAGTAAAGCAAAGGAACATATTCTCTGCTGTGATCTGTGCTTGGTGTGGTTGGATCATTACCGTGATCAGCAGTAATAATCAGTCTATCACTCTCATCAAGTTCAGACAAAAACTCCGGCAGAAACTGATCGAACTCCATAAGCTTTTTTGCGAAACCATCAGGGTCGTTTCTATGTCCGAAATACACATCGAAATCTACAAGATTTGCAAAAATAAAACTACTCTCAGAATCGGCTGCAAATTTAATAAGCTGCTCGCAGCCTTCTTCATTTGTTTTCGTTAATATTTGTCTCTTTATACCACGATAATTAAATAAGTCGTTTATCTTACCGATACCGATTGTCGTAATATTATTGTTTGAAAGTATATCAAGAATTGTAGGTTGTGGTGGATCAAGTGAAAAATCTTTTCTGTTTTTTGTTCTTGTAAAATTTCCAGGGATGCCAATGAATGGTCGTGCAATTACTCGTCCGACCTGGAGAGGATTTACTAAAACTTTCTCACGCGTAATCGAACAGATATCGTAAAGCAGTTTTAGAGGGATGATGTCTTCGTGTGCTGCTATCTGGAAAACAGAATCTGCCGAAGTATAAACAATCGGGAAACCGGTACTTAAATGCTTTTCGCCGAGTTCATTTATAATTTCAGTTCCGGAAGCAGGTTTATTTCCAAGAATTCCTTTACAACCGGTTTCCTTTAAAAACCTGATTACAATTTCATCATCAAAACCGTTTGGGAAATAAGTGAAATCAGTTCTAACATGAATTCCAGCCAACTCCCAATGACCAGTTGTTGAATCTTTTCCTTGAGAGATTTCTGCCATTTTTCCGAATGAAGATGCAGGATTCGAAACATTTCTAACACCTTTTATTGGCTCAATATTTCCAAGACCGAGTGATTGTAAAGTTGGCAGATTTAGTCCACCGATTGCTAAAGCAATATTGTGCAGAGTATTACTTCCTTCATCTCTATACTTAGCTGCATCAGGTAACTCTCCAATACCAACTCCGTCAAGTACGATTACAAAGAAATTTTTCATTTCAATTAATGAAATATTAGTTCACATTGAGGACGGCGTTACCGCCTTTTTCGAGAGCTTTATTTAGTGCAAGGTTAGCATTGTGCAGGACTTCATCTACGTTATCTTTATTTGTTGTAGAAGCAATACCAATTGAAACTGTAAAAGTTGTCTGCTTTGAAACCACAGAAATTGGTTTACGAGCTATCTTAACACGAAGCTTTTCAGCCCAGACGAATACATTCTTGGCAGGAGCATTAAAAAAGTAAATCGCAAATATTCTGTCATCAAGTCTTCCAAAAAGATTTAGCTGAGTCATTTCATCAGCAATAATTTCAGATACAGCCGAAACTACTCTCGGTAAAGGATTATCATCAAAAAGTGTCTCTTGTTCGATAAAGTCATCAATTTTTATAAGAGCTAATGTCCCGGGAACTTCAAGTTGTTTAGACTTGATCAAATCCACCTGCAATCTATCTTTGAATGAAGCAGCGTTCAGAGCTCTCGTTTCAAAATCAACTGTAGTAAGGTTTTTCAGAAGTTTTTGAGTTGAATGAGTATAAATGATGTAAGCTAAAACATTGAGCGATTTTTTAAGAAACTGAACGTCATTATTACTGTATGCATTTTTTTTCAGGCTTTCGAAACAAATCACACCATAATTTTGTTTATTATAAATCAGAGGGATAGTTAGAAATGAACCATCAAATGAAACATCTTCAGCGCGTGAAAACCTTTTATAATTTCCTGTTGACGTATCATCAATTTTAACCGGGATTCCCGTTACAATTGATTTACCAACAAGTGTTCCATTAAGATCAATTTGCAAATCATTCCCGATATACTTCAGAGCCGTTGTATTTTCAACTTTTACTGTTTTAAAACTTTTCTGAACAGGCTCAAAGTATATAAACACAAATGCATCCCATTTAATCATACTCTTCAAGGCTTCGGGTAATGCATTAATTAATTCTTTTTCATCCTCGAACTCGTTTTCCGGTCCAAGAATTTTTAATAAACCGTCAAGCCTTTTTTGAGAGATTGTATCAGTATATTTTTCTTCAAAAATACCGATCAGCATGGTAATAAGCCGGATGAAGCGACCCAGCGAATAGATAGTTTCGATTCCAAAAGCATCTTCAACCTTTGAATCGATTGCTATTATTGCAACCAAATCGTTATTATAAAATACAGGAACGCCCGCAAAACTTTTAATCCCTTGTGGTGCATCATAATATCTGATAACATCAGCTTCTGCTGTACGGGATATATCCGTTAATAATTCAGGTTCGCCGTTCTCAACTATTTTACTTAACACATCGTCTTCAATATCAAATTTTCTTTTAGTTAATTGGTTCGAAGATGAAATACATTTTTCAATTATTAATTTTTCTTTTTTCTTGTTGTACCAAAAATATATAGCGGAGTGTGCATTGTATAGTTCTGTCATTACAGTGAGCATTCTCTCAATAACAAAACCAAACTGTTCATCGTGACCGGTTCCGGGCGGAAGTGTTTCCTTAACAATTTCTTCAAAACGTTCTTTAAGATCGTGCGGTTTTAATGTTGTTTTAGAAACTCCGTATTCAGGTCTGTAGGTTTCATCGGTTATTACATCAATATTTTTGTTCTTCGAGACAATTTTAAAAGATTCTTCGTGATCTGAATGAGCTGTTACCTGAGGTTCAGAAATTGTTTCATCAGCTTCGGAAATAGAATAACCACCTGAGAATCTTATTGAGTCACGTAAAAAAATAATGAAAGCCACATAGATTACAAGCAGACCAATTATCACAAGGCGGAGGAAAAGATCGTCGCTTAAAAAAAGACCGGACGCAAGTATTGGAATAACCAGGAAAATTAAAATTCTTTTTCGTTGTCTTTTATCCAGCATACGACGATTAAATAGGAAATTATTTTTGTAGAATAAATTTAACAACTAAATATTAAAAAATAACATCCGGCGGAAATTAAAAGAACAGTTCGGTGATTTTTTTTTGAACAGGCTTCTTCCATTTGCCGGTGACTGAAGAATACAAGAACAGATTTTTGTTAAGCACCAGCTCCGGGAAAACAGATACAATTAATTTAACCGCTTTATAATTTTCAGATTGATTTAGTTTATCAGCTTTACTAAGAATTACAGAATAATCTTTCTCAGCACTTTTCAACCACGCATTCAGTTCTTTATCCAGATCAGTTGGTTCGTATCTCGAGTCAATCAGATGAAAAGCGTGATGTATATTTTTTGAATCAAGGATGTATCTAGAAACAAGATTTCCCCATTTTTCCCGTTCTGTCTGACTGGTTTTTGCGTAACCAAATCCCGGTAAATCGACAATGAAAAAAGTATCGTTGGCTTTATAAAAATTGATCGAGCGTGTCTTGCCGGGCGTTGAACTGATTTTGGCCAGTCCTTTCCTGTTAGAAATACTATTGATGAAGGAAGACTTACCAACATTGGATCTGCCGCAGAGAATCAGTTGAGGCAAAGTAACCTTCGACAAACCAGAAAGTTCAAATACTGATTTTATAAAATGAATATCTTTAAACATTATTAATAAAAAAAGAGTAACCGAAAATTCGATTACTCTTATAATACGAAAAATTAATTAAACTATTTTTTAGGAACTTCAGCAGCTTGTTCTTCAAGCAACTGATTTTCTTTATCAGCTTTTGCCTTTGCTTCTTTTTCTTTAGCTTTTGCGTCACGTTTTTCTTTCTGCTGTTCAGCTCTGGCAGTAACAACTTCATTGTAATCAACAAGCTCGATTATTGCCATCTGTGCAGCATCTCCCATTCTGCGTCCTAATTTAATAACACGAGTATATCCTCCCGGTCTCTCACCAATCTTTGGAATAATTTCAGAGAACAATTCCTTAACAACATCTTTATCTTTGATAGAGATCATAACCTGTTTCTTTGCATGTAAATCACCTTTGCGGGCTTTAGTTACAAGCTTTTCTGCAACAACCCTGGTTTCTTTTGCTTTTGCAAGAGTTGTTTTGATTCGTTTATATTTTAACAGAGAAGTTATAAGCGAATTTAATGTAGCCTTCCGATGGCTTGCAGTTCTTCCTAATTTTCTTCCCTTAACATTGTGTCTCATCTGATTACCTTTGTCGTTTTATTTGGCTTCTGCTTCTACTTTAAGATACTTGTCAACATCCATTCCGAATTCAATACCGAGGTCTTCAACAATTTCCATCAACTCTGCCAGAGATTTTCTTCCGAAATTTCTGAACTTTAACATTTCTGCTTCATCTTTCCTGACTAAATCGCCAAGTATTTTTATGTTTGCTGCTTTAAGGCAGTTGTGTGATCTGACACTAAGTTCAAGATCATCTACAGGAGTCTGAAGTATCTTTTTAATTTTATCAAACTCTGTATCTTTTTGAATAACCGGTTGTTCTTCTTCCTGCTCCATATCAAAATTAATAAATAACTGAACATGCTCTCTAAGAATTTTTGCAGCTTGTGTAAGCGCATCATCAGGAGTTATTGAACCATCAGTTGAAATTTCGAGAGTTAATTTTTCGAAATCATTTTTATCACCGATTCTAACATTTTCAACAGTCATTTTAACATTTCTGATCGGTGTGAAGATCGAATCAATTGGAATAACTCCAATTGCCTGATCGGGCGAGGAGTTTTCAACGGCAGGCACATAACCCGTACCTTTACCAATTCTGATTTCAACATCAAATTTTGCGCTCTTATTCAAAGTTGCAATGTGGAGATCAGGATTTAATATTTCAACTTCATTACTTGATTTTTGAATATCCGCAGCAGTCCAGGTACTATCTCCATTAAATGACAAATCAATTTTGTTGGGCTTTTTTGTAAGCAGTTTCATTCTTACTTGTTTAAGATTAAGAACGATTTCGGATACGTCCTCAACTACTCCCGGAATAGTAGTAAATTCATGCAATATACCGCTGAATTTAACGGAAGTTATTGCAGCACCCGGCAATGATGAGAGAAGTACTCTTCTCAAAGAATTACCTAAGGTTACTCCAAATCCTCTTTCCAGAGGTTGAAGAGTAAATCTACCAAAAGTATTTGAATAATTGGCTTCATCTAAAACCACTGACTCAGGCATAATTAAATGTGATGTATTCATTAATAAAACCCTCTAAAATTTCAAAAATTAATTATTTAGAATAGAGCTCTACAACCAATTGTTCATTGGCGTTTAGAGGAACATCTGCTCTTTCCGGAACCTGAAGAAATGTTCCGGTTAATGTTGCTTTATCGATAGTAAGCCAAGGATACGCACTTTCTTTTACACGCTTAAGTGAATTATGAATTGCGTCTAACTTCTTACTTTTTTCTTTAACTTTAACAATATCGCCCTGTGCAACCAGATAAGATGGTACGTCAACAAGCTTTTCATTTACCATAAAATGTCTATGTTTTATAAGCTGTCTTGCCTGATTTCTGGAAGCGGCAAATCCAAGCCTGTAAATCACATTATCCAATCTTCTTTCAAGTATCTTAATCAGGTTTTCACCAGTAATACCCTTTTGCTTGTTAGCTTTATCAAAATAATTTCTGAATTGAGTTTCAAGCAATCCATACATTCTTTTGATTTTCTGTTTTTCTCTAAGCTGTAAACCATATTCGGATATTTTCGCCCTTCTGCTCAGTCCGTGTTGACCTGGTGCATAATTTCTTGATTCGATAGGGCATTTTTCAGTATAACATTTCTGTCCTTTAAGAAAAAGCTTTTGTCTTTCTCTTCTGCATAATTTGCAAACTGAATCTGTGTATCTTGCCATTTAACAATAACTCCTTCTTTAAACTCTTCTGCGCTTTGGTGGTCTGCATCCGTTATGCGGTATCGGAGTTACATCCTTAATGGAAGTAATTTCCAATCCGGCTGTATGTAAAGATCTGATGGCTGCTTCTCTACCGGAGCCAGGTCCAATCACTTTTACTTCAACTTTTCTAAGACCAAGATCATAAGCCTCTTTTGCGGCAGCTTCAGCAGAAACCTGCGCAGCGAATGGTGTATTCTTTCTTGATCCTTTAAAACCATTTTTACCAGCAGATGACCAGGATAATGTATTACCATAAATATCTGTGATAGTAACAATTACGTTGTTGAAAGTTGCTTTGATATGAGCAACACCATTCAGATCAACCTGCGTTCTCTTTTTAACTTTTTTTACTGATTTAGCCAATCAAAATCCTCCGATTAACAAAAATTATTTCTTAGTTGGTGTTTTCTTCTTGCCGGCGACTGTTTTACGTTTGCCTTTTCTCGTTCTTGAATTCGTTCTGGTTCTTTGACCTCTCGCCGGAAGTCCTTTTCTATGTCTTATTCCTCTGTAAGCACCGATATCCATCAATCGTTTGATGTTCTGCTGAACTTCTGAACGAAGTGCACCTTCAACTTTAAACTCAGCTGTGATGACAGCTCTGATTTGAGCAACATCTTCTTCAGTGAGATCGCCGACTTTTTTGTTGGCGTCTATTTTTGCCTTTTCAAGAATTTCAGAAGAAGAAGTCGGTCCTATTCCATAGATATATTGCAGACCGAACAAAACTTTTTTATTCTTTGGTAAATCAACACCTGATATACGAGCCAAAATTCAACTCCTATTTTTAAAATTTAACCTTGTCTTTGCTTGTGCTTCGGATTAGAACAAATTACTCTGACAACACCTTTGCGTCTGATAATTTTGCACTTATCACATATTTTCCGAACCGATGATCTGACTTTCATATTCGCACCTGTTATTTATATCTGTAAGTAATTCTTCCCTTTGATAAATCGTAGGGAGACATTTCAATTGATACTTTATCGCCAACCAGAATTTTAATAAAATGCATTCTCATTTTACCTGAGATATGAGCAAGAATTTCGTGCCCATTATCCAACTTTACTCTAAAGGTTGCATTTGGTAAAGTTTCTGTTATTACACCATCTATTTTAATCGGACCTTGTTTAGCCATTAACAAACTGTCAATATTTCCGGTGAATTATCAAGTATCAATATTGTATGTTCAAAATGTGCTGATGGAGAACCATCTGCGGTTTGAACAGTCCAACCATCCGAAGCAGACATCACTTCATATCCACCAGCATTAACCATTGGTTCAATGGCAATCGTCATTCCTTTTTTAAGTTTTGGTCCAGTTCCTTTTCTTCCGAAGTTCGGAACTGCCGGATCTTCGTGTAAAAACTTTCCAACTCCATGACCACAAAGATCTCTTACAACCGAAAATCCATTCTGTTCAACATAATCCTGAACCGCTGCTGAAATATCGTGGACTCTGTTTCCACTTTTGGCTTGCTCAATTCCCAGATACAGTGATTTTTCTGTTACTTCAAGAAGTTTTCTTTTTTCTTCAGAAATTTTTCCGACTGCAACTGTCGTTGCAGCATCGCCATAATAATTATTTTTAAGAACACCAACATCCAGAGAAATTATATCTCCATCTTCGAGACTTACCTTAGCCGGAATACCATGAACAACTGCATCATTTACAGATGTGCAAACAGAACCCGGGAAACCGGGTAATCCACCCTGCGAATATCCTTTAAATGCAGGTGAAGCATTATTACTTCTGATATAATCTTCTGCTATCCTATCCAACTCAATCGTTGTGATACCAACACTAACATTACTTTTTAGTAATCGCAGCGTTTCTGCAACAATTCTACAACTCTCTATTATAAAATCAATCTCTTTTTGTGTTTTAATATAAATCACAATTGATGACTAAGCTCTGCGTCCTCTAAGTTTACCGGCTTTCATGAAACCATCATAGTGTCTCATCAGCAAGTGTGATTCAATCTGTTGCAATGTATCCAAACCTACACCAACGATAATCAATAAACTTGTTCCGCCAAAAAATTGAGCAAATTGCTGTGACACATTAAAACCGGAAATGAATGCTGGCATTATTGCAACAATCGCCAAAAAGATTGATCCGGGTAAAGTAATTTTAGTTAAAATATTATCAATGAACTCTGAGGTTTGTTTTCCTGGTCGGATGCCCGGAATAAAACCTCCCTGTTTCTTCATATTGTCAGCTACATCCTTCGGATTGAATGCAATAGCAGTATAAAAATATGTAAAGAACACAATCATCAATGCATAAATTATAGAGTAAACCGGTGAATTATAAGCAAAGTACCCAGCTACATTCTGTAAAAATTCATTATCCGGGAAAAATGACAAAACGGTATTCGGAATAAACATGATAGATTGAGCAAAAATTATCGGCATCACTCCAGCTGTGTTTACTCTTAAAGGAATGTATTGTGTAACACCGCCATAAATTTTTCTTCCAACAACTCTTTTTGCGTACTGAACAGGAATTCGTCTGGTTCCCTGAGTTACAAGAACGACTCCGGCAATTATAAAGAACATAAATATCAGGATAATAATTTCAATTATAATTGATCTCTGCCCAACGCTGATTAATCTAATCTCATCAATAATCGAATGAGGAAAACGTGCGATGATACCAATAAAGATGATAAGAGAAATTCCATTACCAATCCCTTTCTCAGTCATCTGTTCACCCATCCACATCATTAAAATCGTACCGGATGTTAGAATAATGATTGTCGAAAGAACCCAGGCAAATCCACTAACTGCTTCAGGAACAATTGGCATTCCCTGTACCTGAATATTCAACAATCTGATCGTAACACCCCAGGCTTGCATCCCGGCGATTGCGACAGTTCCATATCTAGTCCATTGAGTAATTTTTTTTCTGCCTTCTTCGCCTTCCTGCTGGAGTTTTTGTAAATAAGGCCAAACAGCCCCAAGCAATTGCAAAATAATTGAAGCAGAAATATAGGGCATTATTCCAAGCGCAAATATTGCAGCATTTGAAAACGCACCACCGACAAACAGATCATACATACCAAAAAGATTGTCGCTTGTTGCATTTTTCATGCTCTCAGCAAGTAGTGTTGTATCAACACCAGGAATAGTAATATGTGCACCTAAACGAACAAGAAACAGTATAGCCAGTGTATAAAATATCCTCTGGCGAAGTTCGTGTATTTTGAAAATGTTCCGGAAAGTATCTGTAAGTCTCGACATTTAATACCGTATTAGATTAACTTTATTGAACCGCCAGCCGATTCGATTTTTTCTTTAGCACTCTGACTTATTGCATTAACCTCAAGGTTTAATTTTACTTTAAGTTCGCCTTTACCCAGAATTTTAACTGGTTTTTCTGTACTCGAAATCAAACCTAAGTTCTTTAATTCAGCAATATTAATAACACCATTAAGTTTATTTGCGTCTGCTACTCTTTGCAGTGCATTCAGATTAACGATCTGATAGGTTTCTTTGAAAATATTTGTAAAACCGAATTTGGGAATTCTTCTTTGCAAAGGCATCTGTCCGCCTTCGAACCATGGTTTCTTCTTGGAACCAGAACGCGAGCCCTGACCGTTCATACCTCTTGTAGCCTGACCACCGTGACCTGAACCTTCACCTCTGCCGACTCTTTTACGTTTTTTTCTTGAACCTTCAGCGTATTTTAAATTACTTAAAATGTCCATCTTTTAGTTTCCTTACTCCTTAACTTCTTCAACTCTAACGAGATGTGTAACTTTATTTATCATACCCCTGATTTGAGGAGTATCGTTATGAATTTTCTCCCAGTTTGGTTTTCCTAAACCCAATGCTTCGATAATCCTTTTCTGTGTTTCGGGTCTATCAATTACACTCTTAGTTTGTATTATTTTTAACTTTGCCATAATTCCTCTATTAAGAAGCAAAAATTTCCTGAATAGTTTTTCCTCTTTTATCTGCCATACTCTTTGCATCAATTTGCATCAATAATCCGTTTAAGGTTGCTTTAACCTGATTATGAGGGTTACTTGAACCCAATGACTTTGTTAAAATATCCTGCACACCCACAGCTTCAAGAACTGCTCTGACTCCACCACCGGCAATAAGCCCTGTACCTGGAGTAGCTGGTTTTAGAAGAACTTTTCCAGCACCGTATCTGCCAATGATTTGATGAGAGACAGTGCCTTTACGCATTGTGACTTTTACAAGATTCTTTTTGGCATCATCAATACCTTTTGAAATCGCATCAGTAACTTCGTTAGCTTTACCAAGTCCAACTCCAACAATACCATTACCATCACCAACTACAACAATTGCGTTGAAGCTAAATCTTCGTCCGCCTTTGACAACTTTAGCTACACGATTAATGTGAACAACTTTTTCTTTCAATCCTTCTGTTTCGGTGGATTTAACTCTTTTCAATTTATCTCCTAAAAAACTTTCTTTAATAATATGGAAGCTGCCGGGAGAGGATTCGAACCTCTACAGACGCCTCCAAAGGGCGTAGTCCTACCATTAGACGACCCGGCAAGAATCATTAGAATGCAAGTCCTCCCTCTCGGGCACCATCAGCTAAAGCTTTTACACGACCATGATATCTGAATCCGCCTCTATCAAACACGACAGATTTTATATTTTTTTCTAATGCTTTTTTTGCAAGCATAGATCCTATAAGCTTACTTTTATTGATTTTACCTTTAACAGATTTCACTTCAGTTTTAGCTTCTTTATTCAAGCTTGACATAGCAACTAACGTATTACCTGTTGAATCGTCAATGATCTGAGCATAAATATTATCCAGACTCCTGTAAACTGAAAGACGTGGTTTTTCAGTTGTACCGGAAATTTTTTTTCTGATTTTTATTCTTGATCTTGTTCGTGATGTTTTCTTTTTCATTACAAAATAAACTCCTAAAAATTATGCACCAGCAGTTTTGCCAGCTTTTCTGATAATTCTTTCATCAGAATATTTAATACCTTTACCTTTGTATGGTTCTGGTTTTCTAAAAGACCTGATTTTTGCAGCAACCAGTCCGACTAATTCTTTATCATTTCCAGAAATATTAATCTGAGTTGGTGCAGGAACTTCAAGTTTCACTTCATCCGGGGGGACGAAGTAAATCGGATGTGAGTAGCCAATATTTAAAAGTAAATTTTTGCCTTTTAATTCTGCTTTGTAACCAACGCCAACTATCTCAAGAGATTTTTTATATGAATCGGTTACACCAACAATCATATTCTGAACTAAAGCACGGGTTAATCCGTGTAAAGATCTTGTTTCCTTCAAATCATCAGGTCTGCTAAACTTTATTTCGTTGTCAACAATTTCAGTCTTTATCAAATGGTGAAGTATTCTATGAAGCTCACCTTTTGGACCTTTAACCTTAATTGTCTGACCATCCAATGATATTGTCACACCTTTTGGAATCTCTATTGGTTTTTTACCTATTCTGGACACTCTTAAATCTCCGACTTTAAAAATTTTACCATATATAACAAACTACTTCACCACCAACCAGATTATTTCTGGCATCTTTATCAGTCAGCAAACCTTTCGGCGTAGAAATAACCGCAGTGCCTAAACCGTTTAATACTCTTGGAAGTTTATCAGACGATCTATAAACACGCAGACCTGGTTTGCTGATTCTCTTCAAGCCTGTAATGGCTGATACTCCGTTTTTATATTTAAGCACTATATTCAATTTTTTCTGTTTAGTGTCATCGATTATTTCATAATCAATTATGTAACCTAAGTTTTTTAAAATTTCTGACAATCCGATTTTAGTTTTCGTTGCCGGAATTTCAACACGTACTTTTTTTGCTTTTGTAGCGTTTCTAATTCTTGTCAAATAATCTGCAATAGGGTCTGTAACTGCCATTTAAACTTTCTCCGTTTACCAACTTGATTTTTTTACACCTGGAATTTCACCTCTCAGAGCCATTTCTCTGAAGACAAGTCTGGAAACTCCAAATTTTCTGTAATAGGCTCTGGCTCTGCCAGTGAACATGCATCGATTTTTCAATCTCGTAACTGAAGAATCACGAGGTAGCTTTTGAAGAGCTTCATAATCTCCTGAAGCTTTCAAATCTTCACGAATTTTTTTATACTTTTCGTAAAGTCTGTGTCTTTTATTCTCTCTTGCTATCAAGCATGTTCTGGCCATTAAAATCTCCTAAGCTTTTTTAATTTCTTTTTTGATGAAAGGCATTCCGAATGTTTTAAGTAATTCGTAAGCCTCGTTGTCACTTTTTGCTGAAGTAACTATAGTAATATCCATTCCAAGCACACGAGTAATTTTATCAACATTAATTTCGGGGAAGATAATTTGCTCTTTAACTCCAAGGGTATAGTTTCCTCTTCCATCAAATGATTTATCAGATAATCCTCTAAAGTCACGAACCCGTGGAAGCGCAACATTTATCAGTCTGTCAAGAAACTCGTACATTCTTTCTTTACGAAGAGTTACCATTGCACCAATGCTGATTCCTTCTCGCAGTTTAAAATTTGAAATCGCTTTCTTTGCTTTTCTAATGCTGGCTTTCTGGCCTGTAATCGATTCAAGTTCTTTAACTGCTTCTTCAAGTATTTTTGGTTCTGAAACCGCTGCACCAACTCCCATATTTACCACAATCTTTTCGATCTTTGGGACCTGCATTACATTTTTATAAGTGAAAGCTTTAATCAAAGTTGGAACTACATCACTATGATAGAAATTTGCGAGCCGGCTTGGAATTTTTAGATCCTTTTCAATCTGTGATTTTTCAGCTTCTTTTTTTGGCTTATCTTTTTTCTCTTTTGATTCTTTTACTTGTTTTTTTTCTGCCATTTTCTTAACAATAATTAAATTCTTATTGAATCATTTCTCCGCTTGCTTTTGCAACGCGTGCAATTTTCTTTTTACCTGTCTTTTCATCTAAAATGACTCTGGATCCGATTCTTGTCGGTTCATTTGATTTTGGATCTAAAATCATCACATTAGATGCGTGGACTGATGCTTCTTTTTCTATAATTCCGCCTTGCGGATTTTTTTGATTTGGTTTTGTATGCTTTTTCCTAAGATTGATACCTTCAACTATTACACGATATTTCTGAGGAAAAACTTTTAAAACTTTACCGGTTTTACCTCGGTCATTACCGGAGACTACCATTACCATATCATTTTTTCTAATTTTCATTTTAAAACCTTTTACAATACTTCGGGTGCTAATGAAACGATTTTCATAAATTGTTTATCTCTTAATTCCCTGGCAACAGGACCAAAAATTCTAGTGCCTCTCGGTTCATTTTGCGGATTGATCAATACTGCTGCATTCTCATCAAATCTAATGTACGAGCCGTCTTTTCTTCTAACTTCCTTTTTTGTTCTGACAATAACTGCTCTGGATACTTCGCCTTTTTTAACCGTTCCGTTCGGCATAGCAGTCTTTACGCTAACGACTATAGTATCACCGACCGTAGCATAACGTCTTCCACTTCCACCAAGAACACGAATGCATCTTACTTTCTTCGCACCCGAATTATCAGCTACAATCAGATTTGTTTCTTCCTGTATCATCGCCGTGAATCTCCTGCCTACTTGGCTTTTTCAATAATTTCAACTAATCGCCATCTCTTCTTTAAACTGAGCGGGCGTGTTTCCATAATTTTTACTTTATCACCTATGCCGCATTCCTTCTTTTCATCGTGAGCCATGAGCTTTGTAGTTTTCCTGAAATATTTTTTATAAATAGGATGAGCTACTTTTCTTTCGATGGCAACAGTGATAGTTTTATCCATCTTGTTGCTAACAACAATACCTATCCTTGTTTTTCTAAGACTTCGAGTTTCCATACTTAAGCTTTTGCTCCTTTCACTTCAGTACTTACCAGTTGTGATTCTCTTTCTCTGAGAACTGTTTTCAATTTTGCAATATCCCTTTTCACATTTTTCAGTTTCGAAGTATTAGTCAACTGTTTCAATTGATGCGAAAACCTCAAATCAACGAGATTGCGTTCCTCATCTTTAATTCTTTGAACTATTTCTTCAGTTTTCAATTCTTTTATTTCGTGAATCTTCATTTAAACTCGTTCCTTATTCAAAATCTGGTCTGGAGACTACTTTTGTTTTAATTGGCAGTTTATGAGAACATAATGTTAATGCTTCATTTGCCATATCTCTTGTTACACCTGAAACTTCAAAAAGAATTCTTCCGGGTTTAATAACAGCGACCCAGAATTCAGGGGCACCTTTACCTTTTCCCATTCTTGTTTCGAGAGGTTTCTTTGAAACAGGCTTATCCGGAAAAATTCTGATCCAAACGCGGCCATCTCTTTTCATTTTTCGTGTAAGTGCAACACGACAGGCTTCAATCTGCCTGCTTGTAATCCACGCTGGTTCTAATGATTTCAGTCCGAAATCACCAAACGCAACTGAACTACCACGTTTTGCATTCCCTTTTCTTCTACCTCTATGTGCTTTTCTGTATTTAACTCTTTTCGGCATTAACATAATGTTAGCTCCTGCTCAAAATTATTCCGCAACTCTTTTACCGAGAATTTCACCCCGGCAAATCCACACTTTAATTCCTATTGAACCATATATAGTTTCTGCTCTGCCATTAGCATAATCAATATCGGCTCTTAAAGTGTGAAGCGGTATTCTTCCATCTTTGTATTGTTCAGTTCTTGCGATTTCAGCACCACCGAGTCTGCCACCACATTTAATACGAATTCCTTCCGCACCCATACGCATCGAGGCAGTAATAGCCATCTTCATTGCTCTGCGGAAAGAAATTCTTCCTTCTAATTGGCTGGCAATGTTTTCTGCTACCAGGTAAGCATCTAATTCTGGTCTCTTTATCTCTGAAATCTGAATTTTTATTTCTTTATTTGAAATTTGTTTCAACTCTTCTTCAAGCTGTGTAATTTCTTTTCCACTTTTACCAATTACAACACCTGGTCTTGAAGTATGAATATTTAAAATTATACTTTTCGAAGTCCTGTCAATAATGATTTTAGATATCCCTGCTTTTTTTAATCTGTTCCTGATATAATCACGAAGTTTGTCATCTTCTTTTAATTTTATAGCATAACTTTTACTCTCGTACCAATTTGAATTCCAGCCTCTGATCACGCCTACTCTTAAACCTATCGGATTAGTCTTTTGTCCCAAAAATTCCTCCTGATATTATGCTTTTTTTGCTACTACTATTGTTAAATGACAAGATCTTTTTCTTATCCTGTATGCTCTTCCCTGTGGTGCGGGAGATATTCTTTTTAAAATCGGACCAACATCAACAAATGCTTCTTTAACGAACAGATCAGCCGGTTCAATTCTTATAGTTTCTTCTTTATTATTAATAAGATTTGAAACTGCTGACCTTAAAGTCTTCTCGGCATTTTTTGAAGAATGCTTTGGCGAGAAATGGAGTATTTCCAATGCTTTATCAACAGATTCACCTCTGATTAAATCAATCACTAGCCTCATCTTCCTCGGAGATGAACCTATAAACCTATTTATTGCTCTTGCTTCCATCGTAAATAATCTTTCTTGATTAACCTGCTTTAACTGATTTTTCGGCTTTAGTTCCGGGATGACCACGGAAAATCCGCGTTGGTGCAAATTCACCTAATTTATGTCCAACCATATTTTCAGTAATGAAAATCGGAATCATCTTATTTCCATTATGAACTGCGATTGTATGACCAACGAAATCAGGAGTAATGATAGATGCACGTGACCATGTTTTAATAATTTTTTTTTGATTATTATCATTAAGCTGCTTGATCATTTTGAACAGCTTGTAATGAATAAATGGTCCTTTTTTTACAGAACGTGGCATAAATAAACCTAACTTTTCCTTCTTTTAATAATATATTTATTAGATGGATTTTTTCTCTTCCTTGTTTTTAATCCCTTTGATTTTTGACCCCAGGGAGAAACCGGATGCCCACCACCAGATGTTTTGCCTTCTCCTCCACCCATCGGATGATCAACGGGATTCATTGCAACACCTCTCACATATGATCTCTTTCCCAACCATCTTGAACGACCAGCTTTACCAAGACTAATATTTTCGTGTTCTGAATTACCAACCATTCCATAAGTAGCAAGGCAATTAACATTTATCATTCTGACTTCACCAGAGGGCATTTTCAACTGAGCAAAATTACCTTCTTTAGCCATGAGTTGAAGAGAACTACCGGCGCTTCTTCCCAACTGACCACCTTTACCTGGCTTTATTTCGACATTGTGTACAAAACTGCCCAAAGGCATTTCCTTTAATGGCAATGTGTTGCCAACTGAAATTTCACTTCCAGAACCAGAAGAAATTTTATCACCAACTTTTAATCCATTCGGAGCCAGTATGTATCTTTTATCACCATCAGTATAATGTAACAAAGCAATTCTTGCTGATCTGTTTGGATCGTATTCAATTGAAAATACTTTTGCAAAAATTCCATGCTTGTTTCTCTTGAAATCAATTATCCTGTAGCGTCTTTTATGCCCACCGCCAATATGTCTTGCGGTAATTCTGCCAAGATTATTTCTTCCACCAGATTTTCGTAATGCAACTGTTAATGATTTCTCAGGAGTTGATTTCGTTATTTCTTCAAAAGTATAATTGCTTTTGAATCTTGTTCCTGGCGTTACTGGTTTATTTTTTTTAATTCCCATTTACTTACCTGTTCCTATCAGCTAAACTGCTTCGAATAACTCAATTTTTTCCCCTTCTTTAAGGGTAACGATAGCTTTTTTAAATTTTGCTGTTTTACCAGTGAATCTTCCGCTTTTCCTGAATTGCGTTTTAGTTTTTCCCTGGTGATTAATTGTCTTCACATCAGTTACATGAACATTAAACTTTTCTTCTATAGCTTTTGCTATTTGAATTTTATTTGCATTCGGATTAACAAGAAACCCATATTTACCTTTATCGGCAGTTATATTTGTCATCTTCTCAGTAATAAGAGGACTGATTAATATCTGGTGCATTAGTTCACCACCTTTGCTTCTTTCTCATTAAAGGTTTGGGCTATTGCATCAACAGCCGTCTTTTGTAAAACTAAGATCTGGTTATTCAGAATATCATAAGTAGATGCCTTACTTGCTTCCATTATACTTACTTTATTAATATTTCTTCCAGACTTATAAACATTAGTCTCATTTTTTCCGGTTAACAAAAGAATTTTTTTTCCATTTAGTTTCAACGCATCCATTAAAGAAACAAATTCCTTTGTTTTTGGTTTATCGTATGAAAAATCCTCAACAACTATTAATTGCTCATCTTTTGCTTTGTAGCTGAGAGCAGATTTTCGTGCAAGTTGTTTAACTTTTTGAGAAAGTTTTTGACTGTAATCTCTTGGTCGAGGACCGAAAATAGTACCACCGCCAATCCACAAAGGTGAACGAATCGTACCTGCTCTTGCAGTTCCTCTTCCCTTTTGTCTCCAAGGTTTTTTACCGCCGCCTCTTACTTCTGCTCTTTCTTTAGCTTTGTGAGTTCCTTGTCTTTGATTAGCAAGAAATGCTTTAACAGAAAGATAGATTGCATGATCGTTTGGCTGAATGCCAAAAATTTCATCGTCAAGCTTAACTTTTTTACCTGAAGGCTTGCCGTCTGTTTTAAAAATTTCTAAAGTCATTTTTATTCAGTTATTAATTCTTTATCAGTTCAACTATTGAATTTATTGAGCCAGGTACAGCACCTTTAATCATAATTAAATTATCGTCCGGAATAATTTTTATTACTTTGAGGTTACGAACAGTTACATTTTCAAAACCTTTTCGTCCAGCCATTCTCTGACCTTTAAAAACTCTTGAGGGCCAGGAGCTGGCACCAATCGACCCCGGAGCTCTTAATCTATCACTCTGACCATGAGTTGTTCCACCAACACCACCAAAGTTGTGACGCTTCATTACTCCCTGAAATCCTTTTCCTTTACTTCTTCCTCTGACTTTTATAATGTCGCCTTCTTTAAATAAATCAACTTTGAGGTCATCACCAATTTTTAGACTACCAGTATCAAATCCTTTGAATTCTTTTACTGTTTTGTTTGGCGATAAACTATTTTTCTTAAATTGACCCAAAACTGGCTTGCTAACATGTTTTTCTTTTTTATCTTCAAAGCCTATTACCACAGCCGAATAACCATCTTTTTCTTTTTCGCGTAGTGAAACAACTTTACAAGGTCCGGCTTGAATAACTGTTACAGTTACCAAATCACCTTCAGTATTAAAGATGCTTGTCATTCCAATTTTTTTACCTAAGATTCCGGGCATATCAAACTCAGTGTTATTATAATTTAATTTCTATATCAACACCCGCCGGAATATCAAGTTTACTTAATGAATCGACGGTTTTGTTATTAGAGTTATGAATATCAATAATTCTTTTATGGGCTCGTGTTTCAAATTGTTCACGTGATTTTTTATCAACGTGAGGTGATCTAAGTACTGTATAGACAGTTTTTCTTGTCGGAAGTGGAATTGGTCCTGAGACAACAGCTCCCGTACTTCTAACAGTTTTAATAATCTTCTCTGTTGATTTATCAATCAAAATATGATCGTATGATTTCAACTTGATTCTTATTTTCTGACCAGGCACTTAGAAACTCCTTTAATTTTCATAAACGAAAAGAGAAATAATTTTTCTCTTCACATTAAAGAATATTTAATTTTACTTATAAATTTTTGTTACTACACCAGCACCGACGGTTCTTCCGCCTTCACGAATAGCAAATCTCAAACCTTCTTCCATAGCTATCTCTGATATCAATTCAACTTTTAGGTTTACGTTATCACCTGGCATAACCATTTCAGTCCCTTCGGGAAGTGTCGCAACACCTGTAACGTCTGTGGTTCTAAAATAGAACTGTGGTCTGTAACCATTAAAGAATGGTGTGTGTCTTCCACCTTCATTCTTTGACAGAATGTAAACCGAGCCATCGAAAACTGTGTGTGGAGTAATTGAACCAGTTTTTGCGAGTACCATTCCTCTTTCAATTTCATCTTTATCAACACCTCTAAGTAATATACCTGCATTATCTCCAGCCATTGCTGAGTCAAGTTCTTTTCTAAACATTTCAATTCCAGTTACAACAGTTTTCTTGTGTATTCCAAGACCGATAAGTTCGACTTCCTCCTGAATTTTCACTTCGCCTCTTTCAACTCTACCTGTTGCAACTGTACCGCGACCTGTAATAGAGAATACGTCCTCAACAGGCATTAAGAATGGTTTCTTAGTTTCTCTTTCAGGTATTGGAATATAAGAATCTACTGCATCCATAAGTTTCCAGATACAGTCAAGTCTTGGATCATCAATTTTAGTTTCAGCACTGGAAGCAGCTTCAAGAGCTCTTAGTGCTGATCCTTGAATAATCGGGATTTCGTCACCAGGGAATTCATAAGATGTTAATAAATCTCTCAATTCAACTTCCACTAATTCAAGAAGTTCAGGATCATCAACCAGATCAACTTTATTCATGAAAACAACGATTCTCGGAACACCTACTTGTCTTGCAAGAAGAATATGTTCTCTGGTCTGAGGCATTGGACCATCCGTAGCAGCAACAACCAGAATAGCACCATCCATCTGTGCTGCACCAGTAATCATGTTCTTCACATAGTCAGCGTGACCAGGACAATCTACATGCGCATAATGTCTTTTTTCAGTTGCGTATTCAACGTGTGACGTTGCAATTGTAATGCCTCTTTCTCTTTCTTCTGGTGCATTATCAATACTATCAAATGTTCTAACCTCTGACAAGCCCTTTTTACTGAGAGCCATAGTGATGGCAGCGGTTAAAGTGGTTTTACCATGATCTACGTGACCAATTGTTCCAACGTTAACGTGCGGCTTACTCCTGTCAAATTTTTCTTTTGCCATCGGATTCTCCTTTTACTTTTGTTCCTTTATTAATTTATTTTTTGTTAATTAAACTGCTGTTGATTTCTTGCCTAATGTTTTTTCAGCAATCTCCTCAGCTATTGATTGAGGAACCTGCTGATAATGATCAAACTGCATTGTATAAATTGCTCTGCCCTGAGTCATTGATCTTAAAATTGTTGCGTATCCGAACATTTCAGAAAGAGGAACAAGTGCTTTAATTACCTGAGCATCTTTCCTTGCATTAAATCCTTCAATTTTTCCTCTTCGCGAATTTAAATCGCCCATCACATCGCCCAGATAATCTTCAGGTGTAACAACTTCAACAGACATGATAGGTTCCAACAGGATTGGTTTAGCTTTTTTAGAACCACTCTTGAAAGCCATCGAACCAGCTACTTTAAAAGATAATTCATCAGAATCTACATCGTGAAATGATCCATCATACAACTTAACTTTAATATCAACAACCGGAAATCCTGCAACGACACCATTTCGCATCGCCTCCTGAATTCCAGCAGAGACCGGCTGGATATATTCTTTGGGTATCGATCCGCCAACTATCGCATTTATAAACTCATATCCTTTTCCTGGATCGTTCGGACCTAATTCGATTTCAACGTGACCATATTTTCCTCGACCACCAGATTGTTTTATAAACTTTCCTTCAACCTGAACTGTCTCTGTTATAGTTTCTCTATAAGCAACTTGTGGTTTGCCGATGTTAGCTTCAACCTTAAATTCTCTCTTCATCCTGTCAACAAGAATTTCCAGATGAAGTTCTCCCATTCCACTTATTAATGTCTGACCTGTTTCCTGATCAACTGTCACTCTAAATGTAGGATCTTCATCAGAGAGTTTTGAAAGAGATTCTGATAGTTTATCCTGATCTGCTTTTGTTTTTGGTTCAATTGCAATCTGAATAACCGGTTCAGGAAATGACATCTTTTCAAGTACAATCGGATCATGTTCATCACAGAGAGTATCACCGGTTTTAGTGTGCTTTAAACCAACTGCCGCAGCAATATCACCTGCTCTAACTTCATCAATATCTTCCCGGTGATTTGCGTGCATTTGTAATAGACGGCCAATTCGTTCTTTTTTCTGGCTGACTGAATTATAAATATATGACCCGGCTTTCAGTGTTCCTGAATAGACACGGAAGAAACATAATTTTCCAACATAAGGGTCATTCATAATCTTAAAAGCTAACGCAGCAAATTTTTCTTTCTCATCAATTTTTCTGGTAACTGAATCATTTATTCCAATGTGATGTGCCTCGATCTCTTTAAAATCAACTGGTGAAGGAAGAAGCTCAACAACATAGTCAAGTAATTTCTGAACACCTTTATTCTTAAATGCAGATCCACAAAGAACAGGAATAATTTTCAATTCAATTGTTGCTTTTCTCAAAACAGTCAGTACTTCACTTGCAGTGATCTCTTTACCTTCAAGATACTTTTCTAACAATGTATCATCAACATCAGAAACTGCTTCCAACATCTGTGTTCTGTATTTAGTTGCTGTTTCTATAAGATCTTGAGGAATTGGAATCTCATCGTATGTAGCTCCAAAAGTTTCCTCGTGATACATTCGTGCATTAAAATTTATAAGATCAATGACTCCAACGAACATATCTCCCTGACCAATCGGTAAATTGATTGGAATTGCGTTCGCTTTCAATCTATCCTTCATCATCTGAACTGCGTTATAAAAATCAGCTCCAATCCTATCAACCTTATTAATAAAAGCTATTCTCGGAACACCATATTTATCAGCTTGTCTCCAAACTGTTTCAGATTGTGGTTCAACTCCACCGACAGCACAAAATAAAGCAACAGCTCCGTCTAACACTCTTAAAGATCTTTCAACTTCAACAGTAAAATCTACGTGACCTGGTGTATCTATAATATTTATCTGATGATCATTCCAGAAACAGGTTGTGGCTGCACTTGTAATTGTAATTCCACGTTCTTTCTCCTGTTCCATCCAATCCATCACAGCTGCACCATCATGGACTTCTCCAAGACGGTGAAGTTTTCCCGTATAAAAAAGAATACGCTCAGTCGTTGTGGTTTTACCGGCATCAATGTGTGCCATGATGCCAATATTTCTTACTTGATCTATTTTAACTTTCTGCGACATAAAATCTTAGTTTACCTTACCATTTGAAATGAGCAAAAGCTTTATTGGCTTCAGCCATTTTATGTGTATCATCTTTCTTTTTAACAGCAGATCCCTCATTATTTGATGCAGCTATTAGCTCTTGTGCAAGCTTCTGCGACATAGTCTTATCGCCACGCTGACTTGCATAAGTTTTAATCCATCTCATTGCCAAAGCAGTTCTCCTTTCAGGTCGAACTTCGCTAGGAACCTGATAGGTAGCTCCTCCAACTCTCCGGCTTCTAACTTCAATCACAGGCTGAACATTTGATAGTGCCTGCTTAAAAATTTCCAAACCAGTTTTTTTTGTTTTTCCTTCGATGATATCAAACGCACCATAAATAATTTTTCTGGCTGCAGATTTTTTACCTTCATTCATCAGTACATTGATAAACTTTGAAACGGTAATATCATTGAATTTTGGATCTGGCTTTATGTATCTTTTTTCTGCTCTTCTTTTTCTCATACGTCATTAAGATTTAGGTTTTTTTGCACCGTACTTAGATCTGCCTTTTTTCCGATCTTCAACACCACTTGTGTCAAGAGTGCCACGAATTATATGATATCTTACTCCCGGTAAATCCTTTACACGACCACCACGAATTAAAACAATAGAATGTTCTTGAAGGTTGTGTCCTTCTCCGGGTATATAAGCACTTACTTCAATATGATTTGTAAGCCTTACTCTCGCTACTTTTCTCAAAGCTGAATTTGGTTTCTTAGGAGTTGTAGTATAAACACGAGTACATACTCCACGTTTCTGCGGACAGGCACTCAAAGCCGGAGCTTTATTTTTTGATAATATCTGAACTCGTCCTTTTCTTACGAGTTGATTAATTGTTGGCAATACTTTCTCCTAAGTTTTATTCATATTAAAAAATTCGGATTTCAAATATACTTCTTGATAACTATTAAGTCAAGAAATTCAATCCTCTTTAATTTTGTTGGAGACTACTTTCTTCAACTTTGACTTCTTCTTCTTTAGATTCAACTACTACTTCTAATTCACTTGAAAGCTTCAAATTTTTGTATTTTTTAAGACCTGTTCCAGCAGGAATTAAATGACCCATCACGATATTCTCTTTAAGACCAATTAAACGATCGATCTTTGCTTGAATCGCAGCGTTTGCTAATACTTTTGTTGTCTCCTGGAATGATGCTGCTGACAAAAAGCTCTCGGTTGATAGGGCTGCCTGTGTAATCCCTAAAAGGACATGCTCGAAAGTAGCAGGCATTGAATCCCTTACTTCCATAAGCTTTTTCTCTTTCTTCTTAATGTCCGTATTTATTTCTCTAGCTTTCGTTTTGGAAAGTAAAGAACCACTTTTCAGACGAGAATCACCCTTTTCTTCAACAACAACTAAATTATCCATTTTACTATTTTCATCAAGGAATTCTATTCTATCTACCAAATCTTCTTCCAGGTATTTTGTATCACCAGGTGAAACAACTCTGACTTTCTGAAGCATTTGTCTTACGATCACTTCTATATGTTTGTCATTAATCTTCACGCCCTGCAAACGATACACATCCTGAATTTCATTAACGAGATATTCCTGAACCGCACTTGTTCCTTTAATCCTTAAAATATCGTGAGGATTCATAGGACCATCAGTAATTTTTTCACCAGCGGGAATATCATCTCCTTCCTGAACTAGAATATGTTTACCGAGTGGTACAGCATATTTTTTCTCATCGGAACCATCGTGTGCTACAACTGAAATTTCTCTTGATCCTTTCTTCCTTCCACCAAACTTTACGATTCCTTCAATATCCGTAACTATTGCCGGATCCTGAGGACTTCGAGCTTCAAACAGTTCAGTCACACGTGGTAAGCCACCAGTGATGTCTCTGGTTTTTGTAGTCTGTTTTGAAATCTTGGCAAGTACAGTTCCAGCATTTATAGATTCACCTTCTTCGACTGCCAAATATGATCTTGTTGGAAGATTAAATGATTTTTTATCTCCATTTTCAGCTACAATAACGATACTTGGTGTGAGCGTTTTATCTTTGGAATCGATAACAACCTTCTGAACATGTCCGGTTTGTTCATCTGTTACTTGTTTCAGAGTTGATCCATCAATTAAATCAACAAAGCCAACTTTACCTGTGATATCAGATATAATCAGTGCATTGTATGGATCATGATGATATAGTGCTTCATTTCTTTTTACTAATTGACCATCATCAACAGTTAGTTCAGCTCCATAAGGAACATCATACTTTTTAAGCTGCCGATTATTTTCATCATAGATACCAATTGCACCTCTTCTACCTGTAACAACTTTTACTTTAAAGTCCTTTCCGGTAAAAGGGTCCTGAGCATTTTTCTCAACAAAAATTACTTTTTCAAAGATTGCTCTTCCTTCGATATTTGTCTCCACCTGTGATTGAGTTGCGATTCTTGATGAAGTTCCGCCGAGGTGAAAGGTTCTTAATGTAAGCTGAGTTCCCGGCTCACCAATGGATTGCGCAGCAACAATACCTACAGCTTCTCCAACCTCAACAAGCTTACTTGTAGTCAGGTTTCTACCATAACATTTTGCACAGACGCCTTTCTTGGACTCGCAAGTAAGTACTGTTCTGATATAAACTGTATCAATGTTAGCGTCTTCAATTTTATCGGCAATATCTTCAGTGATAATTTCACCAGCTTCTATGATAAGATCTTCACTGATCGGATGATAAACATCTTCCTGAACTACTCTGCCAGTAATACGTTCGCCAAGTGGTTCTCTTTCCTGTTCAACATCTTTCAATGCTTTTATTTCTATTCCGAGAATAGTTCCGCAATCTATTTCTGTAATGATTACATCCTGCGACACATCAACTAACCTACGAGTAAGATAACCGGCATCAGCGGTTTTAAGAGCTGTATCGGCAAGACCTTTTCTCGCACCGTGAGTCGAAATAAAATATTCTAGAACAGTCAATCCTTCTTTGAAGTTAGCCACGATTGGGTTTTCAATAATTTCACCTGCTTGACCGGATAATGTTTTTTGAGGTTTCATCATTAATCCTCTCATACCAGCGAGTTGTCTGACCTGTTCCTGAGAACCTCTTGCACCTGAATCAACCATCATATGCAGTGAATTAAATCCACCCTCAACTTTTTTAATTTTTTCCATTAACGCACGCGAAACATCGTTGGTGGTGTGTGTCCAAACGTCAATTATTTTATTATATCTTTCAGCATCTGTAATTACACCCTGTTCGTGCTCATTGAGAATACCATCAACTTTTTTATTCGCTTTTGCAATAAGATTACCTTTTTCTTCCGGAACAACCATGTCAGCATAACTAACTGACAATCCACCTTCACTGGCAAATTTGAATCCCAGATCTTTTAAATCATCTAAAAATTTAGCTGTTACTTTATTTCCAAGCTGGATATACATTTTTCCAATTATTCCACCAAATACTTTTTTAATAAGTAGTTGATTGATGTATCCCATTTCTTTTGGAAGTACTTGATTAAAGATTACGCGTCCGGTTGTGGTTTCTATAAAATTACCATCGATTTTAACTTTAATTTTTGCATGTAAACCGACTTTTTTATTGTCATAAGCTATAATCACTTCTTCAGGTGAATAAAAGACAGTTCCTTCACCCTTATCACCTTCTCTTTGTTTGGTTAAATAGTAACATCCAAGAACAATATCCTGAGTCGGAACAACTATTGGACTACCATTTTGAGGTGAAAGAATATTATGACTGCTCAACATTAACAACGCAGCTTCAAGTTGTGCTTCATAAGACAGAGGTACGTGAACAGCCATCTGATCACCATCAAAGTCCGCATTGAATGCAGTACAAACCATCGGATGAAGCTGAATTGCTTTTTCATCAATTAGTATTGGCTGGAAAGCCTGAATACCGAGTCTATGAAGAGTAGGAGCCCGATTCAATAAAACAGGATGAGCCTGGATTATTTTTTCAAGTATATCCCAAATCATCGGATCTTTTCTGTCAACAACTTTCCTTGCACTTTTAACTGTTTTGTTATGTCCTCTTTCAATTAATTTTCTTATAAGAAAGGGTTTGAACAATTCTACAGCAATATCTTTCGGTAAACCGCATTGATGTAATTTTAATTCAGGACCGACTACGATAACTGAACGTGCTGAATAGTCAACTCTTTTACCTAATAAGTTCTGACGAAATCTTCCCTGTTTGCCTTTGAGCATATCACTTAAAGATTTCAATGGACGATTACTATCACTTCTTACAGCACTGCCTCTTCTCGAATTATCAAACAAAGCATCAACAGCTTCCTGAAGCATTCTTTTTTCGTTGCGAAGAATAACTTCAGGGGCTTTGATATCCATCAATCTTTTCAATCGATTATTACGAATGATAACTCTTCTGTAAAGATCATTCAGATCACTTGTTGCAAATCTTCCGCCTTCAAGCGGCACCAGCGGTCTTAATTCAGGTGGAATTACTGGTATGTAACTTAAGACCATCCACTCAGGTTTATTTTCAACTTTAACATTTTCTGCTTTGAAAGCTTCAATCACTCTTAATCTTTTTAGCAAGTCAGCTTTCTTTTGCTGCGAAGTTTCTACTTTTACCTGTTCACGCAGTTCTTCTGATAACTTTTCAACATTAGTATTCTTAAGAATAGTTTTAACTGCATCACCACCAATTTTAGCAACAAATTTATCAGGATGAGTATCTTCAAATCTCTGGTTTTCAGTTGGTAGCGAACTCATCACTTCAAAGTACTGATCCTCTGAAATGAGATCACCTTTTTTCAATCCCGTTGGTCCGGGATTTAACACTATATAAGATTCATAATAAATTACTTTTTCAAGTTCTTTAAGACTTAAGCCAATAATATTTCCGATCTTAGATGGCTGCGACCTGAAAAACCAAATATGTACAACCGGAACTGCAAGACCGATATGTCCCATCCTCTCGCGACGTACGCTTTTTTGAGTTACTTCAACACCGCAACGGTCGCAAATAATTCCTTTGTACCTGATTCTTTTATATTTACCGCAGAAACATTCCCAGTCCCGTGTCGGACCGAATATTTTTTCACAGAACAACCCATCTTTTTCTGGTCGGAATGATCTATAATTAATAGTTTCAGGTTTGGTTACTTCTCCATAAGATCTTGATAAAATATCATCCGGACTAGCCAGACTAATAGTAATGCTATCAATATCCATCATTGCATGTTCTTGGATTCTAAAAGCCATATTTTATCTCCTAAGTTCTATTAAAATTCTTTTAAATAATTCAATTAGTTAATCGTAACATCGAGCCCTAATCCCTGAAGCTCTTTTATAAGTACGTTAAATGATTCAGGAATATTTGGCTGCAATAAATTATCACCTTTAACAACTGCTTCATAAGCTTTAGCTCTTCCAGCCACATCATCACTTTTAATTGTCAGGATTTCCTGTAAAGTATACGCAGCACCATAACCTTCAAGTGCCCAAACTTCCATCTCACCAAATCTCTGACCGCCGAACTGTGCTTTACCTCCAAGCGGCTGTTGTGTGATTAATGAGTAAGGTCCAATTGAGCGTGCGTGAATTTTATCATCAACCAAATGACTCAACTTCATCATATAAATAAATCCACAGGTTACCTTCTGGTGGAATTTCTCACCCGATCTGCCATCATATAAATCAGTTTTTGATCCCAATTCAAGACCAGCTTTAGCCAGCCATTCTTCGACATCCTCAACCTTAGCTCCATCGAATATTGGTGTGGCGAATTTGATACCGAGTTTATTGCCAACCCATCCGAGTGCAGTTTCATATAGCTGCCCAAGATTCATTCTTGAAGGAACACCGAGAGGATTTAAAATAATATCGACGGGGGTTCCATCAGGCAGATAAGGCATATCTTCAACCGGTACTGCTTTGGCAACAACACCTTTATTTCCGTGTCGTCCTGCCATCTTATCACCAACAGATACTTTTCTTTTTTTAGCAACGTAAACTTTTGCAAGCTGCACTATTCCCGGAGGAAGTTCATCACCGCTGGCAATTTTTATTTTTTCACGTTTGTAGTCCTCACCAATTTCAGCCGATTTATCAAAATAATTTTTGAATAAAGTTTTTATATGCTGATTTGTCTTCTTACTATCAAACCAATCAAGTGTATAATCAAGCTTGGTTACATCTTCCACAGAAGCAAAAGTAGAATCTTTAATGGTTGTATTTGCTCTTAAAGCAACGGTTCCATCAAGATCCCTTATGCCAGTAGTAACCAAACCCTCGCAAAGTTTGGTAAGTTTTTCAACGAGTTTCGTATAAAGGTCTTTTAAACGAACACTGTGTTCGTGTTCAAGCGTATCAAGCAACGCTTTTTCTGTTTTCTTTGACTCAGCATCTCTTTTCTTTCTGCTGAATAATCTTGTTTTTATTACAGTACCTCTTAGTCCTGGAGGTGCTTTAAGGGAAGCATCTTTCACATCACCAGCTTTATCACCAAAAATTGCTCTTAGTAATTTTTCTTCGGGTGTTGGATCTGATTCACCTTTAGGGGTGATCTTTCCGATTAAAATATCTCCTTCTTTAACTTCCGCACCTTCTCTTACAATTCCATACTCATCAAGATTTTTTACAGCTTCTTCACTCACGTTTGGAATTTCTCGTGTTAGTTCTTCCTCACCACGTTTTGTTTCCCGAACCTGCAGTTCAAATTCTTCGATATGCAAAGAGGTGAAGTCATCATTCTTAACTAAATTTTCACTTAGAATAATAGCATCCTCAAAGTTATAACCACGCCAAGGCATGAAGGCTACAAGTACATTTCGCCCAAGCGCTAATTCACCTTGCTCGGTTGCCTGACCATCTGCTAGTACATCCCCCTTTTCAACACGCTGACCTTCGGAGACAAATGGCTTTTGGTTAATGCTTGTTTCCTGGTTTGTTCCATGGAACTTTATAAGTGTATATGTTACTCTTCTAACGTCATTGAATGCAGTAATAGCTTCAATACTGTTGGGATTAATATCATACCGGACAATAATTTTTGTTGAATCGACAAATTCAATAACGCCGCTGTTTTCAGCAACAATAATTGATCTTGAATCACGAGCAACTCTTCCTTCCATTCCGGTTCCAACGATTGGAGTTTGCGGCTTTAATAAAGGAACAGCCTGGCGTTGCATATTCGAACCCATAAGTGCACGGTTTGCATCATCATGTTCAAGAAATGGAATAAGTGCTGCAGCCGGACTAACTATCTGCGCTGGTGCAACATCCATATATTCAACCTGGTCAGGTGTAACAATCGGGAATTCACCTTTTAATCTGGATTTAACTCTTTCCGTTACAAATCGGGATTGTTCATCTATTAATGCATTAGCCTGTGCTACAGTAAAAATATCTTCCTGTTCAGCACTCAGAAATTCAACATCTTTTGAAATTTTTCCTTTGTGGACTTTCCTGTATGGAGTTTCAAGAAAACCATATCGGTTAACCCGTGCATAAATGGTAAGAGATGAAATCAATCCGATATTTGGTCCTTCAGGTGTTTCAATTGGGCAGAGTCTTCCATAATGGGTGTAATGAACGTCTCTAACTTCAAAACCTGCTCTCTCTCTTGTCAAACCACCCGGACCTAACGCTGACATTCTTCTTTTATGTGTAAGTTCTGCGAGTGGATTTGTCTGATCCATAAATTGTGAAAGTTGATTCGTACCGAAGAAAGCATTAATCACACTTGTAATTGTTCGTGCATTTACAAGGTCCTGAGGTGTAAAGTTTTCAGTATCGCGCATATTCATTCTCTCTTTGATCGTCCTTGCCATACGTGCCATACCAACGTTAAACTGCTGACTCAACTGCTCGCCAACTGTCCTTACTCTTCTGTTACCTAAATGATCAATATCATCTACAGGTTCCAATCCGTTTTTCAACTTTATCATATATTTAATTATCTCAATGATATCCTGAACCGTTAAAACTGTTGTTGTTTCAGGAATATTGAGCTTTAATTTATCATTCATCCGATGGCGACCTACATCACCAAGATCATAACGTTTATCATTAAAAAACAATTTTTCAATTAATTGTTCAGCCGTCTCCAAATCTGGGGCTTCACCTGATCTAAGTTGTCTGTAGATAGCATACAGTGCTTCTTCCTTTGACTGCGAAGTATCTTTCTTTAATGTATTAACAATTAAATCCTGTTCCGGCGAAGTATCCCGCGACAAGAATCTTATAGATTCTACTTCTGCTTCGGTTAGCCTGTCGAGATCTTCTTCGGTTAAATAACTTCCACCACTAAGAAAAATCTCTCCGGTGGACATATCAAATACATCACTTGCAATTGCCCGTCCGATATAAGAAGATAAATCTGTCTTATTGACTTTAACTTCTTCAACAAGGTTAAACAGGTTAAATATTTCGTCATTACTTGTATAGCCAAGTGCACGAAGCAAGGTAGTAGCAGGGAATTTTTTTCTTCTATCAATATAGACGTTTAAAACGTAGTTTATATCCGTTGCGAATTCAACCCAGGAACCTCGCAGAGGAATAATTCTTGCCGAATATATCGGAGTTCCGTTTGGATGTACAGTTTCAGAAAAAGCTACACCGGGTGATCTGTGCAACTGTGATACAACAACCCTTTCAGCTCCATTAATTATAAAGGTACCTTTTTCAGTCATAAAAGGAACACTGCCAAGGTAAACTTCCTGTTCAACACTGTTCACGAATTCTTCAGTATCTGGATCTTTTGCTGATAATCTCAGTTTGGCTTTAAGAGGCGCTGCATAAGTCAATCCTCTTTCCATGCATTCTTCAACTGAAAATCTTGCTTTCTCAACAGTGTAATTAATAAAGTCGAGACGGTAGTTTTCTTTATTATCGAATATCGGAAAGTTATCAATGAATACTTTTTGAAGACCTTTAATCTCTCTATCCTCAGGAAGTTTTTCCAGTTGAATAAATTCTTCAAATGTTTCAGTCTGGATGTTTAACAAATCAGGGACATCCATAACAGATTTGATAGCTCCAAAGGAAATACGGTTATTATTCAATTATCCTTCTCCTTTTGATTAAAAACTTGAATTTTTGTTAGCATAAATTTGCAACAGCCTAAACGCAAAAAGCGATAGAACGGAAAACCGTACTATCACTCTTTACAAAAAGGATTTAATATCGGCTATGAAATGATTATTTCAGTGCTATAGTAGCGCCGGCTTCTTCAAACTCTTTTTTGAGTTTTTCTGCTTCATCTTTTGATATACCCTCTTTAACAGTACTTGGGGCGCCATCAACAAGATCTTTCGCTTCCTTTAAACCTAAACCGGTATGAGCTCTTACTACTTTAATAACATTGATTTTTTTGTCGCCAGCATTTTGTAAAACTACTGTGAACTCTGTTTTTTCTTCAACAGCAGCAGCTTCACCACCACCAGCCATTGGTCCAGCCATCATTACTGGAGCTGCAGCAGTTACTCCAAATTCTTCTTCCAAAGCTTTCTTTAGGTCCGCTGCTTCCATAAGGGACATCCCCTTAATTATATCTAATGCTTGAGATACTTTTTCTGACATTTTATACTCCTGATTTTATTAATTTCATTAAAAAATTATGCTGCTTCTCTTTTAGAAATCTGCTCAACAACATTTACCAGATCTCTCATCACAGCGTTGATTGCTCCAACAATTCCGGAAACAGGTGAATTTAAAGAGCCCATTATTCCTGCAATTAATTCATTTTTTGTCGGAAGAGTTGCTAAAGTTTTCAGCTGACCTCCGTCGAAATACTCACCCTCAACATAGCAGGCTTTAAGAGCAAGTTTTTCTTTATCACCAAAATATTTGTTGATGATTTTTGCTGGTGCGAGAGGATTTTTTGTAGTAAAAGCAAATCCTGTCATACCAATTAATTGATCTGCAATTTTTTCATATTTGCCCGATTCTTTTAAGGCTCGTTTCATTAAAGTATTTTTAAATACCCGGTACTGAACTCCTTCATTACGGAACTGTGTACGAAGAGAACTTATATCTTCAACATTAATTCCGTGATAATCGGTCAAGTAAACTGCAGATGAACTCTCAAGAAGTTCCTTTATTTCAGAAATTATTTCTGACTTTTCGTTTCTGTCCATTATACTCCCGTTTTCAATAATTAGTTAACGTGTCGGTTAGAAGCATTTATTTATAAGTGCGTAAAACTTATTATACCTGACGAACTGTATATTCGTCTTTCGAAATTCTTAATCCAGGTCCCATAGTGCTAGACAAAAATAAACTCTTAACATATTGACCTTTTGCGGAAGATGGTTTCATCTTGATAATCGTATTGATAAAAGCTTTTGCATTATCAACAAGCTTATCGGCTTCGAAATTTAATTTGCCAACAGAGGTATGAACTATACCAGTTTTATCAACTCTGAATTCTATCTTACCCGCTTTAATTTCTCTTACTGCTTGAGATACATCCTGTGTAACTGTTCCACTTTTTGGATTTGGCATCAAGCCTTTCGGTCCAAGAATTTTTCCAAGCTTGCCAAGTTCACTCATCGAATCAGGTGTTGCAATAATAACATCAACATCAGTCCATCCACCTTTAATTTTCTCAAGATAATCTTCAAATCCTGCAAAGTCTGCTCCGGCATCTAAAGCTTCCTGGGCTTTAGTACCTTTCCCAATAACCAAAACTGTAACCTGTTTACCTGTTCCATGCGGAAGAGAAACAGTTCCTCGCAACATCTGATCAGCCTGACGAGGATCGACTCCAAGCCGCATAGCACAATCAAGTGACTCAACAAATTTTACTTTTGAAGAGTTTTTTAGAAGAGCTACTGCTTCCTGAAGTGTGTATTCTTTATCTGTTTTTACTTTTGATTGAAATTCTTTTTTTCTTTTTGAAATTTTCATTTTAAAACCAAAGTATATTTAGTTCAATAAATACTTAATTAATCTTCTACTGTAAGTCCCATACTTCTTGCTGTACCTGCAATCATACTCATTGCATGATCAACATCGAATGCATTTAAATCTTTCATCTTTATTTCAGCAATTTCCTTTAGCTGAGAACGAGTCACTTTACCAACTTTAGTCCGGTTCGATTCAGCAGATCCTTTTTCAACTTTAGATAATTTTTTAAGAAGAACTGCAGCAGGTGGTGTTTTAGTTATGAATGTGAAAGACTTATCAGAATAAACAGTTATTATAACCGGAATTATCATCCCGTCTTTATCCTGAGTTCTGGCATTAAACTGCTTGCAAAACTCCATAATGTTTACACCTTTTTGACCAAGTGCAGGACCAACAGGTGGGGATGGATTAGCTTTCCCACCCGGAATTTGCAATTTTATAAAGCTATCAATTTTTTTTGCCATAACGTATTACCTTATTAGAATAAAATTTATTTCTCTAATTCTGCTTGAACAAAATCTATCTCGACAGGAGTTTTTCTTCCGAAAATTGAAACCATAACTTTCATTTTCATTTTCTCCTCGTTTACTTCCTGAACAGTACCGCTAAAGTTGTTGAATGGTCCATCAATTATTTTAACAATATCACCGTTTCTAAATATAGTTTCCATTCTTTCAGTGGATTCATTTTGAGTAATTCTTCCCACGATTCGTCTGACCTCTTCCGGCTGAAGTGGATTAGGAACTTTACCAGTACCTAAAAATCCCATTACCGATTGTGTTCTCAGGATAAATTCTTTTACCTGATTATCAAGTTCAGCTTGAACGAGGATGTAACCAGGGAAAAAGTTCTTAGTCTTACTGCGTTTCTTACCATCCTTGACTTCAAATACTTTTTCAGTAGGAACAAGAATTTCTCTGATCTTTAATTTCAATTGCTCGTTTTCCTGAAGTCCGGTTTCAAGCATTTGCTTTACTTTATTCTCATGTCCGGAGAATGTTCTGACCACATACCACTTTGCATCCATCAATTATACCTGTTAAAAAATTCCTTGCATAACCTGACTGATGAGCATATCAATTACATAAGCAAATCCGGCGAGAATAAGGCACACAACAATTACTATTTTTGTTGATTCCATTAGTTCTGCCCGCGTAGGCCAGGTAACTTTTTTCATTTCCTTGACCACGTCTTCAAAAAAATTTTTTATTTTTTCTTTCATTTGTAATTTATCCAGTTAATACTCGCACGTCAGGAGGGACTCGAACCCCCAACCTGCGGTTTTGGAGACCGCTGCTCTAGCCAATTGAGCTACTGACGTATTATTTAGTTTCTTTAAATATCACGTGCTTACGAACCACAGGGTCATACTTTTTATATTCAACTCTTGCAGGATGTGTTCTTTTATTTTTTGTGGTGCTGTATCTGTAACCAGTACCTGCAGTGCTTTCTAATGTTATTATTTGTCTGATATTACTTTTTGCCATATTAAGCTCCTAATTATTTTGAGCTGACGACCGGGATTGAACCGGTGACCTCATCCTTACCAAGGATGTGCTCTACCAACTGAGCTACGTCAGCGATTGAGTAGAGCGGGAGACGGGACTCGAACCCGCGACCAACAGCTTGGAAGGCTGTGACTCTAGCCAACTGAGTTACTCCCGCCTGAGTTTAAAACAAAAAACTAAACAACCAAAGAACAAAGCTTTCAAAAGATAGAATTGAGCAAAAGAATCTACACCAAAAAAATTATTTTGAGAAAAAAAATTTCAATCTATCTTGAAGCTAGAAAAAGGAAAAATTAAAAAATTTTGTTTAACAACAACGATACTAAAACTTCCGTGGGCGGCGAGGGATTCGAACCCCCAAAGGCATACGCCAACGGATTTACAGTCCGCCCCGGCTCTCCAACTCCGGCGTCCGCCCAATTTTCCAAAAACCGAGCATCAAATATATTTCATGGGTTGTAAAAATGCAAGTAATTCGCAGTTCATAATTTAATGACTTAGTGTTTCCACAGTTCTCTGTCCAAACTACGATACTGTATCGCTTCACTTACGTGTTGTGGTTCAATATCGGTTGATTTTTCAAGGTCTGCTATTGTTCTGCTGACTTTTAGAATTCTATCGTAGGCTCTTGCTGAAAGTCCAAGTTTGGTCATAGCCATTTTCAGCAATTCCTCACCAGAATCATTCAGTTTACAGTATTTCCTAACTTCTTTTGATCCCATATCTCCATTGTTAAAAATATGTTTTAAGTCATTAAATCTATCATTTTGTATCTGTCTTGCAAATAAAACACGTTCTCTGATTATTTCCGATTTCTCAGCAGTTGTTTCAGCAGCTAATTCCTTGTATTTAACTGCCGGTACCTCAATATGAATATCGATTCGATCTAAAAGAGGACCTGATATTTTTGCCATATATTTCTGGATTGATGGTGGTGTGCAAGTACATTCTTTGTTTGGATCGGTAAAATAGCCGCATGGGCAAGGGTTCATAGCTGCGGCTAACATAAAATTTGCAGGAAAATCCAGAGAAAGTTTAGATCGGCTTACTGTTACTCTTGAATCTTCAAGTGGTTGTCGTAAGACTTCCAATACATTTTTTTTGAATTCTGGTAATTCATCAAGAAACAATACACCGTGATGAGCAAATGAAACTTCACCAGGACGAGGAAAGCTTCCGCCACCAACGAGTGCTGCATCTGAAACTGTGTGGTGTGGACTGCGGAATGGTCTCTCGGTCACTAATGCTGTATCTCTCGACAGTATTCCGGCAATGCTATGAATTTTAGTAGTTTCCAACGCTTCTTCAAAAGAAAGTGGTGGAAGAATCGTTGGAAGTCTTTTTGCAAGCATCGTTTTCCCGGATCCGGGTGGACCAATCATTAATATATTATGTGCACCTGCTGCCGCAACTTCCAAAGCACGTTTGACATTTTCCTGTCCTTTAACATCAGCAAAATCAAGATGGTACTTGTTAACTCTTGAAAATATTTGCTGTCTGTCTGATTTTACTGCTTTTATGTCGTTCGTTCCGTTAAGGAAATCTACGACTTCACTTAAAGTTGAAGCACCAAATACATCTATCTCATCAACTATAGAGGCTTCGGCAGATGAATCAACTGGCAGAATTATTCTTTTAATCCCTTTCTTTCTTGCTTCAACTGTAATTGGCAATGCACCTTTAACAGGTCTCAGTTTACCATCAAGTGATAATTCTCCAAGAAACACTGAATCAATTAACAAATTTGATTCAATTAAACCAGTTGCAGAAAGTAATCCTATCGCAATCGGAAGATCAAAAGAACTTCCTTCTTTTTTAATATCTGCTGGAGCCAAATTGACTGTAATTTTTTTTAATGGATATTCAAATCCACTGTTTTTGATTGCTGCTGTTACCCGTTCCCGGCTTTCCTTTACAGCACTATCAGGGAGTCCAACAATTATAAATCCCGGAATTTGTTTCTCAACATGTGTCTCAACTTCAACGAGGTAAGCATCTATTCCATAAGTAGCACTTGAAAATATTTTTGAAAGCATTGAAGTTGTGTTTTTTATTCGATTAAAATCAAAAACTTACTACTTGGTCAGAATCATTTTTCTGGTTAGTGATGATGTTGGAGTTTTGACCTGATAAAGATATATGCCGGAAGTCAATCCTGTTGCATCAAATTTATATTTATATGAACCGCTCGATAAAAATCCTTTGTGAAGGACTGCTACTTCTACACCTGAAAGATCGAAGATCTTAACTTCAACATCAGAGTCCTGCAACAGATCAAATTCAATAGTTGTAGTTGGATTGAATGGGTTAGGGTAATTTTGATCAACGATTAAATCTTCCACAAGTCCTTGCCCAACTTTGACATCATCAGAATAAACTGAAGAACCATCTTTATTTATTTGTTTAATTCTGAAATAAACAATTTCATTTTGATCTTTATTTTCACTGAGTAATGAATATATCTTCCCATCTTCATTTAATGCCTTTGATTTCTCCACTTGAGTATATTTTCCATTTCCGACAGCTTTCTCTAAAACATAAAAATCTGCATCCATAGTACTTCCGCCGCTCCATTCAACTTCATAATAATTATTCATCAACTTTACTTTTAGTTCCGGTCCTCTTGAGAAAAGTGGTGCATCTGAATTTTTTAACCTGATCATTTCATACGAAATTTTCTTCTGCTCACGAAGCGCATCGAGTTCTTCCTGTGAAAAATTCATTTGAAAAATTACATTTGAACTGTCATCGAGATAATCTGAATAATTTCTATTCTTCATAATTTCTGATAAAGAACTACTGCTGAGAATTAATCGAAATTGATCAACGATCAGTTCACCATCGTGACCGGAATTTTGAAGATGAAAGAACAGATTATCAGGATTTAATGAATTACTGATTTGAGAATGAGCAACTTCACTTCCATTAATGAAAAATTTAATTTCATTATTCTGTTTGTCCAGTCTGATGAGGAAATGATACCATATATTTTCCGATATAAAACAGGGTACGGGAGAAAGTAGTTTATCATTTTTTGAATCAATGTAGAGCATCTGATTTTCATTTATTGATAAAGAGTACTCCACTCTATTCGTTTCACCATTGATTATCCTGAAAAATTCTGAATTGAAATTTTTTGTTTTCATCCAAAATTCAAGATTCAGAACATCTTCAAATGAATAAACCTGTGCTATATTCAAGTAAGAATTGGGCTCCAAAAGTGCAGCATTTCCTGATAAAGATGTTCTTCCATAATATTTAAATAAAAGATTATATAATCCGGGATTTTCAGAATATTCATCCAGATCAGAAGTTGTCAATTGTCTAATGGTTTGATCTTTGTGTATATAGCTACCGAATAATTGAAGTGAATTTGATTTTGCAGAACCAGGTTTTAAAAATAAAACTATCTGAAAAAATGTTTCACCTTTAAAAATACTTGTATCCAAAAAATCTACACTTACTTTTTTAAAGAGTTCTGAATATTCCGGAACAAACTCACTTGAAATGGGGAGCTCTTTTCTTTTGCTGTCTATCCAAAGTTCAACATTATTAATTATTAATGATGGGTCCGGCAGAAAGTAAATATTCAATGATTTGAAATCAGGAAATTTATTGGAAGTGATAATGGAAACTTCAAAAGCTGTATTTTCCGGAACAAACTCCGGTGAATAAATTTTGAAGTTGTCCTGTGGAGATATAGATTCAATCACAAAAAGAAAAGCGAAATACAGTATTAAGTTTATTCGTTTAAACATACTGATAAAGTTAACTTAATTAATTGGATTAGTTCAACTATTTGTATAGACGAAGAAAATCAATTCTGTCCTGAAGTTGTTTAACAGGCATTAAAAGTTTTTCTTTTCCATAAATTGCATCCTCCCGGTTTGTGAAAGCTAATTCATAATCTTTGCTCATCACTATCGCTTCTTCGGGACAAACCTCTTCACAAAACCCACAGAAAATACATCGAAGCATATTGATTTCAAATTTCACAGGATATCTTTCTTTTTCTAATTCAGTTTCTGCTGCTTGCACTTCGATTGCCAACGCCGGACAAACTCTTGAACATAATCCACAAGCAACACATCTTTCAACTTCATTTTCTTCTTTGACAAGTACGGGTCTGCCACGATAAGAACCAGGCGGATCGAATTTCACTTCAGGATATTCCATTGTGAACTTAGGTTTGAACATAGTTCTGAGAGTAAGTGACAGTCCTTTTGCTATTTCAGGGATGTAAATCTTTTCCCAGAAGTTTAAATCCTTTATTCGTCTTCTTTTATTTGTGGTTTCCATTGTTGATAAAAATTTTTCTAATTATATATTTAATTATTCATCTATCCAAAACACTATTTTTTTACAAACCAAGAATCATAATCAAAACAGCCACCCATACAATATTAATTAATGATAAAGGAAAAAGCACTTTCCATCCAAGGTTCATCAACTGATCATATCTGAAACGCGGTAATGTCCAGCGAATCCACAAAAAGAAGAAAAGCAATGCAGCCATTTTAAATAAAAATGCACCAAGACTTAATAAAGTATAAACTAATGGAGACAGATTTAACTTTTCAAGATATGGAATTTGCCAGCCACCTAAATAAAGCGTAACAATAAGTGCGCTTGCGATAATCATATTTGCATATTCTGCAAGGAAGAACCCCGCGAACTTCATACTGCTGTATTCGGTATGAAAACCGCCAACAAGTTCCGGTTCAGCTTCAGGTAAATCAAATGGCAATCTGTTTGTCTCTGCAAATGCTGATACAAGAAAAGTAATAAATCCAATTGGCTGAACAATTGCATTCCACATCCAACCAGCTTGTGATTCAACAATTGCTGTTGGTCTCAATGATTCTGATAAAAGTAAAACTCCTGCTACTGAAAATCCCATTGAAACTTCATAAGAAATCATTTGTGCAGATGAACGAATTCCGCCAAGTAATGAATACTTGCTTCCGGATGACCAGCCTGCAAGTGTTATTGCATAAACACCAAGAGATGTTAAAGCTAAAATAAAAAGCACACCAATGTTTACGTCAGCAACAATAAGCGGAATGTTATAGTTTGCAATTTGCAGATCCGGTCCAAATGGAATTACAGCATAAGTTGACAAAGCAACCAACAAAGCAATTACAGGAGCAAGTGAATGGATTCTTTTATCCGCATTTTGCGGTACGATATCTTCTTTCAATGCGAGTTTCATAAGATCAGCGAACGGTTGAAGTGCGCCCTTCCAGCCAACTCTGTTTGGCCCAATTCTGTTTTGCGCCCAGGCACTTACTTTCCTCTCAAAGTAAACAAGATAAGCAACTGAAAGCAGCATTGCGCTGACAATAATAACAATTTTTATAAGTGCAAATATTATAATTTCAAGTACGCTCATTTTCAGGATACTTTAACTTTATTTGAAATTTCTGTTTTTATCTTCAAACCAAAATTACTAATCATATCATAATCCAAACCTTTGAAAGCATCAATTGTATTTGACATTTCATCGAATATTTCTTCTGCCATATTAAACTTTATTTTGCTTCCCATCGCTTTTGCAAGTAAAATAATAATTTTCCAGGTGGGCAGTGCGTTGATTTTTTTACCAGTAGCCCAACGATCCCATTTAGTTCCAAATTTATCAAGTCTGCTCATGCTCATTCCATCAAGTGATCGGTCAATTTCCGCAACTGAAACGGCTGGACGAATTCTTTGAATCATTCCATCTATATTCACAAAAGTACCATTCTTCTCCGCATAAGATGCAGCAGGGAAAATAATATCAGCCAGAGCAGTACTCTTATTTTGATTGGTAGAATGCATAATGAACAAATCCAATCCTGCTAATGCATTTTCAAATTCAGGATAGGCTTCGATTAAATCATCTTCAACTAAATAAAGCACTTTTATTTTTTTCTCTCTTATTGCATTTAATATAGCTGGAATATTTAATCCGGATTTTGAAGGTTGAACACCAGTTAATTCAGCTCCAAATGAATTTGGAGTTATGTCTTCAGTTCTTAGAATATCGTCTGCAAAACCAGGATCAATGCGTCTGATAAAATCCAGATTTCCTGTTTGCAAAACCGTACGCGCAAACTTTGTTACAATGTAATTGTCTTCACAAGTTAAAAATGCTGAACTAATGACAGCAATCTGATCGGGTTTAAAGGTTTTCAATCTTTTAGCCGTTTCGTTAGCTGCATCTTCCCAATTTATCTCTGTTAATCGTCCGTCTTTTCTGATCTGAGGGAAATCAATTCTTGTATCAGCATTTACAAATTTAAAAGTATTGAGTCTTCCGTGATCACACATCCAATAGCTGTTAACATCTTCATTGTGTCTTGGTGTTAGTCTCAGGATTTCATTATTCCGGACCCATATTTCCGTGTTACAACCTCTTGAACATCCGAAACAAACAGAATCGGTTGATGACATATCCCAAACTCTTGCTTTAAATCTGAAGTCTCTGCTTGTCAATGCACCAACCGGGCAGATATCAATTACATTCATCGAATACGGATTATCTAATTCTTCACCGGGATAAGTAACAATAGTAACTCTGTCTCCTCTTTTAATAAATGTAAGTTCGGGGTCTTTGGCAATTTCATCACAGAATCTTATACAGCGTGAACATGAAATACATCTGTCACCATCAAACATTACTCCCGGACCCAGAGCTACTCGTTTATCTTTGTGTACTTTCTCTTCAACGAATCTGCTTTCGCCAACACCATACTTATATGCATAATCCTGAAGTTTACATTCACCGGCTTCATCACAAATCGGACAATCGAGCGGATGATTTATCAGCAGAAATTCCATCACAGCATTCTGAGCAGCAATAACTTTTTCAGATTTCAAATGAACTACCATTCCTTCAGAAGCAATTGTTGAACAGGCAATAACAAGCTTTGGCATTTTCTCAACTTCAACAAGACATATTCTGCAATTACCTGAAACTGAAAGTTTCGGATGCCAACAAAAATGTGGTATTGTTATTCCGTGATCAAGCGCCGCTTCAATAATGGTTTGACCAGGTTTGAATTCAATTACTTTTCCATCAATATTAATATTCGGCATATTTCTTTTTGTTTACTAAAATTATTTTGTTTCTGATTTTAGAATTACTTTGATAAGCTTTGAATCATTTAGTAATTCTCTTGCTGTTTTCTGAACATCTTCAACTGTGATCTTTTCAATCTTTGACAGGTAATCATTCACAGTAAAAACTTTATTGTAATAAAGAATTGAATTTGCAATTCTCATCATCCTGTTAGTTGTACTTTCGAGACTTAGAAGTATTCCACCTTTTAAATATTCTTTAACTTTCTTCAGTTCCTTTTCAGTTATCGGAATTTCTTTCAACTTTTTGAATTCTTTATAAACAATATCAATAACCTTTGCGTACTGGTTTTGATTGGTTGAAAAATATACTCCGAATGCCGAAGTATCATTGTAGGAATTGAGGAAGGAATTAATCTGATAAGTTATTCCAAGTTTTTCTCTCACTGCCAAAAACAAACGCGAACTGCTTCCCTCTCCAAGCAGCGCGGATAAAAATCTTACCGGAATTCTATTCTTATCATTATAACCATAAGTTGCTCTTCCAATAATAGTGTGGACCTGCTGAACATCCTTTTCGATAAAAGTATCTTCAACTTTCTTAGTGTGAAATTGTTCTCTTCTTATTCTTCTTTTTGAATTATCATCAACAATATATTTTTCAGTAAGTTTTATCAGGTGATCGTGTTTCAGATTTCCAGAAGCAACAATCAACAAGCCATTTGTTGAATAATTATTCCTGTGAAAGTTAAAGAGATCGTTCGAATGAAAATTTCTGATATTCACCTCTCTGCCAATCACCGGGTAACTGAGATGATTACCGTTGAAAATTATTTCTTCAAATTTATCATACAGAAGTTCTTCCGGGTTATCATCAATATCTTTTAATTCATCAATAACAACGCCGGCTTCTCTTTTTATGTGAGTTTCTTTGAACAAAGGATTTTGTATCAGGTCAGATAAAACGCAGAATGTTCTTCCAAGATTTTCTGATAATCCTTTTGAGTAATAACAAGTTTGTTCTTTAGAAGTGAAAGCATTCAGATAACCACCGTAAGACTCTATTTCTTCAGCAATCATTTTTGCAGAACGTTTCTTCGTTCCTTTAAATAGCATATGCTCGATGAAATGTGAAATACCATTGTTATGGATTGATTCATCACGAGCCCCAACATTAAACCAAAATCCAAGCGTGAATGACTGAACGTGCGGAATAAATTCAGAAACTATTTTGGTTCCGTTTGGAAGTGTTGTTAAGTAGTAATTTTCCACAAATTGTGCTGATTAAATTTAGAATTTAGGAGCAAATATAAGAACAAAAGCAATAAGCAGAAACGGATGATTCAGATAATGAATTGTTTGATTTTTTCGGGCAATAATCCTAATAGATCCGGATATGTTTCTACGAGTCTCATAATATCAGCAAGGTCCTTTTGGCGTTTACTTTTTCTTCTTTCCTGATCAGAATAAGCCCAGACTTTTCCCTTTAACAAATCTTCCAATGCAGCAACTTTCATCTCGTAGCCTAAAACTTTTTTTATCTCTGCGTTTTTTATAAACGGCTGATATCTTTCATCAGTTTGAATCTGAATTCGTAAATCAGAATCAGGATGTTCAATATTTAAACTATCTGTAAAATTTTTCACCGTAAATTTTTCTTTTGATATCCCGATCTGAGCGGGAAATTTATCAATATCACCGATCGCTAAAACTAAATCAAAGTCAAGACTAACGACTGGTTCAGCATAACCATTAACTGCTAATCCTCCGATTACACAGTAATCAATTTTCAATTTTTCTAATTGATCAAGAAAAAATTGAATAACATCGCTTTTTCCATTTGCCAGACTATTTAGAAATTTTTTGCCCGTCATTAAACTTCGACGCCCTTTGAATATTTCTGCTTATACTTTTGCAAAAAATTGCCTATTGATTTATAAGCCTTTTCAAGAATTTTTTCGTTAGGCAGAAACACCACTCTGAAATGATTAGTACCCGGGACCTGACCGAATCCGCTTCCAGGAACCACAACTACTCCTGTTTCTTTTATAAGCTCCGAAACAAAATGAGCATCTGAATCAATTCCATGTATTTGTGGAAAAGCGTAAAAAGCGCCTTCCGGTTTTACACAAGATATTCCATCGATTGAATTCAGCATTTCAACTGTCATATCTCTTCGACTTGTAAGCTTTGCATTTGCTTCAACAAGATGTGACTGATCACCTTCAAGAGAAATTTTTATTCCATATTGTTCAGGATGATTTGCAGAAAGCCTTGCACGTAAAATTTTATTTATAGCTTCAATGTAATCCGAAAGAATTTCTTTTCTTCCGCTTACAATTCCCCAGCCTATTCTGAAACCGGGAACCATATAATTTTTTGAAAGTCCACCAAAAGTAATGCAGGAAACATCTTTGTTCATTGAAGCAATCGAAATGTGTTTCTTTCCATCGAACAGAAGTTTATCATAAATTTCATCAGCAAAAATCACGAGATTGTGTTCGAGTGCGAGATCAATTATTGCCTGAAGATTTTTTGTTGTGTAAAGTGAACCAGTTGGATTATTCGGATTGATCAGAATAATCGCTTTTGTTTTGTTGTTGATTTTACTTTTTATATCCTCAATATCAGGCAGCCATCCATTTTCTTCATTTAAATAATATGGATTTTCCATCATCTGAAGTTTGCTGGCGATAGCAGTGTAAAGTGGATAACCAGGGGTTGGAGTTAAAACATTTTCTCCATCATTAACAAGTGCAGTAAGACAAATATCAATCGCTTCACTTGCACCGGTTGTAACAAAAATATCGTGAACATTATTAATTCCTTTTTTCTCTGCTTCCCTTTCAATTGCTGTTACAGCTTCTTTTATTCCGGAAGATGGTGCATAGCCGTTTAAATTTTTCATCATCGCATCATAAGTTGCTTTTACAAGATGAAGCGGTGGTTGAAAATCAAACAGATTTGGATCACCAATATTCAGATACAACATTTCTTTTCCCGATTTTGCTACTTCATTTGCAAGTACGACAATGTCCCTAACTGCATAAGTGATATTATTTGTTCTTATTGCTGGAATTATTTTTTTTTGGTTCATATCAGCTCCGGTTTTACAAATCTTGATTAATTTCAGTTTAAATTTACGGGAAATATTTGAGTAAAACGATGAATAGAATTATCACAAAGACATTATAATAAAAAGGTCGAGTTTTCAGCCCGACCTTTTAAGAATAGCCTCAAGTTCTTACTTCAACAAAATCATCTTCCTTGAGCTAAAGTATTTATCAGCAATTAATTGATAGATATATACCCCACTTGCAAGATTCGAAGCATTGAATTGTATTTCATACCTTCCTGCTTGTTGTTTTGTGTTAACAAGTTCCTTTACCTTTCTACCTAGTATGTCGTAGATGATTAACGATACATCACTTGTATTTGGAAGATCGTATTTAATTGTTGTAGTTGGGTTAAAAGGATTCGGGTAGTTCTGATACAAAGTATATTCTGTTGGAAGAAGTTCTTTTTCCGATTCAAGTCCACTTTTGCCTCTGGTACTAAGTAGCTCATTCAACTTGTTTGTGTATTCCGATAAATTGGTCACGCTATACTTACCTAATACTCCTTTATTCAAACAGCTATCTTGAGGCATTAGTAATGAAGTAGTCAGAGCATCAATCTGCCTATATAAAGCGATATCTGTATTTGGATTTTGCTGTGCAATTTCATCAAAGTTATTTATTGCTGGTAAATATTCTTCTGCCGAAACCAAACATAAGTCGCTTAAATGTTTTAATGTTCCTATCATCAAACTATCAGTCTGATTTGCAGCTTGCTGTAAATAGAAGCCTTTTAACTGATTGAATACAGAAGGAGAACTATTAGTTAAATTGGCAACAGTATATAACTGATTGTATGCTTGAATACTTGCGTTGCTGTTTCCATAATTCTGAATGATTCCCTCATATTCTTGTTTTGCCTGATTGTAAAGATTGTTGTAGTAATAATTATTTGCCGTTGCATATCTGGATTCTATGTCAGACAATCCGGTTGCAGTATTCTCGGTAGAATAAACTGTATCATAAACCTCGCCTTTTGAATTGGCTAAAATTAATTCCGCTTCACCTTGTGAGTATGTGCAAGGTTCATTTAAAAAGTCTGAGTAATCTATTGTAACTTCTTCACCAAATCTTCCGGATGGATCATTTCCATAGAAAGGATGATTTCCCCAGTAATTGCCTCTTGCTTGTATTATTGTTTCTGGAATTTTACTTCCATCCACTAAATACAAATTATTACACTGTTGTTGAATTCCATCCCTGTCATCTGCAATTGTGTTGCATCCTTTTTCAAGATTGACCAGAGAACTTAGTAACTGATGTTACGCAGAAAAGCAATTAGCAAAGAGATGACATCTTTATTTTTTATTAAATATTTAAACAAAAGTAACATTGACATTCCAATTTAAGTGCTTATTTAATCTATAAAAAGATGTCATCTCTCCATTTTGCGTAAGGTGAGTTAGTAAGTATAGCTCACTGTTTCGCGTTTCTGTACACAAACCATTTTCCCGGATTGTATTGTATCCGCTTAACGGGAATTGATCGGCACCAACAAAAGAACCGGTAAGATCAGGATTTGAATTATCGCTTATGTAAATACCGTATGCTTTATTATTTATAATTGTATTTGCACCGATTTTTGGCGAAGAACTGCCAAGCTCGATTCCGTAAAGATGATTTTGAATTGTGTTCAATCTGACTTCTCCATTATTACAAGAAACTAAAGAAATTCCAGATCCGGGACTTGATACATTATAAGCTTCGATTGTATTTCCCAATATAATTGGATTGCTAACCTGATTGACTGAAATACCAACACAATGTTCGGATGTTGATGCGTCGGCAGATATTAGATTTTCTTTAATTAGCGCTTCACTGCCGTTTGAAACTAAAATACCAACTAATCCATAGTCAGTAATTGAGTTGTTTGTTATTCCAAGAGAAAAATTATCGGCATTGTTTATCTGTATTCCTGTCTTATAGTCAGATATAGTATTTAAATCTATTTTTACTCCGGATACTTGATAATTATTTGCTAAACCAATTGATATCGCCGCACCATTATTGTTTTGCCCACCATTTAGTGAGCAATTATAAATTCTTATATCTTCGTTATAAATTAGTTCAACATCTTCTAAGTCATCCTGAAATATATAACCTCTTTGAATACAAGTATTAAAGCCACTTACATTACAATGATTAATATTTAATGATTTATTGTTCGTCGAATTAATCCCGATGCTAAACATTCGATCAGTAGTATAATTAATAGTGTTTCTTATTATATCAATGTCATTAAACCCAAATAAATATAGGCATCCAGCATAGTTTGGGTACCCAGTTGAAAAATAATTATCTGTCAAAGTAATATCTACACCTTCAGTATTAACGACCAAGAAATTATTCATTTGTGATGAATTATTAAAAAATGAATTTGATATGGAAAGTAATCTTGGTTTTTGTATTCCGTTTGTAATTGCAACTACCAGATAACCCGAATTAATTTCTGAGTGCTGCATCAGAAGTGTATCAACTTCTGAAAACTTTATTATTCCTGATTCCGAAATACAGTTAAATGAAACAGGATTATTAGTAATCCCAAGTGACTTTATTACACCTCCTAATTTAAAATCTCCGGGGGAAGAGTATTGTAAATTTATAATTACGCTTTCATTAAGAATTAATTCTCTATAACTGAGAAATTTTGAAGAGTCATTAACATTCAATGTACTTCCATTATTAACTACTAATTTACCATTTGAAATCAGTGAAGAATTGTTTTGCATATTAAGTGTTGATTCACCATTTAATATAAATGAACCGTTCATGTTACAAATCATTCCGTTAACTAAACTAAATGTTGAATACTCTGCAAGTTCTGCTTCACCATTAATTATGAAATTACAATCGTCGTAAAATGAAAATGGTATGTCATCGTTAAAAATAAAATGATTTTCAATAACAAAGGTTGAGTGATCTTTAAAATTAAATTGTGCATTTTGTTCTACAGTTAAATCTGAGCTTTGTCCAAGGTATAATTCTGAATAAGCATTTAGATTTAGTATGGCAGCTTCTTGTAATTCTAAATTACCATAGATTTTTAATTTTGCATTGCGTCTAAAATTAACAGTCTCACCTGATTTAATCGTCAATTTAACGTCTGCAGGAACAATTATATTACACAAATAATCACCTGAACCAATTGTAGTATCAGATGTAATAACAGTGTTTTCACAATTAAATATTCTAACCAATGGATCACCAACCAATACATTTTGTGATACAAGAGAGGGAAGCCCTTGATAATAGGCATCAACCAAATTGTAACCTAACTGATATGCCGGGAAAAATATTTTGTTGGAGACAATCCCTCCGGTTGGTTCCCATGCATGACCCATTGTTGCTGTTCCACCTATCTGTGTAAACTGAGTTGCAAGACCTTGTGTGTGATTACAAGTTGTGTCACGTGCTACATATCGCCAGTTGAGAGTTGTAAGACTATTACCATTAAAACTTTCATAGGTATCAAAGACAGAACCATTTGATAAATTAAATTTTAGGCTATCCTTTACCCAAGCTGAATCTTCCCATTCGCAATTACCATCTTCCGCATGTGTACCATGAGAAACATACCCCATCACATTACCCGGGTAAGATGTAATCCATTTATCAGTAAAATCATAATATGTATTAAATCCTAATTCAATTAATTTATCCCGCGTTTCAGTAAAAAAATTTTGCCAACCTGCCCAATCTGGATCAGCATCCAATATCCACGTTGTATTGGTTCAGCGGAAAATGGAATTTCTGGTTAGTTAAGTAAGGTAGAAAATCAACTGACATTTCTTACCTCAATTCTTTTCAGTTTGGCTTCATTAAGTTTCATTTCTCTTAGCTCTAATTTT
>WBZY01000048.1_pt1 | contig 155732 bp, 150 predicted proteins | sample 5204191 | NCBI WGS metagenome assembly WBZY01 (sample SAMN12344363, study PRJNA552823) | activated sludge metagenome | biome: Activated sludge suspended growth; feature: Anammox Sidestream; material: Wastewater; isolation source: activated sludge from anammox sidestream of wastewater treatment... | reverse complement strand
CCGCCGCCTCCAGCGGCAACACCAGCGTCTGCTCCTGCCCCCCCACCACCCGCCGCACCGTCAGCGCCTGCCGGTCCGCCTTCTCCGTCGCCCCCCCCGCCATCGCCAACGCCTTCTGCAGGCTCAGCCCCTCCTTGTGCGCGTAGCTACCGGGCGTCTTGACTTCGCCACTGATATAAAATTGATCGCTCTTCGGCACCACCAGGATGATGTCCTCCGGTACCACCGCCGCGTCCGACGCCACGACCCTCGTCTCCACCCCCGCCGCCGTTATCCGCGTCAGCTTGATGACGCTCGCCTCCGCCTTCTCCGTCACCCCACCCGCCAACGTCAGCACCCGCTGCACCGTCGCCCCCGCTTCATACGCGTAGCGGCCCGGCGTCTTCACCTCCCCCGTGACGTAAACTTTCTGTCCCTCACGCACCACAATGAGGTCTTCGGGCTGAACGGCAGCCTCCAGCGGCAGCACCAGCGTCTGCTCCTGCCCCCCTACGACGCGCCGGACGGTCATCTCCTTCCGGTCGGCTTTCTCCGTCACCCCGCCGGCCAGGGTGAGGGCCTTCTGCAGGCTGATATTTTCGCTGTAGGGATAGGCTCCCGGAGCCCGCACCTCACCGCTGATGTAGACCTTGTAATTATGACTGCCGACCGCCAGGATGTCGCTGGGCAAGATCAGGTCATCCGGGCCGATCGCGATGGTTTGAGCACCGCTCTCCGTGACGCGCGTCACCTTGAGAGTCTTCTTGTCAGCCTTGTCGGTGTAGCCACCGCCGAACGACACGGCCTTTTTCGCGGTCAGCTGCTCTTCGAAGGGATAGGGACCTGGGCGCATCACCTCGCCCATCAGATAAAACTTCTGCAATTGCGCCACGACGAGCATATCGTCGGGCAACAAGGGCGTGGTCAGGGGCGCGTTGAAGGTCTGTTCGTGCCCCTCCGAACGGCGCGTGATGGTCAGCCCGTTGCGCACCGCCTTGTCGGTGAAGCCGCCGGCCATGGTCACGGCCTTCTGCGCGGTCAGGCCGTCTTCGAAGGGAAACCCTCCCGGCGTCTTGACCTCGCCGCTGACATACACGTTGCGATGGCGGGCGATGGAGACCGTGACTTTGGGTGATCGCACGTACCCTGCGGACAATCGCTTCGTCAGCAGCGCCTGCAAATCCTGGGTGGTCTTCCCGCCGACCTGCAACACCCCCAGTAGCGGATAATCTAACTTGCCGTCTCCGCTGACTCGGGCCTCCACCGACAAGTCTTCTTCGCCGAACACTTGGATCCGGATCACATCGTTGGGGCCGATGCGGTAGCCGGCCGGCGGCCCTTTCGTCTCTCCTGCGACTGCGTGCCATGTCGTCAGGACCAGCAGGAGCACCGCCAGCCAACAGGAGATGACTCGTGTACCCATACGCTGCCTCGCCTCCACGTTCCAGGTGGTGAGCCAGTGGCGTCGTATCCGGACGAGCGCGTCGCCTCAGAAGAATCGTTGCGACACCACGATAATGTCGTCGGGCAACACAGGCGCGTTCAACGACAATTCGAACGTCTGTTCCTTCCCGTCGACGATCCGAAGGACCTTGGGTTTCTTCGATGCCTTCTCGGTAAACCCTCCCGCCATGGTAATGGCCATATGGATCGTCAGGCCGCGCTCGTATCCGTAGCCTCCCGGCTTATGCACTTCCCCATTCACGTAGAAGCGCTGAGCGGCTGCGACCAAAATGAGATCATCCGGGAGAATCGTGGTGGTCGCTCCGGCATCGAGAATTTCGACGCCGCCTCTCTCCCGATGGCGCTCGACCCGGATATCGGTCTTGCTGGCCCGCTCGGTGAATCCTCCGGCCATGCTGATCGCCTTCTGAACCGTGAGACCCTGCTCATAGGGATATCCGCCGGCCCCCTTCACCTCGCCGCTGACATAGAAATTGCGGTGTCGCGTGATCGACACGGTGACGCGGGGCTGTTTCAAGTAGCCCGCACCCAGCCGCGCGGTCAGATCGGCCTGCACGGCCTCCGTGGTCTGCCCCGTGACGTGGATCAATCCGAGCAGCGGATAGTCGATCTTCCCGTCTCCTCCCACTTTCCGCTCGACGGTGAGATCGTCTTCCCCATAGACCTGGATCCGCACGACATCATTCGGGCCGATCCGATAGGGTTCCGGCTGGGGAGACAACGACCCCGCCCGCGACGTCGCGCCGAATCCGACGACGAGCCAGAGACCGAACAACCCCAGTAGAAAGCGTGTGACCATCTGCCCCACCTCGTGTTTCGTGGTTCGCGGATTCCTGTTCGCCCTCAGTGCCGAGCCAATCCCGTTCGACCGCCAGCACCGCATCGCGCTGGGCGGGCTGAAACGCCGGCACCAGCAAGCCGATCCGGGCCAAGACTTCAGGAGCATTCTGCAGATAGGCCATTTCCTCCAGGTCGGCGATCGCGGTCCGAAGCACCTCGCGCTCGGGGACCTCGTTCAATCGGACGGACAAGATCTCTTTCAGGGGCGACGCCGTCACGGTTTCATCGGGCCCCACCAGTTCTTCGGCCAGCTTCTCGCCCGGCCTGAGGCCGGTGAAGCTGATCGGGATCTCTTGATCCGGCACGAACCCCGACAACCTGATCAAGTGCCGTGCAAGGTCCTGGAGTTTGACCTGTTCGCCCATTTCCAGCACGTAGACGGCGCCGGGATGCGCCAGCGAGGCGGCCTGCAAGACCAGCTCGACCGCTTCCGGAATCAACATGAAATACCGCTGCACCTCCGGATGGGTCACGGTCACCGGGCCGCCCCGTTTGATCTGCTGCAGAAAATGCGGTACCACGCTGCCGTTGCTGCCCAACACGTTGCCGAACCGGACCGTGATGAAGTTCGTCTTGCCGGTCCGAGCCATGTCCTGAATGATCAGTTCCGCCACCCGCTTCGTCGCGCCCATGACGCTGGACGGGCGCACGGCCTTGTCGGTCGAAATCATGATGAAGCGTTCGACACCGAATTCCTCCGACAGGCCGGCCACCGTGCGTGTGCCGATGACATTGTTCTTCACCGCCTCACAGGGGTTGTACTCCATCAAGGGCACATGCTTATGCGCGGCCGCATGGAACACAATCTGCGGCTGATAGGCCTCCATGGTCGAGCGCAGCCGATCCGCATCGGTCACATCGCCGATCACCGGATAAATGGCGGGCGGCGCCGTGCCTGGACTCAGTTCACTGTGGATCGCATAGAGCCCATTCTCATAACGTTCGAAAAGCACCAGGCATTCCGGTTCATACGACGCAATCTGCCGGCAGAGTTCGGACCCGATGGACCCGCCCGCCCCGGTCACCAGCACGCGTTTGCCCTTGAGCAACGCCGCCGTCAGGGATCGATCCAGATCGACGCGTGGCCGGTGCAGCAAATCCTCCACCGACAGATTGCGAAGTTGGTTGACCTCGGACTTGCCGTCCAACAAGACGCTCAGATCCGGTAGAATCTTGATCGACACGTTGTACGCCAGCAACGCCTTGGCGATTTCCCTGATGGCCGCGGCGCCGATGCTCGGCATCGCGATCAGGATGGCGTCGGGCTTGACGCGCGTCATCATGCTGGAGAGCTCCGCCCGCGTGCCCAAGACCTTGACGCCATGGATGCGCTGGCCGATTTTGCGACGGTTGTCGTCGATGAAACCGACCGGGTGATACCCAAAGGCTCGATTCTGTCGCAGTTCGCGCACCAGCCGCTCCCCCGCATCGCCCGCTCCATAGATCAACACGCGCTTCATATCGGACGTCGTGGACAAGGGATTGCCGAGACGTCGGGCGACCCGCATCCCGCCGGTCAAGACGATCAGGAGCAACGCATCGATCACATAGACCGTCCGGGGATAAGCGGTCTGTCCGAGCACATAGCGGGTGGCCAGGAAGAATACGACGGTGCTGCTGGCCGTGGCCCCGACGATGTTGCGGAGGTCCCAGAGGCTGGTGTACTGCCAGACCGTACCGTACAGCCGGAACGGGATGAACATCATGAGACGCACGCAGATCAGGAGCGGCAGGGTGCGCAAGAATATTTCCATCGCCCATGGCGGGATCTGGCCGTCGAAGCGGAGCCAGAAGGCCGCGTAATTGGCAATTCCCATCAAGGCGATGTGCACCAACAACACGAACAGGCACTTCGGATTGGAGAATCGAGACAGTGTCAACATGGTAATAGACCGATCAATTGAAGGTGAATGAACCGTCGGAGTGGACCGGACCGAAGGGGAAGGCCGGCGGTCGAATGTCGAAGCCCCATCGACTAGGTGGTGGAGGAGTCGGCCGGGTCGGGGCAGACTTGTTGATGGCGCACCAGCCATTCGTAGGCCGCTGGCATTGATCGCGCCAAGGCGGCGGCTATCAGGCTGGGGAGATAGGACAGGGCTTCCCGCCCGACCCGTTCGGCGCTGAGCCGATCGCCCGGCGGCGCCACCACCCGTATCGTCGTCCCCGCGCCCGCGAACACGGTGGCAAACACCGCGCTCGCCCTGGCGAGGTGGTAACGCGAGGTCACCACAATCACCCTGCTCACCCGCTCGCGGGCAAAGATGCGCCGCAAGATGACGGCTTCATCGATCGTGTTGCGCACCGAGGTTCTGCAGACCGTCCGGACGCCACGCAGGCGCAAGCAGTAGGGATCAACGAGCGTGGTCATGCTGTCCGGCGCCACTCCCTGCGTGACGAGGGCCTTGGCATACAGGGCTCGATCGGGACTTCCAGCCAGAGCGACGACCATGTCGACCTTGCCGAGATCGTCCGGGGACACGCCTTCCGTCTGGGCTACGAGCCACGACAGCCCGAGCCATGCCAGCAACCCGGCCGAGACAAGGGCTGCAGTCACGTATCCAAGCAGGCCCCATCCTCCAGCCGAGTGAGTGGACGCCACAGCCATACCAGAACCGCTCGCCGCCCCTCCCGATTCAGGCCAACAGCTGCTTCACCGCGGCACAGACCGATTCGATTTCCTGATCGGTCATGTGCGAGTACAGCGGCAGGGCCAATCCCTCTCGGCTCGCCTTCGCTGTGTGCGTCAGATTGGCACTCAGCCTCATCGGATACTGCTGGAAAATGGCCTGCGCGTGGACCGGCGGGTAAAAGTATCGCTTCGTCTGGATCCCGGCCTGCTTGAGGTCGTCGTAGACCTGATCGCGACTGCGTTTGGCTTGTTCCCCGATGAAGAGGACGAAGTAATTGCCGCTGGTGGTGCGATCATAGGGGTATTCCTGCACCTGACAGCCGGGCAACCGGCCCAAGCGATCACGGTACAGTGCAATCCGTTCGGTTCTCGCCTTCACCAGGTCCTGCACCCGCTGGAGACCCAGCAGCCCGATGGCCGCATGGAGTTCGCTCATTCTGGCCGACAGACCCAGATGGACCATCTCTTCTCCCTTCACCAGGTCTTTGCCGTAATCGCGCATGGAGCGGACCCGCTCGGCGAGCGCCGAGTCATTCGTGGTCAACAAACCGGCCTCGATCGCGGTCACCACTTTCGTGGGGCTGAGCGAAAAGACCTCGCACACCCCGAATTGCCCGAGCGGCTGCCCCTTATACGTGGCCCCCAACCCCTGGGCGCTGTCGAAATACACGGGAATTCCCTTTCGTCGCCCGATCTCCAACAACGCATCGACATCGGGCGGCAGCCCATAGACCGAGACACCGCAAATCGCGCCGGTCTGCGGCGTAATGTTCCGTTCCACATCCTCAGGGTCGATGGTGCAGGTCCCGGGCAGGCAGTCACAGAACACCGGCACCAGCCGATTCCAGAGCAGCGCCTGGGCGGTAGCCGCAAAGGTGAAAGACGGCACGATGACCTCGGTACCGGGCTTGAGTCCGAGCGCCTGCGGCACCAGCATAAGGCCCGCCGTACAGGACGACAGCGCGATCGCATGACGCGCGCCGGTCACGCGGCACGCCTGTTCTTCCAAACTGCGCACAACCGGACCGACGGTCACGATTCCCGTTTCCCACCCGTTGTGCATCATGATGAGAATGTCTTCCAAGGAAGGGAGCGTGGGTCTGATGATCGGCATGGTGATCACGATGTCCTCCGTAATGTAGGTGAAGCAGAGAGCCGTAGTGACAAGTCGAGGGGCGTCCGTATCGTTCAGCCGCCGTATTCCCAGGGCGTATCGGCCATGGTGAGGGGCTTCACGCGTTCGCGACAGACGGCGTCGACGACTTCCAAGATGACCACCGCATGATCGCTTCCCTGGTCGACGATCTGGCGCACGGTACATTCCAAGTAGGCCGGCGCATTACTCAGGATCGGAGCCCGCGTGGCGCCGTCGCAAAACGGTTCCCCATTGATCGTGCCGTCCTGAACCGCAGTCGGCGTGAAGAACTTTTTGGCCAGGTCCGTCTGGTGATGCCCCAAGACGTGAAGCACCGCGACGGCACTTTTGGCCAGACATCGAAAGACACTGTTGGTCGGCCGGACCGCCACGGTCAGCAGCGGCGGGGTAAACGAGGCTTGCGAAACCCAGGTGACCGTCGCGGCCCCGATCTCTTCGTCGTTACGGGAGGTAAGGATGTAGACGCCGTTCGTGAACATGCGAAGCGTGTGTTTCTTTGCGGTGACATTCATACGTACTCCCCATCGGCTGAAGACTGCCTGACCGACTCAGAACCCGACGCCGACAACACCCGATCCAAACGGGCGACCACCTGCTCGATGGGCGCCTGGAGTCGGACCGTCCGCCCCAGGAGCACGGCCCCCCGTTCGGACGCCGCCTCCCACCATTCCGGCCCATCGATACAGAGCACGCGACGATGGGGGTCCAACCGGCGCAACGCAACGTGGGCCGCCTCGTCGTCCAACAGCGCCGCCGGGCTGCGAAAATAGCTCGAGCCCAACCGCCCGATCGCGTAAGCGCCGCGTTCCGTCGTCAGCGTGAACTGGGAAAATCCGTAACGGGCATAGACTTCGTCCGCCTCCCCCAGGTAGGTCGACGTCCACACGGACCGGCCATCCGTCCCTGCTGCAACGGGCAGGGCCATCAGCAGACGTCTTGCGACCGGCTCCAGGCCGAGCGATCGATACCAGGTCGCGGCGCGGATATTGTCCTCGTACACATCCACTGAGAGACCGCGGATTCCGGCCTGTTCCATGACAGCCATCCCCCGCGCCCATAACGACGTACCTACCCGACGGCCCTGTGTCGACGGGTGCACGAACAAGTGGTTGAGGAACAAGTCTTCCCCCTCGTACCGCCAGGCCGACATCCCGACAATATGCCCTCCGACCTCGGCCACCAGAAATCGGTTCGCCGACTCGGATGTCATCTGATCGCGAAGAAAATGATCGAGCCCCGTACCTCCGAGAATCGTCGTCTCCCGCATGAGCGGGCTCGAAGCCGCGCGAACGACCGCGGCCATGGCGGCACTGTCGTCCGGCAACGCCGGCCTGATGACGGGAGGGGCAGCCCGAACCATCGATGCACCACTCTCTCGCGGGTGATGGAATTCGAAACTCAGAGGTCCGTTACTGGAGATTAGAAACGAGGGCAGCCGGAGTCAGGCTTCTACCTCTGGCTCCTGCGTGACCGCTGTGGCCGCCGGGACCGGCGGCAAATGGGGTGCATGGGGGACGGCCCGCCGATAGGCAGGGAAAAAGTTGGCCGGGATCGAGTGGTCTCCCCCGGCTTGTGTCGCCGCCACGCGGGACAGACTTTCATACTTGGATTGATCCACGATCAGGCGGTAAGAGTAGAAATCCGCCCGAGCATCGGAAAATCCCGCCTTGAAGTGGAACAACGAATCGTACGCGCCGCCGACTCCACCGCCCAGATGCAAGACGCGGTTCAATCGTTCCTGCGACCAGGCACGCATGAAAGGGATAATGAGCTTATTGGGTCCCAGGCGCAGGTACTCCGTCGCCGTCGCCGACAGGTGATAATGCACCAAGCCACCCATCTCGACGAAAATGCCGCCCGCCACCACCGATCCTGTCTGGGACCGAACACAACAGAGATGCATGGCAGGACCGAGAATGGTCTTCAGGTCGGTGAAATATTGCTCCGAATACAGACAGGTCACCGCCCCCACCCGCAGCATGGTGTCACGGTAGAGTGCCGCGAATTCTCCCAAGCGCGCCCAGTCGTCGACCGACACGTCAAAACCATCCTGGACCAACCGCTGGTAATTCTGTTTGTGATTCCTTCGCACCTGCTTCCAGAACTCATCCTGCGTGAGGGACAGGTCGAGATAGATGGTCGGTCCATGGTGCACCAACTGCCCGAATCGGCACAGGTCTCCCTTGTTAAGCTCTGAGAAGGGATGGAGGCGGAAGAATGCCGACACTATGCTGCGTTCCTTTGCCAGCGCGGAGAAGGCCTCGATAAAGGCCGGCAATTGCTCCTGTGTCGGAGCCACCAGCGGCGTGGAATACCCGTAGGGCGAGACGCAATCGCACCAGCCGGGAGAGGCATTCAGCGACTCCGGCAGGGGACGAATGATCAGGGGGGCTAAAAACGAAGCGCCGCGATACTGGGCGTAGAAGGCCATGGGGATCCCGCCCTCATGGTACGCGCACAACTTCACATATTCCGGCAGATGGTAGAAATCGTGCCAGTTTGATTCGAGATACCGCTGCCACCGTGGATCATCGGGCGAGATAAATTCCGCATGCATCGCAACACCCCCGTCCAACCGAACCGCTATGACGGAACCGCCCAGAGCCCTACGGCACCGCCGGCGCGGCGTTCGTAGCGGTCCCGGGAGCCGTGCCGGCCCCTTCGCCCTTCTTCCGCACGACCGGGAGAGCCCTGGCTGGATTTCCAAGCACTGTGACGCCGTTTTCCACAGCGGCATAGACGGCGGCTCCCATGCCGACCGTTGCCCAATCCCCGACTGACGTATTCAAGAGCACGGAGGCTCCGGCTCCGATCAAAGCCCCTTCGCCCACCTTCGCCCCGCCGGACAACATCGCGCCCCCTCCGATGACGGCATAGGGTCCGATCACGACGTCATGCCCCAAAAGCACCCCCGGATTGATCACCGCATGGGCACCGATCACACTCTGAGTGCTCAGAAAGGCCCGGGCCCCGACGATCACGCCGGGACCCAGCACGACAGACGGCCGGATCAGGGCGGACGCGTCCACGATCGCCGGAAGCGGTAGCCCCCAGCCTTCGATCTCTCCGATAAGGTCGCGGCGGACCGCTGGACTGCCGATGGCGACACACACCGCCGATTGCTCGGGATCGACCGCTCTCAGGAAGGCCCGAGCGCCGACGACCTCAATCCCATGGACGATCGTCCCCGGCGCGATGGTGTCATCGATGAACGCCAGTGCGTACTCCGCCGCCTCGGAAGACGACTGAACGATGTCCACGACTTCCTTCCCCAATCCGCCTGCACCGACGATGAAGAGTGTTTTCATAGCCATGCATCCAATCGCGCCACCTACGCGCCCGCCTGGTTGCGGACTTTTACGCGCAACATGTGGATCGTGTAGGGGATGCCTTCAGGAGTCTGAAGAGCGGCAATGGCATCCTTCACCGCACGGTCGCAATCGGCCCGTTTCTCGGCCGGAATGTCGACCAGTTGGCCCTCGATGCGCACCCACCAGGTCCAATGGCCCTCCAGGGTATCGAAGTAGGTGTCGTGGGATTCCTCCACCGTCACCTCTCGTCCCGCAAAGGCCTTACTGAACAGCTGTTGCGCCTCATCCTTCGTCAACTGCTGGCGCATCCCCGCCGACCGCAGCAACGCCACCGGCCCCATATATTTCAAGAAGACCGGCGTCGTTTTGCGAATGAATTCATACCCGTTGTTGCGGCCAATGAAGAACAGGTCCATGTCGCCGTCGTCCTTGAGCACACGCGCCACCTCCTCCGCCGAGCGGGTGAGGTTCGTCGTCCAATGAAAGGCTAAAATGCTGTACAGGTAGTCGATACTCTTCGACTCCAACGGGATCTGCTCGAATGACCCGTTAAACAGGCGGATGTTGGCTTGCCCGCGCGCCAATTCGGCGGCCAACGCTCGCATGTTGTCGGCCGGCTCCACGCCGATAAACCGGCGGTCGTCTCCTCCACGAGACGCCAACTCGCAGAGGGCCCGGCCGGTCCCGCAGCCGATATCGGCGACCGTCCGGTAGCGATCCTTGAGTTCGATCGCAGCCAACGCCTTTTCCGCAGCCAGAAACCAACAGGATTGTGACGCCTCGTCCCGACGGTATTCATCCGCCAAGCGCGAGTATGTTTCGACGATTTTATTCATGGTACCGTTCCTTTCAGCAGGGTGAACCTTGCGACACGGCGCAACGGCACAGGCCCCTGATCGTGGTGAATTCGCTCGGGTCGACATCGTTCAAATCGATCCGATTGCCCGTCTGTTGCTCGACTTCAAGCATCATTTCTATGAATCCCCGGGAGTCCAAAATCCCGGCCGCAATCAAGTCGGTGTCCTCGGAAAATTCCGGCAGATCCGCTCCGACCGTTCCCCGTCCCTGCTTCACCCATTCAGTGAGATGTTTCGCCAATGCTTCTTCCTGCGCTGTCCTCATCGTGGTTCCTCCTTCAATAGTTCACGCAACTTCAATCGATCCGTCTTTCCATGCACGTTCAACGGTAAGTGCTCCAGAAACCTGATCTGACTCGGCACCATGTAATCGGGCAAGACCCGCCGACAATGTTGCAGAATGGCTCCGGCCTCGCCCTCGGCTCCGCCGGCGACGAATGCCACGATTCCCTCGGCCAGTCCTTCCTTCACCGGCCAAGCCAGCGCGGCCACCTGTTGCGACCCCGACGCTTCGCGAAGGGTAAACTCAACTTCCGGCAACTCAACCCGGTGGCCACGAATTTTTACTTGGTGATCGATACGGCCGAGATATTGGAGACAGCCGTCCTGATCTTCCATGACCAGATCACCCGTTCGATACCAGACTTGATCGCCCCTGTCGGGCAGGGTTACGAACTGCTTCCTGGTCTGTTCGGGATTGTTCCAATATCCTTGTGTAACCTGGGATCCGGAGAGACAGAGCTCGCCGTTCTCCCCTGCCGCCACCGACCGGAGCTCGGCATCGACCACACAGGTGGCCTGGCCGAGAAAGGCCTGGCCGATGGGCGTAATCCCCGCTTTGCTTAGAGCCGGCGACGTGGCGGGAGTCCAGCGATAGTGCGTGATGGCGATGGTCGCCTCCGTCGGCCCATAGAGATTTTCAACGAAGGAATTCGGCGCCGCCTCCTGCCAGGCCTGTGCGTGCCGGCTCAACAACGGCTCTCCGCAAAACAGGCTTCCGCGCAACGTCGGGAACGCCCCAGGCTTCAGCATCCCGAGTTTATCCATGACCCCGATCACCGACGGGACGGAAAACCACATCGTGATCCCATGGTCTCGAATGAACTTGGATGGCGCCATGACGGTATGGTCCGGCATGGCATAGAGGCAGGCGCCCCGTTCCCAACAGACAAACATGTCATGGACGCTCAAATCAAAGCTCATCTCGAACATCTGCGAGAAGCGATCTTCCTCCGTGACTCCATACCGATCGGCAATGTACCCGACGTAGGCCGCCAGGTTGCTCTGCCGAACCGGTACCCCCTTAGGATCACCGGTGCTTCCCGACGTAAACAGCAGGTACGCAATCGGGTCGTTTCCCTCCCGTGACGACCCGTCGGTAAGGCTCCCCTCCGCCATGGCGCTTCCGACCACGAACTGGTGTTGAGGATGCGCCAGGCTCACGCTCTCGAGGTCCTCCAAGTCCGGACAGATGATGCTGGTCCGTTGGGGTAGCTTCGGGAGCAGCAGTTCCAGATGTTTTTTCACCTCCTTGCCGACAACGAGGGTATCGGGGCCGGCCAACGTCAAGATCCGCAAGAGCCGTTCGGTCGGCAGCTTGGGATTGAGCGGCACGTAGCCCTTGCCCGCACCCAGGATCCCCAACACCCCCGCATAGGCTGTGAGACTCCGGTGAGCCAGCAACGCCACGAGCGGCATGGAAGGGGGAGAGGTCTTGCGAATCGTCGTCGCGATGTTTCCGGCCAAGCGGCCCAGGTCCTCGTAGGAGTGCACCTTGCCGTCGACGAAGAGGGCCGGCCTCGATCCGACTCTCCGCGTGGATTCCAGAAACCCCCTCAGGGGGCCGCCTATCGGTTGCTGTATCTCCATATGGTCACCCCTTTTCAGCGAGAGTCCAGGCCTGTTGAAACGCAATACCTGTGTGCCGCAGTTCCTCCTTGTCGGGCGGAATATCCAGGATGAAACTCCGGTACCCCGCGCCGATATACCGAGCGATCTCCCGTGCCACGGTCTCATAGCCGCCCACGAGATAGGGACAGAAGGTCTTGTAGTTCTGGAAGGGCACCAGCCAGTAGGGATTGCGGTCGACCGTCTTGCTCTCCGCCAACTCGGACAACTGCTTGTGCCAGGTGGAATCCGATACCTTCATCGTCAATTGGTGGGCTAACTGCCCTTTTCGGTCTTCCGGAAACCGTTTGTAGGCCACGTTCCAGGCCACGTCTTCTTCGGGTCGCGCGATGACACCGATTCTGATCCCGGCCTTCTCAAGCCCGTCGAGCGCATTCATCTCTTCGTTCGGCGCCTTCGGATATTTGATGGCGGTGGCACCCAAGGCGCGGCAGCAATCGAGCCCCGCTTCGGATGAACCCGACAGGAAAATTCCAGGAAACAGCTCCGGCGGCAAGGCAGGGGTCAGGCGGAGATTGTCCACCGCATAATACTCGCCCTGGAACGTGACCGTGCCTCCGGAGAGCAGGGCCTTGATGACGTGCGTGTACTCGCGCAATCGATCATACCGCTTATCATGAGGTGTCGCGTCCTTGAGCGTCTTGAGATCGTACGCGAACCCACCGGCGACCATGTTCAGATACACCCGTCGCCCATGCAGGAAGGCCAGGGTGCTGACCATCTTGGCCACCGCATAGGGATGCATGTAGAGAGGTTGCACTGCCACGAGCGGACAGAGGGTCTTCGTGTTCTGCAGAATGATCTGCGCGACCAGCCAGGGATCAGCCAGCCGATTGTCGGTATAGACGAGCGTGCCCGTGCATCCTTCCTGCTCGCTCCATTGCGCCACGTCGATGACTTCCTTCACATACGCATCCGTAGTGCTTTCCGCAGACTGGGGGCTGGTCGCGAATACTTCAACCGCATCGCCGAACGAGTGAGTTTTCATAGGGACCTTCCTTTGCCAAAAATATCGGGTGGCCGACGACGGAACCGGTGTACACAGAACTGCGATGGATCAAGCAGTCAGCGGCGCACGCCGCAGTGCGGATCCCCTGGCATGGCGACGCCCATCCATACGGTCGCTGCGGGCTTTCGGGCGCCTGTCGGGTTGTGAGCGATTAGCGGGAGACGGCCGTCAATTGCGATAGCCTTTGAACTCTTCCATGATCACTTGACCGGGGTGCTGGATCCCCTCGCGACGGATGACTTTCCACAACGTCAGAGCCAGGATCTTCACGTCGACCCAGAACGAATGATGCGCGACATACCAGAGATCGAGGTCGAACTTCTGTTCCCAGGTGAGTGCGTTCCGGCCGTTGATTTGGGCCCACCCTGTGATCCCCGGTAAGACATCATGCCGATGTTGTTGCTCCGGGGTATAACGGTCGAGGTATTGCATGAGCAGGGGCCGCGGACCGACGAGGCTCATGTCGCCCTTGAGGACGTTGATCAATTCTGGCAGTTCATCGAGACTCGTGCTCCGGAGCAGCTTCCCGAACCTTGTCAGCCGCTGCCCGTCCGATTTCGCGTCGGCTGCGACCCCGGGAGGGAGCTGACGCATGGTGCGGAACTTATAGATAGTGAAGGGTTTTCCGTGGAGGCCTGGCCTCTGCTGGCGGAACAACACGGGCGAGCCCTGAATAGCCCATGTCGCCAGCGCAAGTGCTGCCAGAAGCGGCAAGGCAATCGGCGCAGCCAGGAGGATGAGGGTCAAGTCCAGCACCCATTTATCCCACCGATCAACCATCACGAGGCTCGGCCCCCCTTTTCCTTTCGCTCGATCGAGGCGGTAATGAGCGGCGCGATGCGATGCCCGATGTACCGCGCCACTGTCTCGTTCGCCGTCGGCGTCAGGTGGCAATCGTCCGTAAAGGCATCGTCCTTGATCTCGCCGAGGATGTCCGTCATGTCGATGAACGGCGCGTCCTGTGCCGCTGTGACCTGCTGCAGCTTGGCGGTCACGAAGGGGCGCGCTCGATTCTTGAATTGCCGGTAGTTGATCGGCTGCGCCTGATCGACTTCCGCCGACAATCGCTGTTCGAAGTCCGTCAGCACCTTTCGCTGTTCGAACAAGAGATCCGGTTGCAACGTAAAGACCGGAACGATGCCCTCGTGATTGAGGATGAGGGCGTCTCGTTCCACCATGCGAAGGAAGTTGCCTTCCGCATTGACCTCGAGATTTCGCAGCGCCTCCTCCACGTTGAGTTCACGTCGCGGCTGCGGACGCAGGTTCTGAATGGCCCACCAGAGCGGACGCAGTTTTTTTCCGGCCAGGTACACGAAGTGACTCTTCCGATAGAGCCAAAAGCCCGTGTATCCGGCCCACGCCTTGAGCGACGGTTCGTCGAGATAGAGATGGGACCATTGCCGATAGGGGTAGTCGCGGAATTGATCGTACCCGCGCTCCCACGGGTAATAGTCGTTGTAGCCGTCGATGAACACCACCATGTCGGGATGGTATTTCAGGATCGTCTGATTCAGATAGATAAGATGATGGTGGCTGGAGTGGCTAGGAATGGCCGCGTTGATCACCTCGATGCGACGAGAGGGCAGCAGGTCCTTCAGGTAGCCCTCCAGATAGTGGTCGATCGTTTCGCTGTTCTTCAGCACGGGATACTTCTGATGGCCTTGCGGGGACAAGGACCCGAGCCCGTAGGCGGTCGATCCGCCCATCAGGAAAATGCGGTACGTGCCGGCCGGTTTCTCCATCGGCACGTCCTCGGCGCGGCGAAAACCCTGGGCGTTGTGCATCACGCCCCGAGTGTCCTGATAGTGCGGCGTCGGGTGAATGTTCTTGTAATCGTCGAATTGGTGCATCATCAGGTGCTCGCCGTCGTAGCCCTCCGCCATGCGCAAATAGAGATAAGACACGATTTCGAGCAGCGCGCCCCCCACCAGCGCGGTCAATAACAGCCCCACGACCAGCGCCAGCCTGGAAATGCGCCGCCGCGCCGGCGCTACCGCCGCAGTCGATCCCATTCCACTTGCTTTGCCCACGTCTGCCGCGTCCATCGCAGTTCCCTTATCGATTCCCTGCACCGGAGGCGCGCGTTTCTGCGGGCACCCCCGGCGGAACCGATTGAGTTCCTTCGTTTTCCGACTGATCCGCCGAAAGCAATCCCTTGCCTCGCAAACAGTGCACATAGGCGTCATGCAGGGCCTGCCAGATGCCCTGCGGACGGAATTCATGCAGGACCCACTCGCGAGCCGCCGCGCCATGTCGACGGCGCAGCTCGGGATCGGCGAGATAAGCCTTGAGAGCCGCCGCCAGCCGCTCAGGATCGAAGGGTGGCACCAACTGCCCGGTGACCCCGTCCTGCACCGCGTCCACGCAGCCCGGCACGCGAGTCGCCACGACCGGGACCATCATTCCGGCCGCCTCCAACAACACATTCGGAAACCCTTCGCGGTAGGTCGGCAACGCCAGGACATCCATGGCGGCGTACAAGGGCGGGGTATTCCATTCTTCGCCGATGAGGTGCACCCGTGGATCCTGACGCAACCCGGCGTCGACCTCGGGAGGGATGGGATCTTGCGGTTCGTAGGGTCCGACGAGTAACAGATGGAGTTGCGGGAACGCTTCCCGCAGTCGCGTCCAGGCTCCGGCCAATTCGACGATGCCCTTGTTGCGCACGATGCGGCCGATGAACCCTACGACCAGCGCGTCGGCCGGAATGCCGTACCGCTTTCTCGTCTCCTCTCGTAGCGACGCCACCTGCGTACCGTTGAAACGCTGGGTCGCATCGACTCCGTTCCCGCTCCCTCGCGCCAAGACGGCGATCTTGGCCGGCCGACAGAGCCCGGTCTCCAAGGCTACCTGACGAATCGACGCACTCACACAGAACACCTGATGGGCAAGACCGCAGGAGATCCGTTCGCTCCAGATCAGCAGCATCCGCTTCCAGCCGGATGCGGTCGTAAAGGGCAAGCCGCGCATGTGATACATGCGCACGGGAGTGCGAGCCAGCCAGGCCGCGACCATCCCCAGTACGCCGCCCTTCGGTGTATGGGCATGAACGATCTGAGGCCGAATGGTCCGCAGCACTCTCCAAATTCCGGCCACCGCAACGAGATCCCGCAAAGGAGTGATACGCCGCGGCATCTCCACCGGATAGACCGGCACCTGTTCTTGCTCGGCGAACCTCGTCAAGAACTCACCAGGCGATGACAGGCCGTGAATGTCAAAACCGCGTTCCTTCATGTAGCCGACCTGTCCCCGGAGAAAAAAGAGAGACTGCGGCACCGTGGTGACATGCACGATTTTGATGGAAACCATCGCGCCCCTTAAGAGTCGAACGTCGATTTGGAGAGGAACCGAGAGCACTAGGCGAAGTCCGTCGCCGCCAGTCGAGCTGCGTACTCATCCATGGTCGCGATCTCGAGCACACCCTGCGCCCGCAGCCGGTCGGCATAGGCAAAGAGTCGCTCAAGGCCGGACAGCATGGCATCGGCATCCGCATTCAAATTGAACGGATGAAACCACAGGTGATAGACGCCGCCGGTCTTGACGGCCTGCCTGATCCCCTGTTTGCCCTTCCACACGCGACTGGCGATCGGGATCAGCTTCCGGATGCCGTTACGGGCCATGTAGAAGTGATTGCCTGGAATATTCCAGAGCCCCGGCATCACTTCCTCCGGTCGCACGGCCTTGGGAGGCAGGCCCAGCAATTGATCGAGAAAGCTCAATGTCTTGTACAGCATACCCTTGAAGGTGCGAAACCGCGTGGGATCTGCGCCGCGATAGGTGCGAATCCCCTGCTCACGCAGCACCTCGAGATGCCCCACCTGATTGCGAGGGAACACAAAACTCTTGAGCGAGACCGATTGGTCTGCAGCCGCCGCCACGGCTGCGCTCAGATCGGCTCGTGCCGCCGCGGCGCTGCATTCCGGATCGCCGTAATAGATGTGCGCGAAGGAATGGGACGCGATTTCATGCCGCACCTTCATCCCCCGGATCCAGGCGAGGATGTCGGGGGCATACCACCCTGGTGCGTGCCCGGCCGGGGTGCAGGGATCGTGGACGTACCAGTCCTTGGGGAACCACGAATAGGCGGGACGCGGCATCACGTCGGCATGCGCCGCACCGGCCTTGCGCGAACAGCCGGGCAACATCAAATGGCCTACCATCGCCCACGTGGCGGGAATCTCGTACCGGTCAAGCAACGCCAACAACCGCCTGATTTGAACCCGCTCCTCTTGGGCATCCGCCTCCAAGGCGGAAACGGGAACCTTGTCGAACCGTCCCCAGCAGAGCTCGAGATCCAGACTCACCACCATGGTTCCGCGCTGTCCGTTCATACCACTTGCCCCTTGTCCTGCCGTCGCCTGTCCAGAAAGCCGACGATTCCCGGTCACAGACTCAATACGATGTCTTCGACTTCCGATCCCTTCCCCATTCGCTCCACCACCGAAAAGGTTTCATCGGGACTCAACGAGAAGAGGCTCCCATTATTGGTCGAGCTTTCATCGGTTCGAACAATCAATAGACAGGCGCCGGCTCCGGTCAGGCGCTCACGGAGATTGCTGATCGCTACTCGCAACTGTTCCGCCGGAAAATAACTGCGATTGAGAATGTTGGCGGCTCGGATGACGTCAAACCGGCGCCTTAGCGACAAGGGATTCGGCGCTAGGATATCGTCGTCCAGCAGTTCGATGTCGCGATTGTTTCGGAGCCGATGGGTAACCAATTTGATCTCTGCCTTGATCAACGGGTCGTCGGCTGCCGGCGGCTGACTCCCGAGGGATTTCAATCGGCCCAGGAGGTCATGCCGCCCGGCCACCTCGCGGTACAAGCGATCCCAAAGCAGCGTGAGCAGGCCGTTTCCCAAGGGGTAGTATCTGAGTCGGCAGCGGGGACGCCAGACATAGCCACACACGTCGTATTGCAGCGGAAACCCCTGCTTGTCGACAAGGACATGCAACCAGGAACGCAATCGAATCAGATAGGCGGTCATCGTCAGGTCGGTCGCGGCCATGCGCGGACGAAGTCCCGCCTGCCGCAAGGCGTCGAACCAGGAGACCGTCGACACACCCGATGAGACCGCGACATCCATAAACGTCGTCGGAGCGATGCCGAGTTTCCGGAACGCCGCCACCACCCTTTGGTCCACATCGTCCAACCGACCGGCCCAGGTTCTCTTGTGAGTCCCGTTGCTCAATTCGATGGAATAGAAGAACTGCTCTTCCAGGCGATCTCGGGTCGCCTGGCTGTCTGTCGGAGTGGTCGCGGGCGTGAGAAATAAATCTTGTGCGGTGGGAAGCATGTCGAGTCATTCCTTACAGGGGGCACTCATCGTTCTGCGACCATCGGCGCATCGTTTTGCACATGGTCCAACCAGGCCTGAAACATCAGCACGACCCAAAGCTGTCCTTTCCAGTTGTAGGAGCCGGAACAGTGTTCCTCCCATTTTCGCTTGATGGGGCCGGGCTCAAGAAATCCCTGGTCTCGAAGCCGCTTTTCCTCCAGCAGCGTCTCGGCCCATTCCTTCATGGGACCACGCAGCCAGCTGTCGATCGGCACACCGAACCCCATCTTCGGACGGTCCAACAGCGCAGCCGGCACGTACCGATCCAGCACTCGCCGCAAAATCCACTTTCCCTGCCCCTGACGGAGCTTCATCTGCACCGGCAGTTGCCAGGCAAACTCCACGAGGCGGTGATCCAAAAATGGCACTCGAGCCTCCAAGCTCACGGCCATGCTGGCTCGGTCGACTTTGACGAGAATGTCGTCCGGGAGATACATCATCATGTCGACATACATCAGCTTCTGAATGACGTCGGGGATATCTCCCCACTGATCCCGATCCGTCAATGCCGTGCGCGGTTCCGCCGCCCCGATCACCAGCGAGGCTGGATCGTGCCAATGCGAGACGATCGTTCGATACATCGTTTCGGGTGAGTCGGCTCGCGCCATCTCGGCAAGCGTGTGCAGTGTATGTCCGTTGCCTCGCCGTCGAAACCGAGCGGGCAACAGCGGGCCGACCAACCGCAGCCCCCTCTCCCACGATTCCGGATCAAGGCCGGTAACACCGTTGGCGAGGAGGGTCCGGAGCACCGACGGCACCTCCGACACATGGCTCCAGAAACGCAACGCCCACCGATATTGGTTGTAGCCGGCGAACAGTTCGTCCCCGGCATCTCCCGAGAGCGCCACGGTGACATGACGTCTGGTCAGCTCACAGACAAGGTAGGTCGGAATTTGCGAGGCATCGGCGAAGGGTTCATCGTACAAGGCCGGGAGCTTCGGGATGACGTTCATCGCCTCCGCCGGTGAGACATACAACTCCGTATGGGCCGTGCGCAGATGCTCCGCCACCGCCTTCGCATGGTGGGCCTCGTTGTACTCCGCTTCATGAAACCCGATCGAAAACGTTTGAACCGGGCGGCTGCTTTGCGCTTGCATCAAGGCCACCACGGTCGAAGAATCGATCCCCCCGGACAGAAAGGCTCCCAGAGGCACATCCGACTCCATCCGTATCTTAACCGCATCCCTGAGCAGATCGTCCAACGTCTCGATCGCCTCTTCTTCCGTGCCTCGGAAGGGATGCGATTGGCCCTGCGCTGCCGCCCCACGGACCGTCCAATAGGGTCGGACATGGGGCGCGACAGCCGGATCCGGTGCGATCGTCGCGATGCTCCCAGCGGGCAGCTTGGCGATGCCCGTATAGATGGAATAAGGAGCTGGAATATAGTTGTGCCGGAGGAAGAGGGCCACGGCGCCACGGTCGATGGCTCGGTCGAATTGCGGATGGGTGCGGATCGCTTTGAGCTCCGACGCAAACACGAAATGCTTCCCCATCCACCCATAATACAGCGGCTTTTCGCCCATCCGATCACGTACGAGATGGAGGAGCCTGGTCTCCCGGTCCCACAGGGCAATGGCAAACATGCCGTTAAGGCGCCGAACGGCTGACTCCACGCCCCACTGCGACAACGCCGCCAGCATCACCTCGGTATCCGAGTGCCCTCGGAAGCGATGTCCCCACCCTTCTAGCTCCTGGCGTAACGCTCTAAAGTTGTAGATCTCCCCGTTAAAGGTTGTCACATAGCGGCCACAGGCGGACTCCATGGGTTGATGCCCCAGCGAGGAGAGATCGAGGATCGATAACCGTCGATGTCCGAATGCCACCCCGGCGACCGGATCGACCCACGTTCCCACATCATCCGGCCCACGGTGATGGAGGGTCGACGCCATCCGTAGAACGGTCAGCGTAAGTTCACGCTCATCCTGGTTCCTGGCCGCATTGATGTACCCGCTGATTCCACACATAATTATCCCTGGCGAACCAGCCCATCCGACAGCGTCACGCGACCGGCCAAGTCTTCAAAGAGGCGTTCGTAGCGAGACACGATGTCCGGCAAGTTATACCGTTCCGTGACCCGTTGTCTGGCCGCCAAGCCTAGCTGTCTGCGTGTGTGATCATCCATGTCCAGGAGGCGCCGCCAAGCGGAGGCCAACGCGGCGGGATCCCTGGGCGGAACAACCAACCCCGTTTCTCCGACGATCAACGCGGCATCTCCCACGTCCGTCACGACACATGGCACCCCGCAGCTCATCGCCTCGCTGACCACGTTGGGAAAGGCCTCTCCAAAAGAAGACGACAGTGCCGCAATATCGAAGGCCGCCATCAACCTGGGAACATCCTCGCGTCGCCCCAGGACGTGGCAACGATCGCCAAGGTTCGCTTCACCGACCCACCCCATGAGCGTCCCGTTTTGAGGCACGATGTCTTCTCCGCATAAAATGAACTGCGCCCCTCGCTTGTCGCGATGGAGGAGCGACGCGGCTTTGAGAAATGTGCGATGATCTTTTTGAGGGTCAAACCGTCCCACCAGTCCGATCACGGGCGCCGATTCGGGGATCTTCAATTCCTCTCGAATGGCGTGACGAGCTGCAGAGTCGGGCCGAAAGGTCTCCAAATCGTACCCGTTCGGAATGACCACCATTTTCTCAACGGCATAACCCAACGCCGCATGCACCGTCCGAGCCGATTCGGAACAACAGACAATGCGCTGAGGAGCCCACCGTGAAAGCTTCGCACAGAAGCCGGCCGTGAGGTGGGTGAGCCGCTTGGACTCCTGCCCGCTGAGGTCGCTGTGGCGGATGTTCCACGAGATGGGAATATCGCCAATGAGTTTGGCCGCCAGACTCCCTAAGAGGTCCGCATGGTACATCCAAGTTTGCATGACATCCGGCTTATCTTGTTTCAGCCATTGCACCAACCTGACCAATGCAAATGGGTTGGGTTTCCCCTGACGCATGCCGAGCGATCGCACCGGCACTCCCAATGCCCGAATCTTCTCTCCCACAGGCCCCAGTTCCATCATGGACACCACCTGCGGTCGAAACCGGGTACGATCCAGACGCGACATCAGGCGGTAGAGCATCATCTCCGCCCCGCCCCCCGTGAGGGCGGTAATCAGACAGAGAAGAGACACGGGGGCAGAGGCCTTTGACTGGGACGGCATATACAAGCCTTCGAGATGACGGCAGTGGCCGATCTGTATGGAGTACTCTACACTCCGTCCAAGCTTGGACGATTCTGGACTACCATGCGGTCATGAAGACGCACCAGAAAAACAACTACATAGGTGCTAACCTGGGAGCATTCCTCTCGGGTCCATTTGGCATGCTGATTGCTCTAATATCGGCACGCACACGGGAGGAAGCACCCATGACATCCACTACCGACGTCACAATCCAAACGCAGTCGCATAGAAAGAATTTCCCGTTGAGCAAAGCCGTTCTCATCATCACCGGATTTTTGCTGGCTTGCTCCCTGACCCCCGCCGCCGCCGAACTCAAGACCGACTTCGGCGTCTATCCTGAGCCACCTCTTCAACCACTGACGCAGGCGGGCGCTAAGATTACGGATCCTGTGTTTGGCACCAGGATTCTTCGCCTGACCGACGCTGCGGATGGAAACACCGGGGCCGGAACCTTGTATTCGTATTATCCGGCCTTCAATCGGGACAACACGTATCTGGTCGTGCGAGAAGCGCTGGGATATTCCCGCGCCAAATTTTTTCGTTTCGATGCCGTCAACTTCACAGCCGGACCAGGTTTCATCCTCAGTTCTCCACCGTCCGGATTGCAGGAATATGGTTTGTCGTGGTCGGGCATTTCTCCGAGTCTCACGTACGGTGTCGGCGGCCACAAAATCTGGGAAATCAATATCGAGACTCAACAGGCCACGCTGGTGAAGGATCTGAGCAGCCAAGGAGCGGGAGGGTACCTCACGCAAATGCTCAAGAGCCTCGATGACGACGTCTTTGCCGCCTCGATCGTCGACGCTGGTGGTGATATCGTGGGGTATGTCGTCTACAAACGAAGCACCGACACGGTCTTGCTTCGAAAGCTGGTCGGCAATCTGGATGAAGTGCAGGTCGACAAGTCAGGCCGGTATCTGCTTGTGGTCTACAACAACGGCACGGACGAGATTTATGATCTCACCACCAGCCCGCCTCGTTTTGTGGCTTACCTCAGCGGTTCAAGCGGCTTCAACCACCATGACTGCGGAGTGGGGACCGTTTTTGCCGCCACTTCCGGAAGCGCCCTGAGTTATCGGCAATTGGCTACGCCCTTCACCATCCAACAACTGGTTCCGGGCTACTGGTCCTATTCTGGGCAGCAGGATCACTTTTCGATGCTGGCCGACAACGAGGAATGGGCCATGGCCAGCCGCTATTCGACCAACGGAGGTCCGGTTCTCCGGACCTTCGACAACGAGATCGTGAAAGTGGCCACTGACGGAACCAATCGGGTGCAGCGCATTGCACATCATCGCAGCGTCGTGCTGAACAACAATTACAGCGCACAACCCAAGGCGGCGATCAGCCGCGACGGAAACCTCATCGCCTTCACCAGCAATTGGGGTAACTCCGGCGGGCGAACGGACGTGTATGTGGTGCAGATCGAAAGCGGCATCACGGCCGACACCACCCCTCCCAACACTCCCCGCAACCTCGTCGTCCGGTGAGCCGGGGGAGGAGAGCAGCCTGAGGTCGAGGCTAGGGCGCCCGATGGACGGCGCCCGACGCCACCGTAGTCCCCGCAGTCTGATTCGGTCGCGGCCCTTGCAGGGCATGACAGAGCCGCTCTGCAACCACTTGGCCAGCCAACCGATGACCGGCCACATTCCAGTGGCCCTGCCCAAGACCTGAATTCGCAAAGCCGTGAAGAAAGACCTTGCGCTCCTCGGCATAGGCTTGGAACAGCGGCGCAAGAGGCACGACGGGGAAGCGATACTTGCCAAGGTCTTGCAACCGTTTCTCGGCATAAAAAAGATCCGACACGCCCAGACGCTGCTCCAACGCGCGCCGCGCCCCCTGATCCGGCCCCACCTGCGGACCGCTGCTGACCGTCAGCACCATGAATAACTTGCCGCGCGCTTCGACTTCCGCATGCATCTGACGCACGAGAGCTTCCGTCACCAGCCATGCCTCTTGCCATGCCTGATTCGGCGGGTCGGTATAGGTGGCCATGTCCAACCCCACCTCACCCCGCAACCAAGCCGGGAGGTCTCCCGGCTGCGCCGCGTCGGCCTGACCGACGCCATTGCGTCCCTCCTGGGACGGAACTGAGGGGCCCGGACGGACGGGCCGGCTGACACGACGGAGGGCCTCGTTCACCAGTTGAAAGAACCGGGACGCATCACGAATGGACGTCAACGCTTGTCCCACCGATGAGTAGCGGAGGCGAAACGCCATCCGATCGCGAAAGGAGGTGTCTTCCAGCAGCTGCCCACCGTCGCGAACAAAGTACGGGCGCCGCTCATCCTTCTCCAACGCCTTAAAGTTATTCCGAATATCATTCGTGGGGGTCACGGCCAAGAGCACCACATCCGGCGAATAGGCCCACACGCGCCGCCGCAGCATGATGAGTTCTTGTGCAGTGCCATAGCCCGAGACGCCGAAATTGATGACTTCCGGCTCGCGCCCCTCGAGGGCAAGGCAGCCGCGGAGTTCCCGTTCCAAGACAGACCAAAAGGCGTCCTCGCTCGGTACTTGAACAGCTTCGGCAAACGAGTCTCCCAACACCGCGATCCGCAGCACTTCCGTAGGCTTCGCTCGAGAATGATCGCGATCTCGAAGACCATCGCCGTTGATGCGCACGTACGCTTCTCCCTCTGTTTTCCACCAACCTTCGGCATCCGGTCGTAACGCCACGCCCAGATCACCGTCGATTTTGGAAAAAATGGGGTAAGACACTCCGGCTAGGCGCAGGCCGAGTTCACACACGACGACCCCGATCAAAAGACCGATTCCGACCAGCAAAAGATTGCGCATGCGGGTCATCGCGTGAGATTCCCCATGAATGCGGGGCTACGAATGAGTTCGCACCAAGGTCGGCGACGGATGTTCGGCGACCGTCCTGCTGAGAACTACACGGTCCACCGGCCGCAGGCCGGCCGAAGCGAGGGCGGCCATCAAAGAAAACAGCAGCAGGCTATGAGAATTGTTCAGCATCGTATGGGTAAAAAAGCTGAACCATAACACGGCGCAACAGAAAATCAGCCCCACACGCAGACTCTCCTCTTGAGCCCTCCAGAGCAAGGCCAGCAACAACAGCGGCAGCAGCATGGCTCCCAACAAGCCATGATCCATCATGTAGGCCAAAAACTGGTTGTGCGGAGGAATATCCAAGCGCTCATGGACCGCCCCGGTTCCTCCGCCCAAGAACGGTTGTTCCGCCACTCGTTCCCACGCCTGTTGCGCGACATATTTCCGTGACCAACTCGAAGCATCCGACACGCCCGACGGGTCCATCAGCCATGCCAACCGCTCCAGCACGTTGGCATTCAGTGATCCGGTTCGCTCGAGCGTCGCCATGATGTCATCGGCCTTCGGTAGGAGGACGAGGGTGACGACTGCCATGACCACCAGGCCGGTCCGCATCAGATGCGCCACGCCCATGAATCTCCCCACCAGCAATCCGAGCAGGCCGATGCCCCACCCGACCAGTCCCCCTCGGGAAAAGGTCACAAACACTCCGACGGCAGTGAGCAATACGAAAATGCCTCGATACCAGACCGGCAACACTGTGATGCCCAGAATCATGCCTAAGACCAGAGCCTCCCCGGATAAATTAGGGCTCAGGTAAAGGCCGGCCGAGCGCCCGAAGACATTGCTAAACGACATCGGCACGAACAGTTCATAGACATTAATTGCAATCCCGACATGCACCCCGACCACCAAGGTGATTCGAGCGAATCGATCGGCCTGCGGATCCATGAACACGGCCAGGAAGCTCAGCATTTCGACGATGGCAAGCACCCGCCATCGTACCTCCTGCCAGGCCATGTCCGACTGCGGGCCCCACAGGAACCACACCATCGTCAACCACGCATACCCGAGACACCAGAGCACGATTGGTTGCCGCAACAGATCGGTCTGCATCACCTGCCTGAACAGCACGGGCAGCGAAAAGACGATAAAAGCCAGGACCCAGTGCCACGGTACGCCTATCCCATGGTGGTCGTGGAGATAGTTGTGGACATTGCCATAGAACACCACCACCGCACAGACGGCATAGACGATTCGAATGGTCGAGTTCATCGGTGTGATACCGCGTCGGGAGCGACACTTCAGCAGACGGGCTGGTTTTCGCCCGCCGGAATCCGATTTCCGGATGAGGAGCCGCAGAGAGCCAGCAACTCGCGCTCAGTGTTCAGCACCAGCGCGTCCAGGGAGAAATGGTCGATGATCCGTTGCCTGATCTGGGCCGGTGCGGGCCGGCGCCGGAGCAACCGTTCGATCCCTTGCACGAGCGACTCCACGTTCTTGGGCTCGACCACCTCCCCCAGCGACCCAAGGACGACGCCGGAATCCCCGACGTCGGTCGCGATGCAGGGAATACCGCAGGCCATCGCCTCTCCGATGACGTTGGAGAAACCTTCCCCATAGGAACAGTTCACCAAGAGATCGAGTGCGCTATAGACATCGGCCACATCCGTCCGCGTGCCGGTCCAGCGGACGCGATCGGCAAGGCCCAGAGTGCGCGCCTGTTCTTGCAAGACGGCTTTATACTCAGGATGGCCGTCGCCGACGCAGACAAAATGGACGGCGTGACGCGTCGAGGCAACGGCGGCCGCAGCCGATAAAAACGTCTCCACGTCCTTCATCGGATCGAGCCGACCCACCATACCAATCAGCAATGCGTCCTCCGATAGGCCCCACTCGCCTCGAATCCGCACGCGCGCCTCCGGACTGGGACGGAATCGTTCGATATCGATACCGTTCGGGATCACCACCATTTTGTCGGCCGGATATCCGTCGGCCACATGGCCTCGCCGCCCAGCGTGCGAGTTGGCAATAATCAAATCTGCGGAGTGCGACAGTCGGCAAGCTAACCCATAACTCACGCGAAAGAGCCAGTCATATCGGCTGAAATCCATGTAGGAACTCCGTACGCCCCACACGATCTTGGTCGACGTCAAGAATGGCTGCACCACCACCGTGACCAGGTTACTGATATAACTATGCAACACGTCAGGTCGATAGCGCCGCGTCATCTGAATCAGCCTGAGAACGAACCCCACGAGATCCCAACGTCCGCGTTTCGCCAACGAGAGGATGGGGATACCGACATCCTTCAGCTCCGCTTCCAACAGGCCGCCAGGATAAAACACTGCCACTGCCACCTCATGCCCTCGCTTTCGAAGCCCCCTAGCCAGCACGACCAGTTGGCGTTCCGCTCCGCCCACGTTCAGCGCCCGTGTCAGGAACAGAACTTTCATACGGATCGTCCTGACGTAATCGACCAGCAGGAGGACGGGCTGACGACGCGCGCCACTACCTCGTTCCACAAGGCCATGATTCGCTCGGTGCCGAAGCGGTCGACCACCTCCACGGCCCGCCTCCTCAATCGATCTCGTTCCTCGGGATTGTCCATCAAACGCGTCATCGCCTCGGTCAAAGCCGGCACGTCGTCGGGTGGAACCAACACGCCGTCCACTCCGTCCCGAATGATGTCCCTGGGACCGCTCGGACAATCTGTACTAATCACGGGAAGGCGGCAGGCCATGGCCTCCACCAGCGCCATCGGAAACCCTTCATAGCGGGACGACAGCACAAACAGATCAGTCCGACGGAGGATCGGAAATGGATTGGATCGGCGGCCGATCATGGAGACGCGATCTCCGATGCCTAATCGGGCAGAGAGGGCCTCTAACCGAGAGCGCTCCGGCCCTTCTCCAATGATCGTAAGAGACCAGTCCTCGTGTGTCCGCGTGCAATGTGCGAAAGCCTGGAGCAGGGTGTCAAACCCCTTCTGCGGAACCAGTCTGCCCAACGCCGACACGCATTTTGTTCTCCCCTTGGTCCCAGCTTCCGTCGAGGCCTCGCCTGGAATGGTCGCAATGGGATTCGGAATCACATGAACAGACCGGGCGGGCACAAATCCTTCGGCCCAAGATCGAAGCCCTTCGGTCTGCACGACCAATGAAGCCGCCCTTCTGTACAGACACCATCGAAGCCAGGACCACACCGTTCCTATGGAATGGTGGCGGGGGTCGATTCGTTCGCAGGCGACGATGGGAACCTGCAGGCCGATCGTCGATAACAGCACGAGAATGTTCGTTCGTTCGATGAAGCTGATGACCACGCCAGGCTGCGAAACACGAATGACGTCCCGCAATCGTTTGAGTCTCGCAACATTGTTCCACAATGCATCCCCGAGACCGGAGGACACCTTCATCACGCCGAGTCCCACCCGCTGAACGGCCGGATGAAGCGGATAGAAGTCCTCATCGGATCGAGCCAGCGTGACGAGCGTGACTTCATGGCCGCGCTCGGCCCAATAGCTGGCCATGAGAGCCATCACCCGTTCGGCCCCGCCGGCTCCGAATGTCGAAATGACCAGTGTGATACGCATAGGTGAAGACCGTCGGGACAGTGCCTCAGGCCACCTTGGCACGGCTGAGATGGGCCTGCAACAGCATCCAGGAGACCACCATCAAAAACAGGCAGGAAATGCCGTACATCGCGCTGGTGGCAAGAGCAATCCCCACTACCCCGAACAGGCGCATGAACAGGTACGTCAAAAGGATGCATGCCACCAGGTTGATGATGTTGCCCCAGACCATCACCTGTGTAGAGCGGAGTGCCGTCACACAGCGGACGCACAACATGCCCATCAGATAAAATGGGACCTGCAGCAGATAGGCAGCCTGCACCTGTCCCACGACATGCGTATCCCCGGCATTGAATGCGCCTCGTTGAAACAAGATTCCGACAAGGGGCTCCGACAGGTAGATCAGCAAGGCCGACAGCGGGACTGTCGCAGCAAGCAAAAGCCCGCTATACGTCACCAGGGTGTGGCGCATACCGACCCAATCACCCGATGCGGCCATGTTGGAGAAGTGCGGCAGAAAGGCCGTGCCCACGGCTGTTGCTCCGATACCCAGCAAGACGGCCGTCAGTTTGTTTCCATACCCCAGGGCCGACACGCTACCAGGATCCAACATCGCAGCCATCCCTTGACTGATGAGATGCGTACTTCCCATCAGAAATGCCGCCGCAACCATGGGCCAGTACTGCCCGAGCACCTGTCTGGTCGCCTGGTTAAGACCGTACCACTGGGGAACCAACGAGACCCCCACCCGCTTCAACTGCCATCCGAGCAACGCAGCCTCGATGAACGCTCCCATGACCGCCGCAGCCGCCAACGCATACACCGACCAAAAACGAGCCAGCAACAGCACCGCCAGCATGGTAGTGAACGACGTCACCATGGGAACCGCCGCAGCCCACGCGAACCGGTTTCCGGCATTCAACACCGCTCCCCAGGTCGTTCCGATCCCGCTGAACAAGACCGTGCTCAAGAGGACTGCGTACAACGCCTTTGCCAGGGAGAGTTTTTCGGGAGCATACCCCCCGGCCAAGATCGGCATCAGCCATGGTGCGGACAGCATCAGCACCAGACAGGTCAACAGCAGAAAGTTCCCGGTCAACATCGTGACCGTCGAGAACACTCGTTGCGCCGCTTCCGGCCCTTCCTGCTCTCGAACCTGAATATAGGTAGGGATCAGAGCGGCATTCAGCGATCCGCCCAGCAGAGTAATGGTGAACTGGGGCACGACCAGCGCAATGAGAAACGCGTCCAACTCGTCGCCCCGCCCGAATTGATAGGCCACGACCGCATCCTTGGCGAAGGCCGACACCTTGGCGAGCAGCGAGCAACCCCCGACCGTGAACAAAGCCGCTAACACCCGGCGGTTGGAGGCTTGACGTTGCCATGCGGTCCACCAGTTCAATCCGATCCGAAGGCCGTGAATCATGCTCAACGCTGCTGCTGGTAGGCCCCGTAGTAATAGGGCGAGTCGGCCACGGGCGCCTTCTGCATCACCACCCCCAGCAGCCGCCCGCCGGCTTGCTTGATGCGTTGTATGGCGAGGTGGCACGCATCGCGGGTCGTTTCTCCCGCACTCACGACCAATAAGACGCCGTCCACCTTGGAGGCCAGCACCGCGGCATCGGCGATGGGCAGGACCGGCGGACAGTCTAGGATGATGTGATAGCGATTGGTGGCTCCCCAGTTGAGCAATTGGGCCATGGATTTGGAGTGGAGCAATTCCGTCGGATTCGCCGGACGCCCTCCGTGCGGGATGACGGAAAGGTTGCTGACGAACGTCTGGTGCACGACGTCGGCCAAGCTCGCCTCGCCTCGCAAGAGATGTCCCAATCCTTTGGGCGGCTGCTCGGGACTCCCCACTTCATAGAGGGGATGAATTTGTTGGTTGCGGAAGTCCACGTCGATGAGAACGACCTGCGTATCCTCCAACTGAGCCATCGCCATCGCCAAGTTGACCGCCAGGGTCGTCTTGCCTTCGTTTTCCCCGGGACTCGTGATTAAGATGCGAGAGGGCAGCATGTCGGGGTTCGACAAGAGAAGACTGGTGCGAATGATGCGGAAACTTTCTGCGACCGGTGTCAACGCGTTGGGCGGCGCCAAGGCTTTCTTTTGGGCTGCGGCCTTAGAGAGTCGCGGCACGACCCCGAGTAAAGACACATTTGGGAGATAACGTTCGACGTCGGCCGGCGCCATGAGTTTCTTGCTTCGGCCTTCGACGAATATCGCCAACCCGACCCCGCTCATCAATCCAGCCAAAAGCCCCAACATAATGTTGAGCTTGGTCCGCGGCTTGGAGGGGACCGAACTTGGAGCGGCCGGATCGGCCAAGTACACATTGTTGGCCCGCATCCCCGAGGAGAGATCCGTTTCCTTCGTCGCCTTGAGGAAGACGTCGTACAGATGCTGGCTCGTTTCGGCATCACGTTCCAGCATGCTGTGCTCGATTTCGTTCTGCTCCAGACGGATCTTATCGGTATTGTACCGAGTGATCGCCTCCTTCACGGCTTTGTCCTGCGCCAAGGCCATGTCATATTGATGTTTGACGGAATCGTAGATCTTTTGGACCTCTTGCTGAGTCCGCTGCCGCAGGTCCTGTAACTCTGCCTTCATATGTGCCAATTTGGGATGGAGCGGCCCATACTTTTCCGACAGCTCCGCCACCTGCGCCGACACGGTGATTTCTTGCGCACGGAGGGTTTGTATCAACGGCGAATTCAGGACCTGAATCTGGGAATCCAGCTTCGACCAATCTAACCCCGCCGTTCCCGCTCCTTGCGGATTCAGCACCGATCGAATTTGCAGAAACCGCGAGTGTGCTTCGGCCTTGGCCATCTCGGTCTTGACCAACTGTGAATTCAACTCCGCCAATGTATGGGCCGCGACCGATTTTCGCTCTTCGCCGGTCAACAACCCGTGCTTGGCTCGAAACAGATAGAGTGCCTGCTGGGAGTTCTGTACCTTTTGCCGCAACTCTTCGAGGTGGGTCGTGAACCATTGCGCAGCCTGTTCCTTGGAATTGGCGCTGAGTTCCTGATTACGCTCGATATAAACCGACACGAGCGTGTTGGCGATCTGGGCGGCAAGTTCCGGTTCGATGGCATTGGCCGTGACATGCGCCAACCGCGCACCGCGGATCGGCATGATTTCGATGTCCTGGGCAAACTGCTTGATCAAGGCTTCCTCGGCGTCGTCGGCGGGATCGACCTCCTCTTTCTTGGGCGGCCGCACGAACGCGAGTACCGATTCCGGCATGAGCGACTTGACGAATTGCCTGATCACGGAGGGCTTGGGTTGATACTCGTCGCGCTCCGCCAAATCCAGCAACCTGGCCGTCCGCTGCAGCACAAAATGGCTCTTCATCAACTCAAAATGGGTTTGAAAATACTCGGGACTATTGTCCGGGTAGAACGACTTATCCTTGTCCAACCCACCAGGGGTCGGATTATCGATCACCACGGTGGCCTTGGCCTGATAGACCGGAACTTGGAGAAAAGACCAGACCGCCGCCCCGAACCCAAAACATCCGGCCACGAGCACGATCAACCAGCGATGTCGCCAACAGGCGGTCGCATACTCGCTGAGTGTTTGCTCGGCTTCATCCAATACCATAGGTTTTGCGTTCACACTGTCTCCTTTGACCATCCATTCATGGCACTAAAAGGTGGCTTGCAGCGAAAGCATGACCGAATTAGCATAATAGTTGAATCGGTCGACGTTGGAGCTTCGATCTTCGAAAATGTATTGCAGCGCCAGGCCCGCCCACTTCACGGTTCGGTATCGAACTCCGACCGCCACATTTTTGATCAGGTCCACCCTGTTGGGATTGTCGGGCGTGGGAGCCGGATTTTCGAAACTATCGTTTTCGACGCCGGCATTCAGCGTCAACGCGGTGCTATCCGTCAACGTGTGGATGGCGGAAAAGTTGGCTCCCGTTGATGTAAAGAACAGCGTGTTCAGCACGACCGATTGCTGAAAACTCCGATACCCTTGAAGGTACAGAGTCAAGAACGGCGTCGGTTTCCACGATAGGTTGCCGACAAAAAAGAAATTGCCGTACGAGTCGCTACTCCTCGGGAACTGAAGTCCTGCCACCGTTTGTCCGGATTCGGCATTGGCAAACTTGAGATGCTGGTAGCCGGCCAAAATTTCGCCTGAAGTCTTCTCCGTCACATTCCATTGGAGCCCCGTGCTGGCGCTGTAGGTTGTGCTGTTCAGCGTCTTACTTTCGTCGTAGACCTCTTGATTGGCTGCAAAGTTGGCCACCAGCGCCGTCTTGCTCGTCACGTTCCCAAAGAGCGTCACCCCGGCATAATTGCTCAAGCGATTGCGGAACAGGTTCTGCTCGTTGTTCAAGTACGTCCAACGAGTCGATGAGAGGTTGAGCCGGACACCCGCCATGGCCCCTTCATAAGTCAGGCGGCCAAGCACGCTGTTGGCGGTCCACTTGTTGACCTCCACGTTTTGGGTATCGAGGGCCGAGCCACGGGGATCGTGTCCCAACTTGTGCTCGCCCTGCAGGTCGATCCGCATGCCGCCGGGAAAATCGAAGCTGAATCGTCCGGACGCGGTTTGATCCTGGACGTTATTCGAGGGATTCTGGTGAAACAATTGGATGTTGCTGCGATAATCGGCCACAAAGGTGTGGCGGCCCGCAAACGGCAACTCAGCCTGGATTCCCGGTGCCAGGGTCGTCGCGAAATCACTGCGTCGATTGGTATTCGTTCGGAACACGTTGTCCGTATAAATTTCCGCCACTCCGATCATCGGATGCAGTCGCGCAGCACCGACCGCAATACCCTCCTCCCCGGTCGGCCTGGAGAAGGAGCCCGGATAGACGGGATAATACCCGGTTTTCGGCCAATCGGGAGTCATGTAGAGCGCTCCCACGAGCGCAGGATTCGCAAACTGGGAGAACCACGCCCATCCCATACCGCCGAACGACAGGCTGCGCGGACCCGATGGCAGTGGAGATGAAGACTGCTGCCCGAACCCGGGCGAAGGCACGAGCATGGACCACAGGATCACTATCAGGCAGAGGGCGGCAACAGCCTGTAGTCGATAGAACCCACACCTGTGCATCAATTGCCCACCCCGAGTCATCGTGGTACTCCACTACCCCTTTTTCATGACGACGCGATCGCGCACTCTTAGCGCGCATTCCAAGCCTCATGAATGCACATGGACCAGACCTGCCTCGCGCGCACTTCTCGCACCGGCACTCGCGTATCGTCTCGGCTACCGGTTCAACACTCCCGTCCCATCCCGTTGATCAGCGCGTTTCTGAGGCTGGTGTAGTCCAGCCACAGTTCGGCCACCTGCCGTTTCAGGCGTCGGTTTTCTGATTCAAGGTCGTGCAAGCGCGTTCCCTCCTGGCTTTTGGGCTGTGCAAATCGCAATCGCCAGCGGTAGAACGTGCTCAGGGAGATGTTGAATTCCTGACAGACCGTCGCCACCGGGACATGAACACCTTTGGCTACGATTCGCTTTTTCTGGTCCTCGGTAAATCGAACTGGTTTACGAGATTTGGATCGCATTGATAGATTCCGTCCGGGGAATGAAAAGCAGGCGGGGAAACACGAACCGTCAGGAGGCCACGCCATCAAGAATCCGCACTTCGGTCATATCAATATGTACGGCGGCCGCCTGCTGTATGAGATGGACCCGAATGACTAAACCATGAGCTCCAGCCCGTCGTATCAGCTGCCCTCGAATGCCGGCCAAGGGACCTCGGATGACTTCCACCCACGCTCCCTCGATGTAATACTCATGAGGCTCCATCGCGCGCTCGCTGGTAGATAAGGCCTTCAACGCCATCAACTCTTCGTCCGGCACTGATTCCGGCCCGATCGACCCTACAATTCTGACGACACCAGGAGTTTGGAGAATCGACAGACTATCGCGGAGCGAAAATCTTGCGAAGCAGTACCCGCTGAAAAGCGGCATCTCCGTCCAGACTTTTCGGTCTGACCACTGGCGCAGAGTTTTCGTCAGGGGAAGAAACGGTTCGACCCCGATGGCCGCGAGCCGATCGCGGACTGACCTCTCATGACGTGATCTGGTGCTGACGGCATACCAGTGAGCGTCCGTAGAGACCAGTCGCGATGAGGCATCGGCGAATTGAAGTTCCGGCGGAGAGAGTATCGACATAGCTTCGCCCTCTGAGTCCCAGTAAGCGGGCTTCGTTTTACATGGCTCGAGTCCCGATGCACATCGGACAATTGTGCTTTTCTTTGGAGCATCGCCACATTCTGTTTGGCACATTTGTGCCCCGTATCGCCTGGTAAATATACGAGCCAAAAATTGATCGGCGAATAAAAAGGTTCCATCGAGATGGCAAAAACCCAGCAAAAACACATCTATACTGGATGACATTCAGGCTTTAGGTTTGACCACCTCGCCCTCCGACTCTCTCTGCTCGCTCCACATTCGCACAATTCTGTACATCGCTAATTTCGGTAGGTCTCGATTCCTTACAATCCCTTGTCCTGAGGGGTTTTGCCGCGATCGGGAGTGCCCAGATTCAGTTGCAGTAACCTGACCAATTATGCGATTATCCTCATCCGCAGGATGAGACATACAGCCATTCAATCTAGTCGAATGTACGTATTTATTCGACTGACATCCGCGAGAAAATGAACGCACGCGATACGGCAATGACTCTCGCCGAACAGCGCCTCACCGGAAAGAAAGCGATTCACGAATGACCCTGTCGAGACAAATTCCCTCTTCCGTGCGAATGGTGCTGGTGAGCAGTAACTATCTGGTTCGGGTGGGGTTGCGACGAATTATGGAAAATACCCTCGGTGTGATCCTCGTAGGAGAATCGCACGGTGGAGCCTCTGCTCAGGACCTCGTGTTGCATGAACGCCCCGACATCGCCATTCTTGATATCGAGCCCGACATGCGCATCACCGAATTGACCAGAAATTTACGGAAATCCGTCCCGTCGTTGAAGATCATTCTGCTGAGCGGATGGGATGACATTGCTCAAGCGAAACAGGCCTTGACGGCGGGAGCCAGCAGCATCGTGCTCAAATGCCAACCGCCGTCCGTTCTTTTGGCCACCGTCGAAAGCCTGGCCGAAGCTGCCACGGCTGCGTTACTGGCTTCCTCTAACCAAGCCCTGATCAATAATAGGGCGGAACAGCCGGTCAGCCCTGGCACCTCATCCCCACCAGCATGGCCGAGTTCCTTGACGGACCGCGAACGAACCGTCATTGCGCTGCTCGGCAAAGGGCTTTCGAATCGAGACATTGCCGGCCAGCTCTGCATTTCGGAAACAACCGTCCGCCACCATTTGACCAGCATCTTCGATAAACTTGGTGTCCCGAACCGCCAGAAACTCCTCATCCGCGCCCATCAGTACGGCCTGGTCGAACTGACCGCGTCGGCCTAGAGCGCATGTCGCACGTCCCCTCGAGTCCACGGGGAATTTCTTCCTGTTTTCATCACAAGCGTCTGTAGCAGCCACCTCGGCCGCGAGCTTCAAGCATCGTGTCCGATCCGCCATCATCAGGATCCAGACGTCGACTAGAAACAAACGCGGGGAACCGTTGCGTTGAATGGAGGTTGGTATGAGGGAAACTGGAGAAAAGTGGAGCGGGCGATGGGATTTGAACCCACGACAACTTGCTTGGGAAGCAAGGACTCTACCACTGAGCTACGCCCGCCCCATGAGAACGAGAGATCGAATCCTACGCCGCGAGCGTGCCTAAGTCAAGGCAACGGCTCACGCACGGCTCAGTTCTTATATTCCGCCACCGCGAACTTGCGGCGGCCCACCCGTAATCGCAACAACCGGCCGGCCGTCAGGGGCAGCATCGCGTTGGCGTCCGTCAACTTTTGCCCGTCCACTTCGACTCCGCCCTGCGCGATGAGCCGCCGAGCCTCGCTCTTACTCGGTACCAGGCCGGTTCGGGCGATCAGGTCGACGAGGCCGATGGCCGGTGCCGACCGATCCTTGACATCAGCCGACGTCAAGAGCACATGGGCGTCCGGTTGTTCCGGAAACTCGCGCTCCGTGAACTTCTGTCGAAAGGCCGCTCTGGCTGCCTCGCCTGCCGCAGCTCCGTGATACCGCGCAACAATCCCGTAGGCGAGATTGAGCTTGGACTCCATCGGATGTTGAGTCTTTACCAACGCCAGATCTTCCGTCGTCAACAGCTCATAGTAGCGATGCATCAGCACATCGCTGATCGACATCAGCTTGCCGAACATGTCGCCGGGAGTATCCTCCAGCGCGATATAGTTGCCGATGCTCTTGCTCATCTTGCGGATGCCGTCCGTTCCCTCCAAGAGCGGCATCGTGATCACCACTTGCGCGTCCTGGCCGTAATCCCGTTGCAAGTCACGGCCCATCAGCAGGTTGAACTTCTGATCGGTACCGCCCAGCTCGATATCGGCCTTCAGTTCGACGGAATCGTAACCCTGAATCAAGGGATACAGGAACTCATGAATGCTGATCGGCTTCTGCTCCGTATAACGCTTGTGAAAATCCTCCCGTTCCAACATCCGCGCAACATTGTAGTGAGCGCTCAATTCGATCAGGCCGTCCGCAGTCATCTTGCTCATCCAGCGGCTGTTGAACGCTACCTGCGTTTTATCCGGATCCAGAATCTTGAAGATTTGCCGTTCATAGGTCTTGGCGTTCTCCAGAACCTTTTCTCTGGACAGGGCCACCCGTGTTTCCGACCGACCGGTCGGATCGCCGATCATGCCGGTAAAATCGCCGATGAGAAAAATCACCTGGTGCCCCAAGTCCTGAAAGTGTTTCAGCTTGTGGATCAGGACGGTATGCCCGAGGTGAAGATCGGGGGCCGTGGGATCGAAGCCGGCCTTCACACGAAGCGGGCGCTGCTCTTTGATGGAACGGGCCAGCTTTGCCTCCAACTCGTTTTGCTGGATGACCTCCACCGTACCCCGACGAATGAGATCCAGTTGTTGCGTGAGGGACGTCACAGGGTTCCTTTACGCTCAGGAGACGTCGCCCGCCGTGAGACGAGCACGTGCGGCCGCAGCCGCTCAAATGTTTTCTGGCCGATCCCCTTCACCTGGCGAAGGTCCTCAATACGCTCGAACGAGCCGTGCGCGAGCCGATGGTCAAGAATCCGCTGCGCCAGTTTGGGTCCGATCCCGGGCAAGGTCTCCAGATCGAGCTGCGTCGCCTCATTCAGATCGACCTGCCGCGGGAGATTGACGTCGTCCGAATGACGTTCCCCTTGCACAGCGACCTGTGCGGCGACCGGCTCGGCCGTTTCCAAGGGCATGACTCTCGTTTGATTCGCGGGGGCGACCGAGCCGATCCAAATCAAAGCCCCCAGCGTCACGCCGACCATCGCCAACTTGATCAGAAACGACTGGAGCATCTCAAGACGGTCTGCGCGCAAGATGAATCGCCTTCCCATGGACATCCTCCATGGCTTCCATGAGCCCCTCGGAAAAAGTGGGGTGCGCGTGAATCATGCCGGCCAGATCCGTCACCGACGCCTTCACCTGCATGGCCAGGGCGGCTTCATGAATGAGATCGGTTGCGTGGGCTCCGAGAATGTGTACCCCCAGAATCCGATCCGTGCTCGCATCGGAGATCACCTTCACAAAGCCTTGAATATCCCCCGTCGCCTGAGCCTTCCCCAACCCCCCGTAACGAAACCGGCCAACCTTGATCGCCAGCTGCGGATCCTGGCCCGCGGCCAGACTACGGTCCCGCGCCTGCTGTTCCGTCAAGCCCGCCCGCCCGACCTCCGGTAGCGTGAAAATCCCCGTGGGAATGACCTCATAGTTCATGGTGCTGCCATGCCCAAGAAACTGTTCGGCGGCTACCTTTCCCTGCGCCGACGCCACGTGCGCCAGCATGGCCTTTCCGACCACATCCCCGATCGCATAGATGCCGGGCACGTTGGTCTCCATCCGGTCATTCACGACCACTTCCCCGCGGCTCCCGAGGTGCACCCCCGCCCGCTCGAGCCCGATTCCCCGTGAATTGAACCCGCGTCCGACTGAGACGAGGACCTGATTCACATTCAAAGACTGTCCGTCCTGCAGATGGACGGAGACGACATCAGCCTGTCGGGCCAGGCTCTCGACGGTGACGCCGACTCGCACGTCTACGCCACGCTTTTTCAGCTCGCGCTCCATCGTCTGGCTGATCTCCTCATCCTCCAGAGGCAAGACACGCGGCAGGAGCTCGACCATCGTCACCTGCGTACCGAGCCCGCTGTAGAGCGACGCAAATTCACAGCCTTCCACGCCGCCGCCCACGATCAGCAGACGCTCCGGAACCTGGGCCAAGTCCAAGGCCTGTTTGCTGGTGATAATCTGCGTCCCATCGATAGGAAACAACGGCAGCTTCGGCCAGGAGGAACCGGTGGCGATGATGATGCCGTCGCCCTCCACCCGAAGGTCGCTTCCATCCGGCCTCACGACGCGAATCGTCCGCGCATCCACCAACTCACCCGTGCCTTCCACCAGCGCGATATTCCACGTTTTGAAGAGTGTGGCGATTCCCTTCACCAAGGCAGCGACGACCTTGTTTTTTCTGGCCACCATGGCGGTGGGATCGTATGCGACCGACCCGTTCAGCAGAAGGCCGACCTCTTTGGCTTTCTTCGCCTTGTCGCCCAGCTCCACGACCGAGAGTAGCGCCTTGCTGGGGATACAGCCCCAGTTGAGGCAGACCCCGCCCAGCGCCTGATTTTCGATCACGGTGACGCGCGCGCCGAGCTGGGCCGCGCGAATCGCCGCGACATACCCGCCGGGTCCGGCGCCGAGAATGAGCAGGTGCTTCGCCATCGTCAGCTGATGTGGAATGGTCGATGAGATGGTCAGTGTTTCTGTTTGCTCAGAAACTCCTCGTATTGGGTGGACGTCATGAGCTGGTCCACCTCAGCGGGAGCCGAGAGTTCGATGACCACCATCCAACCCTTGCTGTAGGGGTCCGAGTTGACGACTTCGGGATGGTCCTTGAGGTCCGTGTTGATCTTGGCGATGGTGCCGCTCAGAGGGGTGTAAATCGTCGAGGTGGTCTTGGTGGACTCGACTTCGCCGATCTGCTGACCGGCGGTGACTTTGGCGCCGACCTTGGGCAGATCGATAAAGACGATGTCGCCCAATGCGTCCTGCGCGAAATGGCTGATGCCGATCGTCGCCTGCGCACCGTCGACACGGGCCCACTCATGCTCTTGGTGATAACGAAGATTGGACGGTATCATGACACTCCTCTCAGCGGCCTCCGATTAAGTGACGTAGGTGTAGACACGGGGATGGAACCGAGCTGTGGCGCGATCGTAAAAGTTGCCGGCGGCTTTGTCAAGGAAGCGTCCCGACGGCAGACGGAACGAAAACGAGATGCCGGATATCGGGCGTACGCAGTTCATCAGCCTGCTGAGCGAGGCCCAGAAACATACCGTTCTGATGATCGGCAGGGGTTCGAAGCATCACCCATCCTTGCGGCAAAGTCTGCGGTTCGCCCTTTTCCTGCTGCACGACATCACGGCTCCACCCCTTGTAGGCCCCGGCAAAGGCGCGGACATCGGAAGCCTCACGGGACGTTCCACCTAACAAGAGATCGAATCCTCGTCGGCGCGCTTCCGCCGCATCTTCACCCCAATTCACAAGTGCAGCGGTCGGATTAGATAGGGCTTCAGGGTGGATTTCCAAGACCAGCCGCAAACGGGGCATAGCCTTCTGGAGTTGCTTGCGCCACCCACCTAATACTTCAAGTTCCTCACGAGCTTTCCAACCCACCCATCGCCACAGTGTTTTATCCGAGGTGGGCACCGGCTCGTTCGGCCTGACGGCCATCCGGTCACGCAACGCCTGCGCCACGTCTGAGGACGGCTGCTTGAAGTGCGCCTCAAACCGGCGCAACGTACTGTCGCTGATTTCATAGGCAAAACTGTTGTCTGTCCGGGCTCGGAGCACCATGCCGTCCACCCCGGTCCGTGCTAGGTCTGTCAGGAACGGCGCGATCAAGGATTGCGTGGCCGGCGACAAGAGGTCGAACTGCCTCCAGGGATGGAGACGGCGACGCGTCGGATCATAGATCAGGCTGCGGAACTCCGGACGCCGCTCGAACAGGGGTGCGCGCCACAGATCAACGACGGCATAGATGGAGAGCCCCAGCTCATGGGCCTGCGGTACGACCACGCCCAACCAGTCAGCCACGACCGGCGCGCGTGACGTGGCAAATAACGCTCCCGTCGGCTGATCCCTGGCCTGCTCAGCAACTCCGGCAGAGAGCGGCAGTGCGGGTCTGCTGAAAGAGGCATCCGGGCTGGCGTCCATCACCACCGCACTGATCCCTTGGGCACTTAACTGACGCAACCACGTTTGCACCTGGCCCATCGGAGGCAGGCTCGCAAAGGAGATATACATCGCCGTGTGGCCGGAGCCGGCCCCTGCGGTGGGAATCGTGTGATTCTTCAAGGACTCGATCCGATGGAGGGCACGATCGGCGTAGGTGCTTAGGATGGCGGCTGTCGCTCCCCCGGCAGTGGTCAACGTCCGATATTCCTTTAAGGCCGCCGTGACTTCTCCCATTTGTTCGTAGGATTGCCCAAGCTCCCAGTGGGCCTCCGGGACCCGCCTCGACTTTGGGTAGGTGGTCAAGTACCGCTCGTAAAGATGTACGGCAGCGGCGTACCGCCCGTCGGAAAAAGCCGTGGAGGCCTGGTGCCAGAGTCTGGCCTCAGCCTCGATGGCCGGCGCATGGGGCGGTTGTACGGAAGGAGCGCTGGAGAGGAAGCTACAGCCCGACAGCAACGCGGCGAGCGCCGGAGCGACAAGAGAGAGGCCGGCTCGACGCCCTCGTCCGGCGCGTCGAGCCTCCCGGGCTTGAACGGGATGCGCGCCCAAGGCGCCTACCCGACCAACTCCATTTCCGGAAAGAAATATCCGATTTCAAACTTCGCCGTATCCGGCCCATCGGAGCCATGCACGGCGTTGAATTCGATATTCGCGCCATGGGCGGCACGGATGGTTCCGTTCTCGGCCTTTGCCGGGTCCGTGGCCCCCATCAGGTCACGATTCGCCTTGATGGCATTGTCGCCCTCCAGCACCAACACCACGCAAGGCCCGGAAGACATGAACGTACAGAGACTGTCATAGAATGGACGGGCCTTATGCACGGCATAGAACCCCTGGGCCGTCGACTTCGATAGCTGCATCAGGCGCACCGCAATCGGCCTAAGGCCGGCCTTCTCATAACGAGAGATGATGTCGCCGATGACATGTTTCTTGACGGCATCGGGCTTGATGATCGCAAGGGTTCGTTCACTCATGGGTCGTCGCGCTCCTTGGGCTAAAAATAACCGGACGGTTCGATCAAAAGAACTCCAGCGGCATTATAAAGAAGCCGTGGAAGTACTGGCAAGATAAGGGCCGGATGGAGCAGTCAGTTCCCAAACAGGGCCGACAGCTCCCGAGGAAGGACGATCCCGCGTTCGGTAATGATGCCGGTGATCAATTCGGCCGGAGTCACATCAAAGGCAGGATTATAGACCGACACTCCCTTAGGGGCGATCGGATGGCTGCCGTGGATGGAGGTCACTTCCATCGCTGCGCGCTCTTCGATCGGAATATCAGCACCGGTCTTGGTATGAAGATCAATCGTCGAATAGGGCGCAGCGACATAAAAGGGAATGCCGTGGGCCCGCGCCAATACCGCCACTGAGTAGGTGCCGATCTTGTTGGCCACGTCACCGTTGGCGGCGATGCGATCGGCGCCGACCACACAGAGCTGGATTTTCCCTAGCCGCATCAGAGCCCCAGCCATGTTGTCAGTGATCAAGGTGACAGGAATACGATCCTGCATCAGTTCCCATGCCGTCAGACGCGCGCCCTGTAAGACGGGTCTGGTCTCGTCCGCGATAACGTGGATTCGCTTGCCCTCCTCCCAGGCCGCCCGAATCACACCTAACGCCGTTCCATAGCCGGCGGTCGCCAGTGCTCCGGCGTTGCAGTGAGTCAAGATGGTATCGCCATCCTTGATGACGGAGGCTCCGTGCCGCCCCATCGCCCGACAGAGCGCCACATCTTCTTCCAGTATTGCTTGAGCTTCTTCGAGCAGCGCTTCTTGTACGGCGGCCAACGAATGACCGCCGCACGCGCGCATTGCACGCTTCATCCTGTCGATGGCCCAAAAGAGATTCACGGCCGTGGGTCGAGAGGCAGCCAGATGCGCACAGATACCTTCGACCGCCTGCGAGAACGCGTGCCAATCATTCGTGGTCACGGCTCTGGCTCCTAAGGCGATCCCCATGGCTGCAGCCACTCCGATCGCCGGCGCACCCCGCACCTTCAGGTCGCGGATCGCCTGAGCGACCGCTCGGTAGTCGCCGCAATCGAGGAACTCGACGCTGCCCGGCAATCGACTTTGGTCCAAGAGGCGAACAGCGCCATCCTTCCATTCGACGGTAGGAACCATCCCCATCGGCCAGCCCTGTCGATTCATTGCAGCTCTTCCTGCAGGATCTGAGCGATCCGGCCAACGTCCTCTTCCGTGAGCGCCGGATAGATCGGCAAGGAAATGGCCGCCGCATCAGCCTCGTCGCTCGAGGGAAAGTCCGGGAGGTCCAAGTAGCGGTGCAGCGGACGGAACACAGGCTTCCGGCATTGGATACCTCGGTGCGCCACCCGTGACAAGTAGGCCGTCATCTCATCCGGCGCCTGAACACCCTTTGGCAGACGCACCACGAACCGATAGTAAGAATGCGTCGTGCCTGGGGGCACGAACGGCAGGTGAAAGAAGTCTTTCGAGAGACAGCCTCGGTAACAGGACGCCAAGATGGCCCGCTGCTCAAGAAACGTTCCGAGTCGATTAAGCTGGGCCAGCCCCAACGCGGCCTGCAAGTCGGTCATCTTGCAGTTAAAGGCTGCGGCGTTGAGCGAGGGAGCTTGGTCATATTCCCTGAGCTCACGCACTCGCTCCAACAAAGCTTCGTCGTTTGACAGGACCATTCCCCCTTCACCGGCACAAAGGAGCTTGGTCGCGTAAAACGAACACACCGTCAGCTGGCCGACCGTGCCGACCGCCCGCCCCTGCTCTATGGCCCCCAACGTCTGGGCGCAATCTTCGATGATGGGGATCCCGATCGACTGCAACGTGGTCAGATCCGCAGGCAGGCCGAAGAGATGCGGAACGATCACGGCACGCGTGCGCATGGTCCTCGCTTTGCGGACCTTCTGCGGGTCGAGGTTATAGGTCTCAGGATCGATGTCGACAAGCCTCGCTTGGGCTCCAACCCGCTGCACGGCGAGCCATGGCGCCGAACAGACATAGCTCGGCAGGATGACATTGTCGCCGTGGCCGACCCCGAACGCGCGCAGGGCCAGCTCCAACGCGACGGTACCGGAGCTGACCGCGACGCCACCTTGAAGGCCGAGATAGGCGGCCATCCCCCGTTCGAACTGTGCGACGGCAGGCCCCTCGGCGACCTGGCCAGACCGCAACACATCGGTGACCGCCCGAATTTCCTCTGGCCCCAACGAGGGACGCGAATGCGGAATCATAATGGTCTTCTCACGGGCTGAATAGTACCGAACCCCTACGCAAGAATAAAGCCTGCCGCCCGCTATCCGACGGACGGATGATGCCTACACCCAGTTCCAACGCTGCCAGAGCCGATGAATGTTTTCCTGCTCAACCCGCCAGACGTCCGACCGGCCTGCCGCCGGTTGCAGCCTCCATTCCCTCGCCGTATGCACGGAGATCTGCCGTCGCGCAGAATCCCACGTAACCCAGACCGCTCCGTCTCGATCGGTCCGAAGCACCTGCGCGCCTGCCGCCTGATACGCCTCCAGAACTCCGCGCACTGGATGGCCGTAGGGATTGCGGCGGCCGGCGGACACCACCGCCACGTCCGGTCGGAGCGACGCAATCCACAGCGGATCGAACGAACTTGTGGCCCCATGGTGTGGGACTTTGACCACCGCAACGGGAACTGCCGCCGCAACCTCTCCCAACCTCGACAGAGCCTCTCGCTCAATATCTGCGGTAAACAAGACCTGCCGTCCTTCGCAAGCCAAGCCCATCACCACCGACCGATTGTTGAGCGACTCACTCCTGCCTCCATTCCCGCCAGCAGAAGGCATCGGCGGATTGTGGACCGACAGACGACAGGACGCGTCGGCAGACAATACCTGTCCCGCACTCGCGACCTGTAGTGGCACGCTGCGCTGCGCGACGACCTCTTCGATCCTTTTCCAAAAATCCTCTGTCCTGGTCGCCCCGTTGGTCCAGAATTGTTCGACCGGGAAATGTGACAGCACCCAGGCCAATCCACCGACATGGTCGAGCTGGGGATGCGTGCCGACGACGTGGGTGATATGTCGAATTCCCCGATTCCACAAAAACGGCCCCACGATACCACGGCCCATGTCAAAACGCTCATAGGCCGCACCGCCATCGATCAACACCACTTCGCCGGTCGGGAGTTCGAGCACGGCACTATCACCCTGCCCCACGTCGAGGAAGGTGACCCGCCACTCTCCCTCTCGGCTGATGGGGCGCGGAGACCACAACCACCACCCCACGATCAGCGTGAGACCGATGACCATGGCGCCTCTCTGCCAAGAGTTGAATCCCGTCGGCACCTGCATCAGCAAGGCCCATCCCAACCCGTAAAAGAGCAGCATCATGGGAACCGTCGGCGCCGCCACATACCATTCAGCACCAGGCAGCCCTGCCATCCACTGGGCAATGGCGATTAAGGCCCGGCTCGCGAGGTCGAGCAGACCGGCGAACGGCAAGTCACCGCTCTGCACGATGATCACCCACAGGGCGGAGAGGAGGCTCAGCGGCAAGAGCAGGAATCCGACGAAGGGAACCACCACCAGGTTGGCCACCAGTCCGAGCCAGGGAACTTGGTTGAAATAGAACGCCACCAACGGCAGCGTGGCGAGCGTCACGAGCGCCGTCACGCTGAGAGACCCACGCAGCCACCTGAGGCCCCGTTCCCGGAAGGTCGGTCCGACGTCCGATCGGATCTCCTGGTCAGAGCGCCGACCGAATACGATCGCCAGCGCCATTACGGATACATACGACAGTTGAAACGAGATGTCGTATAACGCAGGAGGGCTTGCGAGCAACGTGGCCGCAGCGGCGGCTGCGAGGGCATGCAACACATAGGGAGCCCCACCTAGCCAGACGGTCCATAACCCGATGGCAATCATGATGGCGGAACGGATCGTCGCCGTCTCTGCGCCTGCCAACAGGGTGTAGGCCGCAACCGGCAACACCGTGAGGAGCGCAGCTAGTCGCGTGGCGGTAAGCCATCGCGACAGGCGGAGCAACCAGCCTGAGGGTAAGCGGATGCAGAGAAAACGGATCGAGGCGAACGACAATAGGGCGATCAGCCCGAGATGGGACCCGGAAATCGACAGGATGTGGACCGTTCCACCGGCCATGAACCAGTCGCGAACGACCGGATCCAGAAACCCTTGTTCCCCCACCGTAAGACTCAGGAATAATCCGCGGCTGGGCTGAGGAAGTGGGTCAGCCGCCGACCGCACGAGATCTCGCCACGATTCGACCTGAGCGGTAAGTCGGTCCGTGAGGGTGTCACTCCTGTCGGGCGTTATTGCAACGGCTCCGGGACCGGAGACCGAACTCACCGCGTCGACTCCATGGGCATCCAAATAGGCGGCATAATCGAATCCTCTCGGGTTCATCGTCCCCAGTGGCGCGTGGACGTGCGTACGGAGGCGAATCTTCATGCCGCGATGAAGGCCGCGGTCAGGATCCCGCCAGGTGAGGCGCAGGTGAAAGGGAATCGGCAACTCCGCGTCGTCGGTGGCCGTGACCAATACGGTCGCCGTCAATCGACCAGGAGCATGGCGCACGGATTCCACGATGGTCCCTTCACACTGTATTGGGAGGTGACGGTCGCGCTCGGGGATTGGCGGATCGGCGGTGAGCCAGGCGAAGAGGACCCAATAGATTGTGCCGGCCAAGAGACTCGTCAACAATCCCAGACTCTGACGGCCTGTAAGCACAGCCCGTCGCTCCAGGGCAGTGAGCAAACCCGATGCGATAATTAGGAGCAGGGCGATGCTGCAAGGGAAGTAGGTGAATTGAGAACCGAGTGCGAGCCCGAGGACAAAGAAGCTGGTGAGGCTCGGCAACATCCGGTGCCTTCGGGGAGGACCCGCTGCTAGCCGATACGAGCCCGAACAACCTGTGCGAGATGGTCCGCCACCTCGCGGATCATGACATCGCGCTCACCTTCCACCATGATTCGCAACAAGGGCTCGGTGCCGGAATAGCGCACGAGCACTCGACCGCTGCCGTTCAGTGTGGATTCGGCGGTCCTGATCGCGGACTGGATATCGGGAATCTGATCCAGATCGGGTTTGTGTTTGACATGGACGTTCAGGAGAACCTGCGGGACGGCCGTCATCGCCTTGGCCAACTCGGACAGCGGCTTCCCGGTCCGCTTCATCAGCGAGAGGATCTGCAACGCCGAGATCAACCCGTCGCCGGTCGTATTATGATCCAAAAAAATAAAATGCCCAGATTGCTCTCCACCGAAATTATGCCCATCGGCCAGCATCCGCTCGAGTAAGTAGCGATCACCCACCGGCGTCCGGGCCAATTGAATCCCCGCCTTGTTCATGGCGAGTTCCAATCCGAAATTACTCATCACTGTCCCGACCACGGTCTTGTTCGCCAGCTGCCCCTGCGCAAAGAGATCCAATCCCAATGCCGCCATGACATGGTCACCGTCGACGACCTTCCCCTGTTCACAGACGAAGATCGCGCGGTCCGCGTCACCGTCCAATGCGATGCCGAGATCGGCCTGATGTTCCCACACCAGCTCCTGCAAACGCTCCGGATGCACCGCCCCGCAGCGATCGTTGATGTTCATGCCGTCCGGCTTGTCCCCAAACACCTCAATGGTCGCACCAAGTTCGCGAAGCACGGAAGGCGCCACCTTATAAGCCGCTCCATTGGCACAGTCGACGACCAGTTTGATGCCTTGAAAATCCAGGTCGCGAGGAAGGGAGCGTTTGACGAACTCAATGTAGCGTCCTTCGGCATCTCCGATCCGATAGGCCTTCCCAATGGCGTCGGCCGTCGGGCGGAGATGCTTGATCTCGTCCGACACGATCAGCTGTTCAATTCGGGCCTCCACCTCGTCCGGCAATTTGAAACCCTGATTGGAAAAAAACTTAATCCCGTTGTCTTGGTAAGGATTATGCGAAGCCGAAATCACCACGCCGGCATCGGCACGCAGGCTCCGCGTCAGAAAGGCGATGGCGGGGGTCGGCATGGGGCCGACCAGCAACACATCCACCCCCATGGAGCAGATGCCGGACGTCAGCGCCGACTCCAACATGTAACCGGACAACCGCGTATCCTTCCCGATCACGACCTGGTGCCGACCGGCCCGCCGCATAAAGATATGCGCCGCAGCCCGCCCCAGTTGCATGGCGATTTCGCTCGTCATCGGTTCAAGGTTCGCGACACCGCGAACGCCGTCTGTGCCGAACAGTTTACGCATTGGTTACCTCTGACTTAGAACGCACATGACGCCGGATGGCTGACACGACCGCAGCCGCATCCTTCATTGCCCGCACGTCGTGGACTCGAATGATATGGGCGCCTTTGAACATCGCCACCGCGACCGCAGCAGCCGTCCCATACCCGCGCTGCTGTACCGGCTGATGCGTGAGGTTCCCGATGAATTGCTTCCGAGACAGACCGGCAAGCACCGGATATCCGAGGCGGGTCAAACGATCGAACTCCGCCAGGAGCTGAAGATTATGCTCTTCGAGCTTACCAAAACCGAAACCCGGGTCAAGGACGATTTGCCTCCGTAGAATACCGCGATCTATGGCGACCGCAATCCGTTCGGTCAGAAATTCGAGCACCTCCTGGACCACGTTCGTATACTGCGGAGCCTGTTGCATGGTCTGAGGGGTCCCCTGCATATGCATGAGCACCACGCCGACGCCGGTTTGAGCAACCACCCCGGCCATCTTGGGATCTCCACGTAGGGCCGTAATATCGTTGATGAGACTAGCGCCGGCTTGAACCGCCAACCGCGCAACGCCCGCCTTTGCGGTGTCGACTGAGAGAGGAAGGGCGACCGCGCGACGCACCGCCTCCAACACTGGGAGTAAACGTCGAATCTCTTCTTCCTCAGAAATACCCAGGGCGCCAGGTCTGGAAGACTCCGCGCCGAGATCGATCACATCCGCACCCTCGGCTTCCATCTGCTTGGCGTGCTCCACAGCGCGATCAACCGTCATGTACGACCCGCCATCGGAAAAGGAATCCGGTGTGACATTAAGAATGCCCATCACAAGCGGTCCGCTATCGAACCGAAACAGATGGGCCCCCGCTGTCAAGATAGGAAGGTCGGCCGACATTGCCAAACCGCATCTGCGGCAGCTCCGACGAAACCACGGAGCCGAAGAAGTCTCCTGAGGGACACACGACCCGACGGTGGGAAAGCGGCGCCGGGAATCGAATACCTTCAAAACATTTTCCCGGCAGCGAGCAGGGAATCTATCTCAGGCCTGCTTCACAGGAGCCATACCGAGCATCCTGTAAAGCAGGCCCTGCGGAATTTAGGCAGGGACGGTCTGTGACGAAGAACCCTGAACGATGATCTGATCGATCTCTAACGCGTCGAGCACTTCCTTTTCCAGCAAGGCCTCCGCAAGCGCCTTCAAGCTGGTCATATTTTCCGTGAGCAGTCGTTTAGCCCGCTCGTAGTTTTCCGTGACCAGGCGCTTGATCTCATGATCGATTTCCAGAGCCACTTGCTCACTGAAATCCCGCTTCGTCGCAATCTCTCGGCCGAGGAAGATTTCTTCTTCCTTTCTACCGAAGGTGAGCGGCCCCAGCTTCTCGCTCATGCCCCATTCGCACACCATTTTGCGAGCCAGTTCGGTCGCTCGTTCCAGATCATTTCCAGCCCCGGTGGTCACGCTGCTGAAGATTAGCTCTTCAGCTACCCGACCTCCCATGAGGATCGCCAAGTTGTTATACAAGAAGTCTTTCGAGTAACTGTGCCGATCGTCCGTCGGGAGCTGCATAGTGACGCCTAACGCCCGCCCTCGCGGAATGATCGTGACCTTATGAACCGGGTCCGTACCGGGAAGCAGTTTGGCCATAAGCGCATGGCCGGCTTCGTGATAGGCCGTCGTGCGTTTCTCCTCGTCGCTGAGCATCATACTCTTGCGTTCGGCACCCATCAGGACCTTATCCTTGGCCATTTCGAAATCAATCAGCTCAACTTCCTTCTTGTTCTGCCGTGCAGCCCAGAGTGCGGCCTCATTGACCAAATTCTCCAGGTCGGCACCGGAGAACCCTGGGGTCCCTCGAGCAATCTTCTCCAATTCAACATTGGTCGCCAAGGGCACCTTCTTCGTGTGGACCTTCAGGATCTCCGAGCGCCCGCGCAAGTCGGGTCGGTTGACGACCACCTGGCGATCGAAGCGACCAGGGCGCAACAAGGCCGGGTCCAACACATCCGGGCGGTTCGTCGCCGCAATCAGGATGACTCCTTCCGTCGTATCGAACCCATCCATTTCAACCAACAGCTGGTTCAAAGTCTGCTCGCGCTCATCATGCCCTCCACCGAGCCCCGCACCGCGCAAACGTCCGACTGCATCGATTTCATCGATGAAGATAATGCATGGCGCATGCTTCTTCCCTTGCTCAAAGAGATCGCGCACGCGCGACGCCCCCACGCCGACGAACATTTCGACGAAGTCGGAGCCGCTGATGCTGAAGAACGGCACTCCGGCCTCTCCCGCAATCGCTTTAGCCAGCAAGGTCTTGCCGGTCCCGGGAGGACCGACGATGAGCACTCCCTTCGGAATACGCCCACCAAGCTTTTGGAATTTGCGAGGGTCCTTGAGGAATTCAATAATCTCGAGCACCTCTTCCTTAGCTTCCTCAATCCCAGCCACATCGGAGAAGGTCACCTTCTTCCGCTCTTCGGTCAACATTCTGGCTCGACTCTTTCCAAAGGAAAGAGCCTTGTTGCCGCCGATCTGCATCTGCCGCATCAAGAAGAACCAGAGACCGAGGAAGAGAATGAAGGGACCCCACGTGACCAAAAACGTGATGTACCACGGACTTTCGTCAGGCGGACGGGCCTCGATCTGCACGTCTTTTTCGCGCAGTTGCTTGACCAATTCCGGATACTCAGCCGTATAGGTTCTGATACGGCTTTGGTCCTTTAAAATTGCGCTGATGTGGTTGGCCTTGATGGTCACCTTCATGACCTCGCCCTTATCGAGCTTGGCCATGAAATCACTGAATATCACTTCATCTTCCGGTGCATGGGTCGGCACACTGAACAGATTGAATAACAAAATCATGAACAGGCCGACGACGACCCAGAATAAAAGATTCTTTACCCGTGAATTCATCCACCTCTCCTTTGAGGATTGTAGGCAGACTGCAAAAAGAAATGATCCTGCAGGATGTTACCATAGGTCTCGCAAGTGGAACAACCTCTCATGCCGACTCCTGCTCCAACTCCTCGTCCTGATCCAGGGCCGCGAGATACGGCAGATTGCGATATTTCTGTCGGTAGTCGAGTCCATAGCCGACCACGAACTTGTTTGGGATCTTGAAGCCGACGTACTCCAAATCCACTTCGACGGTCCGGCGCTCCGGCTTGCTCAAGAGGGTGCAGACTTTCAGCGATCGCGGCTTGCGTTTGGACAGGGTCTTTAGCAAGTAACTGATGGTGAGACCCGAATCGACGATATCCTCCACAAGCAACACGTCCTTGCCCGCGATCGGTTCGGTGAGGTCCGACACCAGTTTGACCTTGCCCGAGGTTTTCTTTCCGGATCCGTAACTCGTCACCACGATGAATTCCACCCGCATCGGAATACGGATCGCTCTTGCCAAATCGGCATAGAACGCATAGGCCCCCTTCAGCACCCCGACCAACACCAGATCTTTCCCCGTATAGTCGGAGGCAATCTGTCTGCCGAGTTCCCGAATGCGCGTCCGCATCTGCTCTTGTGTGACGATCGGACGGCCAAAAATGCGTTCCATTCCTACCTGGCTCCTTTCCGGCTTGTTGGCGGCGCCACGTGCGCGACGAGGGATCGGCGGGTTGACCGCGTCGCAGCAAATCGGGCATCAACCCGTCGCCCGACGACCCAAAGAATCTCGTCACCGGACACCAACAAAGGGATACGTTGACGCACAGAGGGGCCCAGTTTCGCATCTACGAAGTAATCTTGCAATTTCTTTCGCCGCCCCTCCATCCCAACAGGACAAAACCAATCGCCCGGCTGCCATGTACGCAGCATCAGAGGCAGCGACAAGCGGTCCGCATCAAACAGCGCGAGCGCGGGCGATTTCCCGTCGAGGATGCTGTTCGCCTCTTTCTCCTCCAGCACGTGGAGGGACACCGACTCCCCGGTAGGGGGCCACAATGCCCTCCAAGGCAGCGAAGGGATGGTGACGGATAGAGGTGGAGAAGTTGAGATTTCAGGCGACGGCTCCACCGAAAGACGAATGAGTCGTTGTTCACAGCGCACTGTCACCGCGCCCACCCTCCATACCTTGCCAGACCGTGCCGAGGCCACAGTGTCCAAGATGGATAACAGCTCCTCTCCACGCATCACTCGCGGAGGGGATACCAGAGCCTCCACAGCCTGCCGGAGCATTCGCCGCTGCAAGGCCGTCGGCTGGGCGGTCAGGCCGTACCGATCAACCAGGATCGTCGTTCGGTCTCGAGAGTGAACCAACCGCTTCAGTCGACCGGCGGCGAGCGCATCCAAGAATCGATCATCTTCCCGGACCAGGTCGGCTTGTCGCGCCAACAATGGAACCACGGCGGGGGATAGGGCGGTCAGGACCGGCAAGACTTCCTGCCGGATACGATTTCGGAGATAGATGGATTTCCTGTTACTCGAATCGAGCCGATAGGGCACCTCCCTAGATTGCAGGTACGTCAAAATCTCTCGCCGTGACACCGTCAAGAGCGGACGGATGAACAGCCCTCGCCGATGCGGCATACCGGACAAGCCGCGGAGCCCTGCTCCTCGCAACATCCGGAGCAAGACTGTTTCGGCTTGATCGTCCGCCTGGTGTCCAAGAGCTACCCGATTCGCTCCCAGCTCGCGCGCCACTTCCTGGAACACGCGATAGCGTGCAGCCCTCGCGGTGGCCTGCACCGATCGCGGCGGCTTGTCGCGCGGGAACAGCGAGCTGAGGTCTCGGATCACGCAGGGTACGCGCAGCCGTTGGGAGAAATCGGCCACGAAGGCTTCATCGGCGGCTGATTCGGCTCCGCGTAAACCGAAGTTGCAATGCACCGCCGCAAGCGACAGGTTCCAGGCCGGAGCCAGGTCGTGTAGGATGGAAAGCAGGGCCACGGAGTCAGGCCCGCCGGACAAAGCCACCAGGACCTTCTCTCCAGGAGTCACCAACCCTTTGGTACGCAGAGCCAGGACAACCTGACGATGAATTGGCTGATGGGGAATCTTTGGCGGAGGCGCCATTACTCCGACCGAGGCAACGTGGGCAAACGCGATGCCGTCCCCCCCGCTTCGCGAAGGAACACCCGCGCGGTCTCCACGTCCCGGCTAATCTGCCGGGTTAGTTCCGATGCGGAAACAAAGACCCTATCGCCCCGCACAAACCCGATGAAGTGCACGAGGATCGATTCACCGTACAGTTCAAGCCGCTCGTCGAGAATGGAGACTTCCAGCAACCGTTCTCCAGCGCCGAATGTCGGTCTCGTCCCGATGTAAACGATTGAATCGCGACTGGAATCCTTCCAGATCGTGTGCGCGGCATAGACCCCGTCCGGAGGAATCACCCGCCCCGGCGGAAGCCGCAGGTTCGCCGTCGGCCATCCCAGATCAGTTCCACGGTGGGCACCGGGAATCACCGTTCCGCCGAGCCCATAGGGACGGCCCAGCAAACGAGCTGCCTTCTGCACCTCTCCGGCCTGGAGGAGTTGACGGATCCGCGTTGAGCTCACCACTTCACCATCGATCCTCACCGGTGCCACCGGGTGGACGCGGAACCCAAATTGGCGTCCCCACGTCTTCAACTCCTCGATGCGACCAGCACGGCCCCGGCCGAACGCGAAGTGTTCCCCCACAAACAGCTGTTTAGTCCCGATGCCGTCGCACAACACCTGTCGCACGAATTCGGCAGGACTCAGCTGCGCGAAGACCGGGGTGAATTCGAGAAACAACACTTCGTCGATGCCCGCAGCATCGAAATAGGCCAATTTCTCTTCCGGCGAGGTCAGAAACTGCAAATTGACCTGGGGAGCGAGGATCTTGACAGGGTGAGGGTCGAAGGTCAGCACCACGGCCGCACCCCCCTCTCGACGCGCCGTATCGACCACCGTTTTCAGCAAAGCCCGATGGCCGTGGTGATGACCGTCGAAGTTTCCGATCGTGACGATCGCGTGGGGATGGGGCTTGGTAGCGGCGAGCCCGCGAGAAATCTTCATGACTGGTGTCACTGCAGAAGTGCGGCGGCCTCTTTGGCGAAATAGGTCAAGATCATGTCCGCGCCGGCCCGTTTGATCGAGAGCAACGATTCCATCATCGCGCGGGTTTCGTCCAGCCAACCGGCTTGGGCCGCCGCCTTGACCATGCTGTACTCGCCGCTCACCTGGTAGGCGGCAAGCGGCAGCAGGGTCCGTCCGCGCGCCGCGCTGATGATGTCGAGGTAGGGCATGGCCGGCTTGACCATAATGATGTCGGCCCCCTCCTCGATATCCAGTTCGATCTCCCGCAAGGCTTCGCGTGTGTTGGCGGGATCCATCTGGTACGACTGCCGGTCTCCGAACTGCGGACAGGAATGGGCGGCATCACGAAAGGGGGCATAAAAACACGACGCAAACTTTGCCGCATAGGCCATGATGGGCACATCGACGAAGCCCGCTCGGTCGAGTTCATCGCGAATGGCGGCGACCCGGCCGTCCATCATATCCGACGGTGCCACCATGTCCGCACCTGCCTCGACATGGGTCTTGGCCATCGCCCTCAGACAGTCCAACGTCTCGTCATTGAGAATCTTCCCGTCTCGGACGATACCGCAGTGGCCATGGCTGGTGTACTCGTCGATACAGACATCGGTAATCAGGACCAAGCCGGGCACCTGCGCCTTGAGTGTTCGGAGGGCTCGTTGTACGATGCCGTCGGGGTCATACCCTGAACTGCCGCGCTCATCCTTCCGTCCGGGAATGCCGAACAAAATCATCGCCGGAATTCCCAGCGCCTTGACCTCCGATGCCTCCTTCACCAACAGGTCGACCGACAGCCGCGCTTGGCCCGGCATCGACGCGATCGGCTCCCGTCTCCCCTCTCCCTCTGTGACAAATGCGGGGTAGATGAAGTCGTTGGGTGTCAACCCGGTTTCGCGGACCATGCGCCGTAAGGCGTCGGTTTCCCGCAGGCGACGCATGCGCTGAATCGGAAAGGCCATTCCCCGCTCACTTCCTCGGAAGGTTGGTGAGAAACACTACCAGATCACGCACGGAAATCATCCCGACCAGTTGACCGTCCCTCGTCACGCCTAGATGGCGAAGGTGGGTCTGCGCCATGAGATCGTTCGCATCCAAGAGGGTCTTGTGCTCTTCGATCGTCACGAGCGGCGCCGACATGATTTGTTCGACCGTCGTCTTCGTCATGTCGGCTCCGGTCGCAACGACACGCCGAACCATGTCCGTATCGGTGATGATGCCGATCACGTCCTTCCCATTCGTGACGAATAGGCTCCCGATGTTGCGATCACGCATCAATCGCCCGGCTGTGCGCACATCCATATCTCGTTCGACGGTGATGAACTTTTCCTTGGGAACCATGAACGATTTAACTGGGACCATGTAATGTCCTCCTCATGATAATGAACAGCCTCGATTGCCTGGCCTCTTGGTTATTGACTCGCCGCAGCGGCTGCACGGTGCCGTCCCTCCGCATGTTGAACCATGGCTTCCGCCAAGGCAGGGACCGTATTCTCTGCCGCCACCACCTGGACGACAAATCCCGCCTCGCGAGCAGTTCCCGCAGTGATGGGACCGATACAAGCCACGGTAGTCCCTCCGACCGCCTCCTGCAGCTCCTGTGGAGATGCGAACAATTCCACAAAGTTTCGCACCGTTGAGGAACTGGTGAACGACAGCACGTCGATCACGCCGCCACGGAGTTGTTCTTTCAGCCGATCCACCGCCACGGTCGGCCGGATGGTCCGATAGGCCGGTACCACGTCCACCTCGGCTCCTCGCGCGCGCAATTGGTCTGGCAGGATTTCCCGCGCCACCAATGCGCGTGGAATCAGGACCCGCGCTCCCTCCATCGGCCGGTCGGCCAGCGCATCCAGAACCCCCTCCGCTTGGAACTGTTCGGGAATGACGTCGGCACGCAGCCCATAGGGCGTCAACGCCTCGGCCGTCCGAGGCCCGATACAACAGATCGTCAGACCAGCCAAGGCCCGGACATCTTTCCCCTTCTGCGCCAACCGGGCCATGAACGGCGCCACGCCGTTGACGCTGGTGAAGATCAGCCACCGGTAGCTCGACAACCGATCCAACGCACGATCCACGAGGGACCAGTCCTCGGGCGGCGCGATCTCAATGGTCGGACACATCACCGGCTCTCCCCCGTATGCGGCAATGAGGTCGGCAAACTCCGATGCCTGTGCCTTCGGTCTGGTGACGAGAACTCGCATACCGAACAGAGGCCGGCGTTCAAACCAATTTAGTTGATCACGCAGGCGGACGACCTCCCCCACCACGATCACCGTCGGCGGCTCCATCTGGGCCGCAGCCGCCTTCACCACAATGTCGCTCAAGGTACCGACCACAGTCCGTTGCGCTGCCCTCGTGCCCCAGCGAATCACGGCAACAGGGGTCGTCTCCTCCTTCCCCTCTGCGCGCAAGCAATCCACAATCTTGGGTAGGTTGGTCATCCCCATCAGAAAGACCAACGTGCCATGCGCAGTGGCCAGTCGCCTCCACTCCACGCCGCTCCGGTCCTTCGTCGGATCTTCATGGCCGGTGACGAAGGTCACCGTAGAAGCTAGGGTGCGATGGGTGACGGGAATGCCGGCGTAGGCCGGTGCGGCGATTGCCGCCGTCACGCCAGGCACCACCTCGAACGGAAGACCTGCCGCCGCCACAGCTTCCGCTTCCTCTCCGCCCCGTCCGAACACGAAGGGGTCGCCACCCTTCAGCCGCACCACGATCTTCCCTTCAGCCGCACGGTCGACCAAGAGCCGATTGATGTCCCCTTGATCACGATAGTGCCCTCGTCCCCGCCGCCCGACGTAAATTCGTTCCGCGTGGGGGAGCACGTGGTCCAGCAAGGCCTCATTGGCGAGGTAATCGTACAAAACGACATCCGCTGCCTCAAGGCATTCCTTGCCGCGCAACGTCAGCAGCTTGGGATCGCCGGGACCGGCCCCGACCAAGTAAACCGTGCCTCTACGCAGCGTCATCTCACTCACGCCCGTCCATAGATGGCATTCAAAATTTCCTCGCCGCCGTCGGCCAGTAGTCGCTCTGCCAGCTGAGTGCCCAGCTGCCGAGCCTCTGACGCATCACCCTGGATCTGATGACGAACCATTCGGCGGCCATCCACGCTGGCTACCAAACCGTCCAATGTCACCCGCTCGTCCTCTAACAGGGCATGGGCCGCGATGGGTACCTGGCACCCCCCCTCAAGGCGGTGGAGCAGCGCGCGTTCCGCGGTCACGGTGATACGTGTCGGACGATGTTCGAAGCGGGCCAACAATTCAGCCACAAACCGGTCGTCCTGACGGGCCTCAATACCGAGCGCACCCTGTGCGATAGCAGGAAGGCTGAGGTCGGTTGCCAGGTATTCCGTAATTTCCTGTTCCCATCCGAGCCGCCGCAAACCCGCAGCAGCCAGGATGATGGCATCGAACTGTCCTTCGCGCAATTTTCTCAAGCGGGTGTCCAGATTGCCGCGCAACATGTCGATGACGAAATCAGGACGACGGTGGAGCAACAGAGCCTGCCGACGCAAACTGCTGGTGCCGATGCGGGCCCCTGACGGCAACTGGTCGAGAGATCGCCCGTCTCGTGAGATGAGGGCATCACGTGGATCTTCTCGCGGCGGGACGCACAGGATGGCCAATCCTTCCGGGAGCGACGTGGGCACATCCTTCATGCTGTGGACGGCCAGGTCGATCTCCTTGTTCAAGAGAGCGTCTTCGATTTCCTTGACGAAGAGCCCCTTGCCGCCGATCTTGGCCAATGGGACATCGAGAATCTTGTCTCCTGAGGTGTGAATCTGCTTCAGAGAGATAGTGACGTCCGGTGCCAATTCTTGCAAGCGTGCCTGGACCCACTGACTCTGCTGTAGCGCAAGCTTGCTCCCTCTGGTACCAAGCACAAGCGTGGTGCGATTCATTGGTGACCGCCGCTCTTGGATGGAGCGGCAGCCTGATGCCGATCGATTTGTATACTGGTATTCATCTGCTCCTCACAACCGGTTGCGTCAACTGACGCGCCGGCCCTGTTCTTTGGAGGCCTTCGGAATCAATGGTGCCGGCTCCGGCAGACGTGCGGCGCCGTTGCCGGAGGCACCCTCGCTCGGGCGCTCCGCGTCGCCTGGTTGGGCCATGGCATAAGCCGCCGGCGGTTCCAAACTGAAAAATCGGCGGGCGGCCTCTACATATGCCGCTCCGCTGGAAGATGCAGCCTCGGCCTTGAGCGTGACCATCGTCCCATGCACGATTTTATTGATGATGGCGGAGGCCATCCCTTCCACCGCCGCTCGATCCTCGGGCGACAGGTGCGCGAGCCTGGCAAGGAGCTTTTCGACTTCGCGCCGTTTGATATCTTCCGTTCGGTTCCGCAAGGCCACAATCGTCGGCGTCACCTCCAACGATTGCAACCACTGCCCCAGGACAGCAACCTCTTCGATCACCATTTGTTCGGCCTTGGAGGCCTCCCGCAGCCGATCTTCCCGGTTCTGTTCCACCCGCATGTGTAAATCGTCGATATCGAACAGGAACGCGTCATCGATGGGCCGAACGGCGGGATCAATGTTACGGGGTACAGAAATATCGATCAGGAACATGGGACGATTCATCCGTTGCCGCATCGCCCGTTGCACGTCCTCCGCGGTGACGAGATAATGCGCAGCGCCCGTCGAGACCAGGACGATGTCAGCGCCGGCCAACTCCGTCCGGTAATCGTCGAACGGAACCGCCGTTCCGTTAAACCGCTGCGCTAATTCCAACCCATGCTGGAAGTTGCGCGTCGTGATCCGCACCTGACGGACACCGTTGGCAATGAGGTGCCGAGCCGCCAATTTGGCCATTTCGCCGGCTCCGATCAGGAGCACCGTCTTCTCGGTCAGGTTTGAAAAGATCTTTTTGGCCAGTTCCACAGCCGCATAACTCACCGAGACGGCGGTTTCAGCGATTTTCGTCTCCGTGCGAACACGCTTGGCGACGGAGATCGCCTTCTTGACGATCTTGTTGAGGAACAAGCCCGAGGCCTTATGGATCAAGGCCACCTCGAAGGCATCTTTGAGTTGTCCGAGAATTTGCGATTCGCCGACGATCATGGAATCGAGGCTGGCGGCCACTCGAAACAGGTGGGCGATGGCTCGGTCGTCGGCATGCCAATAGAGATGCGGCGTAAGGTGTTCAGAGGAGAGGGACAGGTGTGTGTCGGCCAGAAATTCCTGCACCCGACCGTATCCGTGCTCCAGGTCCTCGACCACCGCATACACTTCGACGCGGTTGCACGTCGACAGCAGCAGCCCCTCGCGCACTCCTTGATACGAACAGAGCCGCGAGAGGGCCTCCCGGAGACGACTTTCCGGAACCGCGAGCTTTTCACGGATTTCGACCGGTGCGGTTTTATGGCTCAGCCCGACGACGATCACATGCATGTCAGGACACCGACCCGTGACTCTTTATGACGACTCCGATCAGGGTGAGAATGACGCCCGCGAAGCCGATGATCGTCAGATACGCGGCCCGCTTCGCCCGCCACCCGATCGTGAGGCGGCCGACGAGCACCACGAAGTAAAACCCCCAGGTCACCATGGCCCAGGTTTGCTCGGGATTCCAGTTCACATAGGTCCCGCGAACGATCTCAGCCGAAAAGGCCCCGCTGATGATCCCCAGCGTCAGGAGCGGAAATCCCATGACGATGGACTGCTGGTTCAAATGGTCCAGATAATCGAGCGCCGGCAATTTCGCATAGAGGATATTGAACCGCTTGGACTTGAGAAGCCCGTCCTGAATGAGATACATCACACCCGCAACGAACGCGACGGCAAACCCCACCGTGCCCAACATGCTGAGGGTGACATGAACCCACAGCGTTTTAAAAACCGGTTGGAGAGTGGCGGTTCCCTCGGACCGAAACGCCGCCGCGGTCACAAGCGATACGAGGGCCAGCGGCACCATGAAAGAACCGAGCACGTGGATTTGACGGCGGAACTCGACCGCAAGAAACACCAAAATCAACATCCAAGAAAAAAAGGAGAGCGCTTCGTGGAAGGTCGGAAGTTGAGCTTGGGCACTGTCGGTCATCCTGGCAACCAACGCCACAGTGTGCGTGCCGAAGCCACCCGCGGTAATGCCCAAGGAGACTTTCGAGAGAGTTTCCGCTCGCCGGAGGAGATACGCGAGGTAACAGACCGTACTCCCGAAGTACAGCGCCATCGTAAGCAGAAAAAACCCGGACGACATCTCGCTTCCACCTCGCAACCAATCGAAACAACACTGAATTTTTGGAATTGAAAATTATATCGATGCGACAAGAATGGAGTCAAGAAAAGCATGCTCGAAAGATCGCTCCTCCCGGAATCTTGTTCATCGTCGGCGTTCCGATCGGACATCCGGACGATGTGTCGATCCGTGCCCTCACGACCTTACGAAAGGTTGCTCTCGTTGCAAGCAAAAATCCCCTCGCCACACGATCATGGCTGGAACATCATGGCCTTCATGTCACCTTAACCGCGTACGACCGGAACAATGCTGCTGAAAAGGTACCGATTCTCATCCAGCGCCTGATGCGGGGCGACCACATTGCGTTGGTGTCCGACTGCGGGATGCCGTTGGTGTTCGATCCTGGGAAGTTGCTCATCGCAGCGGCCGCCCGACATCACATTCAGATCTGCGTCATTCCCGGCCCCTCTGCCGTGACGGCAGCGGTGGTCGCGGCAGGAATGGACGGCGACGCATTTGTGTTCGAGGGGAGATGGGGCCGCAGCGGCTCACGTACGAGGATGACACGGCTCGAGGCCTTGCGTTCTGAGCCGCGCACCTTGGTGTTCTTTTTTTCGGGACAGGACCTTCGACAGATGCTGCCGTTGATCCATGACGTTCTGGGTGATCGGCGAGCGGTGTTGGTGCTGAACCTTACCAGCCCCGAAGAACAGGTCATCCGGGGCAGCCTGAGCGACTTTATCGCAACAATTCCTGGCGGCGACGACATCCGAGCCACGCTGGTACTCGAAGGAAGGAGACGGAGGAATTGACGACCAAGGGAAGGAAGAAACGGTTAATCATCCTGTCGTTTCCGAATCATAACGCGATAGGATTGATTCTCGCGCTCTTGCGACAGAATGTCATGTCCCTCGTTGCTGACGCTCTGCGGGACGTTGCGGATGGGATCTCCCTCGTCCAAACGGACCAACAACAACTGTCCTGCCTCCATGGTTTCCAACTTCAACTTGGTTTTCACGAAGTTGTACGGACAAATCACACCGCGTAAATCCAATTCTGCGTCAGGTGGCGGAAGATTGACTGACGTCTCGGACATAAGCCTTTTGCACTCCTCGTAATAGCAGGATGATACCAAGCGCCCACACAGCGTACAACGACCTCTAGGCGATACCGACCAAAGAAAAGCGGGGTGCCTCTTGCGAAGCACCCCGCTGAACCTACAGAGCTTGAAAAGAAACCCGAATTAGTTCAGCCCCTTTTGCAAGTTCGGCTTTGCAGCGTCGGTTCCATAGTCCGACTTGTTCTGGACCTTGGTCTCCGGAGCCACGGTCTGATAACCCCACCCTGGCTGCGGCTCGCAATTCCAGCAGGGAGCCGTCCCCGTGAATTCGCCGACACTGGTGGTAACTACGCCGCTATTGATCGTACCGGGCATCACGCCGCCGACCGGGCCACCAGTCACAGTGCCGGAGTTGGTTTCAATGCCGCGCTCGTTCGACGGGCTCGGACGCTGCCCCAATCCACCGAAACCAGCTAACTTCTCGTTACCGCGGAACAGATACACTTCGCGGACCAGCTTACGCCCAGAGCCGTAAATGCCGAGATCGGCTCTCTCGTTCGGTGCCTCAACAACCTGCACCGAGATGTCATCGCCGGCATTGAGTGACTTGATCTGGTCCAAGTTGGTGTGATTGTCGAAATACAACGTCAGTGAAGACATGGCCCCGGTTCCGGCCCGACCCTCATCGTGCGAACTTCCGCCGGTCTCCAGGTGCAATTTATGACCCGGGATGTCAATGCCCAGCACACGGCCGAAAACGGTCTCTGGCTGGGAGAGCCGTTCCATGAAAGCGTTGCGATCAAACGCCGCCGTACGGCCCGAGTTTCCGGACACATCTCCGACGCCGGCGCCGACGCCGAACCCTGACCCGGACGAGGACTGCGGCAAACGCTCTTGAGCGCCTGCAACACCCACGGAGCCGACCAAAAGCACCGCAGCTCCAAGTGCCAACACGTTACGCATGTGCTGCCTCCTTAGTGAGTTGTAAGTGATAAGAGATTGATAATGAACGGCGATGAACTAAACAGGCCATAGTAATTCCAACGCAATTTCGCGCGCACTATAGGACAAGGCCCACATCATGTCAAGAGGTTTTCGGAGCATCCATCCACATATAGTGTTCTATGACGTTGGCTGCCACTCCTCCCGGTCCATACCTTGTTCCGTTGCCTGATCACGCAGCTCTTCTTGATGGGAGATGAATCGCGCTAGACGATGGTGCCCAGAGGGAGGGTCGAACTCCCACTCTCTTGCGAGAACCGGATTTTGAGTCCGGCGCGTCTGCCAGTTCCGCCATCCGGGCACGTGTGCATCAAATTGTGATCCGAAACCTGAATCTCGGAGATAAGGACGCCATTTCTAACATGAAGCCTCGCAAGGGTCAATCGGCTGCTTCATCTCTCGCGCTCTTTTCTTCTCAAAACATCCTTTGTTAGAATGCGCCTTCGTTTTCAGACAACGACGAGATTCCAGCGAGGAGGGAAGTATGGCGGAAGTGCAGTGCGTCACATGCGGACAAACCGGCGAAGCCATTACAGGCATGCTGTTCCTAGGCAAATTGGAGGCCGAGATCAAGTCTAAGGTCTGCCAAGCCTGCTGGAAAAAATGGGAAGGCATGCGCGTGATGGTCATTAACGAATATCAGGTCAACCTGGGCGACGAAAGCGGCCGCGAACTCGTGAAGAAGCAGATGAAGGCCTTTCTGAAATTGGGGGAGCAGGCTGACACCTCGAAACTGGATCAAAACTATCGGCCGGCCGGATCATAACGCACGACAGCACCCCTGTGCCTCTTCGGCCATCGAATTCATTGACACTCGAATTTACGAAGTGCTAAAGTGCGCTATTCACGAGGGTTTTGAAAGAGCGCACGCAAGGACTATCTTGCCGTGATCACGCAAATGCAGGTCAAGGGGTTGATCTTCGACCCCTACAATAACGCCTATATCGTGGTGCTGCGAGACGAAGACAACTCGGATATGCTCCCGATTTGGGTGGGAAAATCCGAAGCCAGCGCCATCGGACTGGCTTTGGAAAGCGTCACGGCGCCACGACCCATGACCCATGATTTGATGAAGTCCTTCTTGGAAACCTTCGATGCCAAAGTGATCAGCGTCGTCATCACGGATCTGAACGACAATACCTACTACGCCAAAATCCATCTGATGTACGAAGACTCGGAATACGCCGTCGACTCGCGGCCCAGCGATGCAGTCGCGCTGGCCCTCCGGACCCAGGCGCCGATTTTTGCGAGCGAGAAGGTCATCAAGAAACAATCGTCTGAAGAACTCGAACAGTGGCTTGAGAACCTCAAACCAGAAGACTTCGGCAAACTGGATAGTTGACGATGGAATCGGCCACTCCCAACCAGGCCTCTGAACTCGTGGCGCTTACCGTTGCGCAAGTACTCGACGACGGAAATACCGACACACGCATCGTCGTGCTCAAGAGCCATGACGGAACCGTCACGCTTCCAATTTGGGTTGGTTCGGCCGAGGGCAATGCCATCCGTCTGGCCATGGAACGGGTCGTCACTCCCCGCCCCATGAGCCATGACCTCATCAGAAGTTTCGCCGGCCACCTTGGCGTCCGCATTGAGCGAGTCATCATCACCGACGTAAAGGGTAGCACCTATTACGCCAGCGTCGCCTGTGCCTCGAAGGGTCTGCATCGAACCCTTGATGCCCGGCCCAGTGATGCGATTGCCTTAGCACTCCGTGCCGAATGCCCGATCTATGCGACACAGGATGTGCTCAATCGACGAACCGCTGTGCACTTGGACGCCTGGGTCAACAAGCTGGATCCCAAGAATATCGAACCCCAACAAGCGTGAGGCCTGACGCCGCGCGCACAAGACCCGTTCAGGAGTAGATGGAGATCATGACAAAAACGTATCTAGAGAAGCCGGCAGATGTGAAACGGAAATGGTTCCTGGTGGATGCTGAAGGGAAGACGCTCGGTCGGCTTGCGGCCAAAGTCGCGAGCGTGCTGCGCGGCAAACATAAACCGACCTTTACGCCCCACGTCGACACCGGCGATCACGTCGTCATCGTCAACGCTGAAAAGGTGCGGCTGACCGGGAACAAGATGGAAAACAAGACCTACTCCTACCATACGGGCTACCCAGGGGGCCTGAAGACCTTGACGGCCGAGCACATCCATAAGAAACAGCCGACGGAGCTGTTGACCAGAGCGATCAAAGGCATGTTGCCCAAGACTCCCCTTGGCAACCACATGGCCAAGAAGCTGCGCGTCTACGCGGGCGCCACGCATCCTCACCAAGCGCAGCAACTGGAACCCCTTTCGTTGTGACCATTATCCTGTGAATTTGAGGACTGAAGGAGACAGCCGAATATGGCAGCACTGACACAGTATGCAACCGGGAAGAGAAAGAGCGCGATTGCCCGCGCGTGGGTAACCGCCGCCGCCGGCGACATCGTCGTAAACGAAAAACCACTCGAAACGGCATTTCCACGCCAAACCTTGCGGAACGTGATTCAGTTTCCGTTTGAGTTGGCCGGAGTGGCGGGAAAATATTCCGTGCGAGCGACCGTGTATGGCGGCGGTCCCGCCGGTCAAGCCGGTGCGTTGCGACACGCGATTTCGAAGGCGCTTGTCGTCATGAGCGCCGCCTTCCGCGGCCCCCTCAAGAAGGAAGGCCTCCTCACCCGCGACTCGCGCGTGAAGGAACGTAAAAAGTACGGCCAAAAGGGCGCCAGAAAGCGCTTCCAATACTCGAAGCGCTAGCACAGGCTTGGGGCACAGGGCTCAAAAGGGAAGGCTCCGCAGCCTTCCCTTTTTTTATGCGTGTCGACGAAGGGGTCCAGATCGGTTCGTGAGCTGTCAGGAGGAGGTCTATGGCACTGGTACGAGTAGCGGTGGCAGGAGCGAGTGGATACACGGGCGCCGAATTGGTTCGACTCTTATCCCAGCATCCCCATGTCACCCTGACGGCGGTGACCTCGGAAAAATCGGCCGGAATATCCGTGTCGTCGGTCTATCCGCACTTGCAGGGGATCGTCCCACTCACCTTCGAGGCTCTGGAGCCCAAAGCCTTGGCCGAGCGGGCCGACGTGCTCTTCCTCGCCTTGCCCCACACCAAATCCATGGGTCCGGTCGCAAGTTGTCTCCAAGCGGGTAAACGGGTCATCGACCTCAGTGCGGACTTCCGATTGAAAGATCCGCAGGTCTATGAAACCTGGTACCAGACTGCCCATACCCATCCAGATTTCATTCAGCAGGCTGTCTACGGACTGCCGGAGCTGCACCGCTCCGCGATCACACAGGCACGTCTCGTGGCCTCACCGGGTTGTTACCCGACGGCAGCCATTCTGCAATTGGCACCGCTGGTCGCGCACGGCCTGGTGGCGCAGGACTCCATCGTGATCGATGCAAAATCGGGAATTTCCGGTGCCGGAAGAAGCCCGGCGCTCCCCTACCATTTCCCGGAAGCGCACGAATCGTTGGAGCCCTACAAGATCGGTCGGCACCGCCACATCCCTGAGATCGAACAGGAATTGGGCGGTTTGGACCGTACCAAGGCCCCCGGCGGCATAACAGTGGCCTTCACTCCGCATTTGGTTCCCATGAATCGAGGAATCCTCAGCACCGCCTATGCACGTGTGAAGGGCACGATCGACCTGCCGGCTCTAAGGGCCCTTTATCGTGATTTCTACAAGGGCGAGCGATTCGTGCGCTTGCTTGACACCGCCATGCCGAACCCGCGCCATGTGCGTGGAGCCAACTACTGCGATCTGGCCGTGCACGCCGATACGCGCGCCGGCTGGGTAGTGACGGTGGCGGCGCTCGACAACTTGATCAAGGGCGCAGCGGGACAGGCGATCCAAGCCATGAATCTCATGCTCGGGTACCCGGAAGAGGCAGGATTGCTGTCGCCTGGCGTGTATCCCTGAGCGCTGATGTCATTCACGCGTCGGACACAAGCCAAAGGACGATCCATGCAGACCATCGCTGGGGGCATTACGGCGCCCCACGGATTTCTCGCAGCCGGCATCTACGCAGGCATCAAGAAGCAGGAGAAGCGACAGCTCGACCTGGCACTGCTGGTCTCGGAACAGACCGGCCCCATGGCTGGAGTCTTCACCACGAACCGCGTCGCTGCAGCGCCGGTGCTGCTGGACCGCCTGCATTTGAAAAAGGGCCTTGGGCGAGCCATCTTCGTCAATAGCGGCAACGCGAATGCCTGCACGGGTGAGCCTGGCCTTCGCGCTGCCAAGGAGATGGCGCAGCTTGTTGCGAAAGCTCTCGACACGGCGTCCCATACCATCTTCGTCGGCTCTACCGGCGTCATCGGCCAGCCGCTGCCGATCGATCGCATCGTGACATCCTTCCCCTCCCTTCTCACCCGCCTCTCGCGACGAGGCGGACGGGACGCAGCACGGGCCATCATGACCACCGACCTCAAACCCAAGGAAACGGCCGTTCGCGCGCGACTGGGCGGACGCCTGGTCACAGTCGGCGGCATGGCTAAGGGATCGGGCATGATCCATCCCAACATGGCCACGATGCTGGCCTATGTCACCACCGACGCCGTCATCGAACAGCCGTTGCTTCAACTGGCGCTTCGGCGAGCCGTCAACCAGTCTTTCAACTGCATCACCGTCGACGGGGACACCAGCACGAACGACACCGTCTTGTGCTTGGCCAACGGCGTGGCAGGCAATCGCCCGCTCCTGCGCGACACCCAAGACTTTGACACCTTCTGCGCCATGATCGAGGCCGTTTGCCGAACCTTGGCGCTCAAGATTTGTTGGGACGGCGAAGGTGTCACCAAGGTGGTGCAGGTCAAGGTGGCCGGCGCACGAACCATCAAGGCCGCGAAGCAGGTGGCCCAGACGGTCGCCACGTCAAATCTTGTCAAGACGGCACTGTTCGGCGGTGACGCCAACTGGGGGCGGGTAATGGCGGCATTGGGCCGCGCCGGGGTGGCCATCGATCCGAATCTGGTCAGCCTTGACTTCGGCGGGGTTCCCATGGTGCGGCAGGGCCAGGGGCTGGGCGTCGAGGCGGAACGGCGCCTGAGCAAAGTCTTTCGGGCACGCGAGTTCACGATCCACATCGACCTGGGTCAAGGCAAGGCCGAAGCCCACATGTGGACGACGGACCTCTCGTATGACTACGTTCGGATTAATGCGAGTTACCGATCATAAAGATCGCGGGCACGGTTGCAATGCCAGGTGGATTGTGCTAGCGTCCATGCGTTTCCGGGCAGTGAACGGTTCGTCCCATCGTTCGTTGCGACAGGCAGTAGTCAGGGACATCTCGTCTAAATCCACACCAGCGTGATGCGCACGCTGCGCAGCCTGAGAATAAGGGGGCATGCCCCCTCGCCGTCGGCGTTGCCTCGGCGCTCTGCGGGCTTCGGAGGGAGGTGAAGGTATGGGAGTTGTTGCGATCAAAGAACTATTGGAAGCGGGTGTCCACTTCGGGCACCAGACCAACCGCTGGAATCCGAAGATGAAGCGATTCCTGTTCGGTGAACGAAACGGCGTCTATATCATCGACTTGCAGCAGACGGTCGAGCGCTTGGAACAGGCCTATGCCTTTGCACGCGACACCGTGGCGGCCGGTGAATCCGTCTTGTTCGTCGGCACGAAGCGGCAAGCCGCGGAAATCCTCGAAGAGGAAGCCAAGCGCGCCAACCAGTTCTACATCAATCAGCGCTGGTTGGGCGGCATGCTCACCAATTTCCAGACCATCCGCCGCAGCATCGACAAAATGAAAAAGATGGAGGCGACCCTCGCCGATCCGTCTCACCAGGGGCATACGAAAAAAGAACTGGGGCAGATGCAGAAGGAAGTCGTGAAGCTCCAGAAGAACCTGTCCGGCATTCGGAACATGCGCGCCCTCCCCGGTGCCGTGTTCGTACTGGATACCAGGATCGAGCACATTGCCGTCCTCGAGGCCAGCCGCCTCGAGATTCCGGTCATCGCCATTGTGGACTCGAATTGCGACCCCGATCACATCCAGTTCCCGATTCCCGGCAACGACGATGCGATCCGTTCCATCAAGCTGATCATTTCCAAGATAGCGGACGCCTGCCTGGAGGGGGCGCACCTCCGAACGCAACAGGAAGAGACCGAGTTTGCAGCGGCTCAGGCTCAAACCCCTGGCGGTAAACCGGCCGGGAACCTAGCCGGCGTCTCGGCGGCATCCTAAGCGCCCCAGGGCAGCATGTTCTATTCGATTCAATTGAGGAGTCCATGGCAAGTTTAAGTGAGCTCGTGAAAGAATTGCGTGAGAAGACCGGCGCCGGCATTCTGGATTGTCAGAAAGCATTGTCGGAAAACGGAAACAGCATCGAAAAGGCGATCGACTACCTGCGACAGAAGGGTTTGGCCGCTGCGCAAAAGAAAGCCGGTCGGGAAACCAACCAGGGTTTGATCCATGCCTATATCCATGCCGGAGGCAAGATCGGCGTCCTCATCGAGGTCAATTGCGAAACCGATTTCGTGGCCCGGAACGAAGGCTTCAAGGCCTTTGTGAACGACCTGGCCTTGCAAGTGGCGGCCTCGAGCCCCTCCTACGTCCGACGGGAAGAAATCCCCGCAGCCGTGGTCGACAAGGAACGCAGCATCTACGAAGGCCAAGCGAAGGAACTGGGTAAACCGCCGGCGGCATGGCCGAAGATCGTCGAAGGAAAGCTGGAGAAGTTTTACCAAGAGAACTGCCTACTCGAGCAAGCGTTCATCAAGGATCCGGCCATTACGATCAAGGACCTCCTGGCGCAGCAAATCGCCAAGATCGGTGAGAACATGAACATCCGCCGGTTTACGCGCTTCCAACTAGGCCAAGCATGACTGCTGCCCGATACCGCCGCATTCTGCTGAAAGTCAGCGGGGAAATGTTGGCCGGTGAGCAGGGCTATGGCATCCAACCTTCGATCCTCGAAGGCCTGGCGGAAGAGATCGCCGATGTCGTGGCCATGGACGTGGAAGTGGCCGTCGTCATCGGCGGCGGAAATATTTTCCGCGGTTTGGCCGCGAGCGCGCGAGGGATGGAGCGGGCCTCCGCCGACTACATGGGCATGTTGGCGACCGTGTTGAACGCCCTGGCACTGCAGAATGCCCTCGAGAGCAAAGGGGTCAGCACCCGTGTCCAGTCGGCGATCGAAATGCGGCAACTGGCGGAGGGATACATCCGGCGCCGTGCCATCCGCCATCTTGAGAAGAAGCGCGTGGTGATTTTCGCCGGCGGAACCGGAAACCCCTATTTCTCGACCGACACGGCTGCGTCGCTCCGCGCCATGGAAATCGGAGCGCAAGTCATCATGAAGGGCACTAAGGTCGATGGCATCTACGACAGCGACCCGGTTCAGAACCCACAGGCCAAGAAGTACAACGAGATCCCCTTTCTTTCGATTCTCAACCAGAATCTGAAGGTGATGGACTCGACGGCGATCAGCCTCTGCATGGACAACCGGCTCCCGCTGATCGTGTTCAATCTCAAGGAGAAGGGTAACTTCAAGAAGGTCGTTCAAGGGGATCCGATCGGTACGCTGGTGACGGTAGGAAGCCGCTAAGGAGAGGGCGATGTCGACGGCACAGGCGGTCAAGCAAAAGGTGACGGAAAAAATGGAGCACGCGCTTGAGCACCTGAAGCGCGACTTGGCCGGACTGCGAACCGGACGCGCGTCGGTCGCGCTGCTCGACGGAATCAAGGTCGACTACTACGGCACCTTGACGCCTTTGAAACAGGTGGCCAATATCGCCACGCCGGAGGCGCGCCTCATCACGATCCAGCCGTGGGAGCAGAACCTGATCCGTGAAGTGGAAAAAGCCATCCAGACGTCGGACCTCGGGTTGACCCCGTCCAATGACGGCAAGTTGATCCGCATCCCTTTGCCGCCCCTGACCGAAGAGCGTCGGAAAGACCTCATCAAGGTTGCCAAGAAACACGCGGAAGAAATGAAGGTGCAGATCCGCGGCTTCCGTCGAGACGGAAACGAAGAACTCAAGAAGCTGCAGAAAGACGCGAAGCTCACCGAGGATGAATTGCGCAAGTCGGAGACCGAGATCCAAAAGCTGACCGACCAGTTCGTCCAAAAAATCGACGAAGTCATGAAGAAGAAGGAAAGCGAAATCCTCGAAGTCTAGCCTCCTTTCACCGCCGCGACCACCCGCGTGCAGAACCCCACACCTACTCTCCCAACCTCCGTCACCATTGATCTGGGGGCCCTCGCCCACAACCTGGCCCAAGTGCGACAGCGTGCCCCTAGGAGCGAGGTGTTAGCCGTCGTCAAGGCTGATGCCTACGGCCACGGCGCCCTTGAGATCACGCGCGCGCTACACCACCTGGGCGTGCGACGGTTCGGCGTGGCCACGATCGACGAAGGCATCAGCCTCCGTGAGGCCGGCATCTTGGATTCCATCCTGGTCATGGGGCCGACCGTCGCCGCGCAGTTCCCCGACCTCATCGCTCATCAGCTCACCCCGGTGCTCTACCGCGCGGACCTGATCCGAAGCTTTGCAGCCGCCGTCGGATTCTCCGACTCAGGCTACACGGTGCATGTTAAAGTGGACACGGGCATGGGCCGCTTGGGAATCGCCCCCGAAGAACTGGCCACGCTGGTCGCCGCGACGGAGTTCCAGAGTCCGCTCCGCCTCGGAGGCCTCATGACGCACTTGGCCGATGCCGACAATTATGACGCCACGGAAACCGAAGCCCAGCTCGCACGCTTTCAAGCGGCATTGACGATCCTGCACCAGTCCGGAACTCCCTGTCCGCTGATCCACGCCGCCAACAGCGCCGCGATCATCCGGTTTCCCAAGGCCCATTATTCACTCGTGCGACCGGGCATCATGCTCTACGGCTACCACACCATTGCCGATGCGGGCTCGGCTCCCGAATTACACCCCATCCTCACCTGGAGAGCGACTATCGCCCACCTTCGCACCCTACAGGTCGGCGACAGCGTCAGTTACAATCGCACCTTTATCGCGTCACGTCGCACGCGCATCGCCGTCCTGCCGGTGGGATATGCCGACGGATACAATCGGCTCCTCTCGAACAAGGCCTCGGTACTAATCAACGGCCGACGCGTGCCCGTAGTCGGTCGAATCTGCATGGATATGACCATGGTCGACGTCACCGACATTCCCGGCGTGGAAATCGGACAGGAAGCCGTCCTGATCGGAACACAAGGCGAGCAACGGATCACGGCGACAGACCTCGCCGCATGGCAGGAGACCATTTCCTATGAAGTGCTCTGCGCCATCGGTCCTCGCGTCATGCGTCGGTATCGATCAGATCCTGGCGACAACCGGGAACAGAGTCCGAGAACGGGCGATTGAGCCACGCCCAAGAGCAGCCATAAGGAGCAAATGCTTCATGCGATGAAACCTACGATCTCCTCATGGTGCGGCATAGCGTTTCTTGGAATGGGCTGCGTCGCCGGCGCGACGGCGGCTTCGCCCGATACGCCCCATCATGCGCCACCTGCTGTCTCGCATGTGGGCATTCAGATTCCGATCCCCCTGGCTCCCCTTGCCGGCCTCTACGCAGGCCTGCACCAACCGGGTTCGGCCTCTCGACCTGACGGCCGCGAGTGGGTTTCCTTGGGAGGAGGCACGGGGTTCTTGAAATATCGCCTCTGGCCCGGAGACCATGCCGCCACCATTGCCGAAAACCGGCTCTCGTCGCAGGCATCGGTGCCGTTCGGCGTGGAGTATGCCAAGCAGGTGAACGGGACAATCACGCCCATCGCGGAATGTGGGCAAAGAGCTACGGCAGCCGGAGCCGGTCAATTATTCGTGCAATACGCCACCGGCTTTACGCAAGGACGCAACTACACCCTCGTGCCGTCCAGCACCATCACGGCCGTCGATCCGAAGCAGCCCTGCCTCCTCTCGACCCAAGGGGTCGATGCCGCGCCCCTGATGGCGCGGATCTATCGGAGCGACCTGCAATTACAGTTGCAAGCCACCGATCGAAAGGCCGGAGCGCTCGGCAACATGAAACCAGCCATGTCCCGCGTCTGGGCGGATTTCCAGGAGCCTCTGTTGCTCAACAAGGACCAGGCCCTCTGGCTACTGCTGAATCCGGAATCCGTCGGAACGGGCGGCATCACGACGGTCTCAGACAACCTAGCGGCAACCTTCGGCATCACCGCCAGGCCGACGGTCGTCCGTGGCTCCAAATCATCAACCAGAAGCCTTTCCCTGCCCGACCCGCAGGATCGATGGAGAGACGAAGGATTCCACGTCTCATTCCCGGTGGAAGTCCCGATTGAGGAAGCCAATCAACGGTTGCGCGAAACGGTCGTCGGCCGGCAGTGGTCGCTGGGCATCGGCGTCATCAAGGTCACCGACGCCACACTTTATCCGGTGGGCTCACAGCTGGGGGTCGAACTGGTGCTGCGGGGGCTCTTACCGTTGACGGTGCACCTCCAAGGCACACCGATCTACGATGAGGCGCGGGGTGACATTGTCTTTCGAGATTTCAATTACCGCCTCGCGGAGCGGACACCGGCCACCGACCTCGCAGAAGAGTGGTTGCACGACTTTCTGCGCGACGAACTGGCCGGACGGCTGGCGATTCCCATTCGCGACGAGCTGGACCTCATGCGCCAGGCGCTGGAGGAGGGATTGAATCGCGATTTGAGCGGAGGCCACCTGCAGGGGACGGTGCAGACGCTTTCACTGGAGGAAGTGGCGGTTCAGGCAAAGATGTTGTCGATTCGTTTCAAAACCGACGGCAGCCTTCGGTATGTCGTCCATGCGAACGCCATCGCCCCCTAGATCGACTGACCCCATTACCGCTTCAATTTTCGCTTCAGGCGCGACTCGACGCTTGCCACCTTGCCCTCGATCCTTCCCTTGGCGCCCTTACGATAATCGACCTTGATGCTGCAGGAGATGCGGTTACAGTCTTTCTTCATGCGGGCGTAGCATTGCTGCACGACCGCAAACACCTCGTCCCACTCCCCTTCCAACACGGTCCCCATCGGGTTCAACCGGTACGCCACGCCGCTCTTGTCGATAATGTCCAGGGAGCGCGCGACATATTTGCCGACACTTTCGCCCTTGCCCAAAGGCGACATGCTGAATTCCAGTAGCACCATACTCGCCGAACTCCTTTCCTACGTCGTGGATGCAGGCGTGGCGGCTGCCTGCTGACCGGCTCGGTAGTCCAACCAGACCTTGGGATACTGCACCTTGCCCAGAAACCGAAACCCGTCCAGCGCCTCATGGAGCATGGCCCGACGCTTCTCCGCATCCGGCTCGTTGGCCTTGCACTGCTCGCGCAGCTTCCCGAGCCACTCGACGAAAGCCGCGAACTCGCCGTCCAGAATGCGTTCCAAATCTTCCTTCATGAAGCCGGACAACGCCGGTGCTTGCCCGCTCGTGCTGATCGCCACCCGCAAGTGCCCGCAGGCGACCACGGCCGGCATGACCACGTTCGACAGTTCGGGCTGGTCGATGGACCAGACGAGAAACCGTTGCGCCCGGGCCAAGGTGATCAACGCATGCGCCAACTCACGATCACCACGGATCGTGTTCAGCACCAAAATCACACTCTCCAAGTCGTTGGCACGAAAGTGCCGGCCGCGATGGATGATCTTCGCGGACGCCGCTAACTTGCGGAGCGCATCGTTCAACGTCGGGTTGATGACCGTGACCTTGGCGCCGGCCTCCAACAGTCGTTGCGCCTTCTCCGCCGCCTCATCGTCGCCGCCGATGACCACGACCGGCCATCCTCGCACATCGAGTGAAATTTGAAATCCAGAATTTGCAGCCATCGTCCTGATCCTCCCACAAGCCGCTCAGCGGAAAGCCCGTATCATACAACAGGCGATTTCTGAGGGTAAACCCGCTTGCGCCATTCCCCTTTGCCTCTGGAGCTGGGTATAATGCGCGCGCGGGCGGACGCAAGGGTTCGTGCCGTCGACGGTGCAAGCAAAAGGAGCGACTGGTGGGTGGATATACAGGACGATCCCTGGCCATGGCCGGAGGGATCATCAGCATCGCGGCCTTGGCCGCCTACTTCGGCATCGCCCATATCGGAGAACCGGACCAAGGCGGCGGGTCCATCGCCGGGGAAGTCACGATCGCCCCGAACCTGGCCGATCAGGTCAAGCCGACGGACACATTATTCGTGATCGTGCGACGGCCGAGCGGTCCTCCCCGTCCGATCGCCGCGAAACGGATCGACGCCCCGAGATTTCCGGTTCAGTTCGAAATCACCAATGCGGATGTCATGGTGCAGGGAACCGAACTCAAAGGCATGGTGGACGTGATCGCACGCGTGGACCGGGACGGCCAAGCCGGGCAACCGCAACCGGGCGATATGGAGGGGCGTTACGCTAAAAACCCGACGTTGCCGGGCGGACGTGACGTGAACATTACGATCGACAAGTTGTACTAGGAGTCGCTAGGTCTCCGCCGGGTCAGCGTCCAACTCCATGTTCCAGTAGAGATAGTCTCTCCAGCTTTCCGGCGTATTCCGGATGCCGATAGTGATGGTGACGGTGGGGCTCCAGCGCGGTTTCACGGGCTTTTTGATCAGCCGCATGTTGGCTTCATCGGGCGTACGCCCGCTCTTGCGGTTGTTGCAGCGCCAACAGGCAGTGACGATGTTTTCCCACGTTTTCCGGCCGCCCTTCGCGATGGGCACCACATGGTCGAAGGTCAGCTCCTCGGTGCGGAATTTGTGACTGCAGTATTGGCAACGGTACCCGTCGCGCGTGAAGATGTTGATGCGGGAAAATTTGACGGCCCGATGGCTGTCCTTCAGCTTTACAAGCTTGAGCAATCGCATGACGGAGGGAAGCTTGATCGAGAGGGAAACGCCGTGGATCTGGCGATCGTAGACTTCAAGGACCTCGACCTTCCCCTGCCAGAGCAGGGTGATGGCCTTCTGCCAGTGCAGGACACGCAACGGTTCATAGGTGGAGTTGAGCAACAGGGTGAGTTCCATAGCGGCTCCGCGTTTCTCCTATGAGTGCAGTGATATGACGGTCGACACAAAGACTGGCGGCGCGGCTTCCTTCCCTACAAAGAATCTCCCACATTAATGCCATATGTCGCCAATAAAATCAAGCGCTTAGGACCTACTCGCACCATGGACCCAATATCTGACCAGACCGAATCAGCCTGTGCTTCGCAGAAGGGCCCACTCGATATGGACGGCGGCTACATTACCGTCGCACAGGTCGATCAAGTTCCACCCGGCACCTGCCGCACCGTGGAAGTCGAAGGCATCGCCCTCGCGCTCTGCAATGTGAACGGAACCTTTTGGGCGGTAGACAACGCCTGTCCGCATGCCGGCGGACCGTTGGGAGAAGGCAGGGTCGTGGGCGAATCGGTCCGTTGTCCCTGGCATGGATGGCGTTTCAACCTCAGAACCGGCGAACGTCCGGAGAATCCGGAGATTCGTGTCGCCTGTGTCGAGGTGCGGGTGGAAGACGGCAACGTGCAGGTGAAGGTTCCGATCACATTGTAGACAGGCCCGGAACAGCGCCGGCAGGAGGGGCGCTCCGCCCAGGTCCCCGATCCGGCCCCTCCGGCATCAGGCCGTCCGCCGGAAGCGACGCGGCGTTCACCCGTTTGGTTACCAGGTCCACGTGCCAGATGAATTCCCGCTCGAACCACTGCGTCGTCCCCTGTTCACGCATGTAGATCCGTACCTCATAGCGCTGCCCCTCTTGCTTGATGACCTGCCACTCCCCAAGTCGAAGGCCGAGGTTCCGTTCCTTCTGAAGGCGAACCCGTTCGTTGAACGCCTGGAGAATCGTGGGGTATCCCGCTGCGCGATGGGTCTGCACCAGGGCCAACGCTTCCGCCGCTTGCGGGTCCAAGACCGGATTGATGGTCGGAGGCTTCATCCACCAATAGAGAAACACCCCGCCGATCAGGAGCAGCAGGATTCCGTAATGTAGGACTTTACTCATGAACAAAACCTGTCATCGTCGTCGATCGTCAAAGTCGGCCATCATAAGTGGCGGCCGAGGCACTGTCAATGTAACCGGCGGAGGCCTCCGTGCTTGACAATGCCGCGCGGCGCTGTGGTACAAGTACCGGTCATCCATGCGAACTAAACGGAGCACCAGCCGTCGATGAAGGTCTTCTTTTACGCAGATAACTTGAATCCTTCACAACTCAAGCGTCGGGCCCCCGAACACAAGTTCTTGTTCACGGCCTATCTCCCCGATCACAACATCCGGTTTTGTCGATGGTCGACGCAGTGGCGTTGCGGGTTGGCCAGCGTCGTTCCCTCTCCCGGCGAAAAGGTCTGGGGCGCCGTCTTCGAAATTACCGACGAAGATCTCAAACTGGCCGACGAATTCGAGGGGGATGTCCCGGAAGGAGCCTACCGCCATCTGCCCGTCACCGTCGTGACGGAGGAAGGCGAAAAGCTGCTGGTCACCACCCACGCGGCGGCGCCCATCGGAAAGTTCAAGCCGAAGGAACACTACATCGATTGGGTCCTCAAGGGGCTCAAGCACTGGAAATTGCCTGAAGAATGCATCGAGGAATGGCAAGCCTATAAGCCGCAGTAGCCCACCCGCTCGTCGGCAACCATCCATTCATTCACATAGAGGTCACCATGCCGAAACCGAAATATCACATTCTCGTGTGCACCAACGCCCGCCCACCCGGTCATCCGAAACCGTCTTGTGGCGCACAGGGGTCAGCCCAGCTCCTGATGGCCTTCAATATGGGACTCATGCAGCGCGGCATCATGCCAGGCGAAGTGCTCGTGACCGGATCTTCTTGCCTGGGCCCTTGCGAACAGGGGCCGACGGTCGTCGTGTACCCCGAGGGCACCTGGTATTCCAAGGTGACCGAAGCCGACGTGGCCACCATTCTCGATGAGCATATCAAGGGCGGCAAACCGGCCCAGCAACTGAACCCCGACGCCGTCTGGGGCTAGGACCGCGCAAGCCCGTTCACGACCGTGGCACATTCGACACCCCATGAACACAAAGCCCATGCACCTCGCAGCATCGGGTGCATGGTCATCACCTGCAGCGATACGCGGACACCCGACACCGACGGAAGCGGCCGATTGATCAAGGACCTGCTGCAACAGCAAGGGCACCAGATCGTGGCCTATCACCTGGTGAAGGACGAACCGGCCGACATCACCGCACGCATCCGCGAAGCCCTACAGAGCGACGCGATTCAGGCCATTATCGTCAATGGCGGAACGGGCATTTCCCGGCGCGATTCGACGTTCGAAGCGGTGGATGGATTGTTGGAAAAACGATTGGATGGGTTCGGCGAGATCTTCCGTTACCTGACCTACCAAGACATCGGATCGCCGGCCATCATGACACGGGCGACCGCCGGCATCGTGAAGGGCCGCATTCTCTTCTCCACCCCCGGTTCAGAAAATGCCGTGCGTCTGGCGATGGAGAAACTCATCCTTCCCGAACTCGGGCACCTCGTCAAAGAACTGACTAAGTAGCGGCCGTCCAGCACGGTCACGGGACGATGGTGGACGGCCCTTTTCATCATCAGTCAGTCTTGCCCGATCTTCGGCTCGGAATACCCCTGATTCGTCGAAATCTTTGACTGGGCGTACCGCTTGTAGAACAACAGCAGATCCCGCACGGACACCACCCCTACCACCGATCCTCCCTTCGTCACGGCCAAGTGGCGGACGCCGAGATCACCCATCATATCCTGGGCATCATCGACCGAACTGTTACTCTCGATGGTGCAGAGCGGCGTACTCATGATCTTGTCGACGGTGAGCTTGCCCAGGTCCTTGTTGCCCGCCAGCGCCTTCCGTACCACATCCGTGTCCGTCACGATGCCGACGTGGTTCTTCCCGCGCTTGATCAACAGCGCCCCGACACGCAGGTCGCGCATTTTCTTGGCCGCGCCGCGAATCGAGGTAGAAGGCCCCACGCTTTTCGGACTCTTGTTCATGATCTGCGCAACTGTCGCCATGTCATATTCCTTTCTCTCGATAAAGACGAATCAATGAAGCAACGGTGATCCTACACGCTCAGCACGATCTTACCAAAAAACGTTCGCCCGAGGAGATACTCCTGAGCGGCGCGGGCCTCCGCCAGCGGAAACACACGATCGATCACGGGCCGCAATTTCCCCACGCCGACCAGCCTAGCCGCCTTAAGCAGTTCGCCCTGAGATCCCATATACGATCCCTTGATGGTGAGTTGCCGCGAGTACACATAGCGCAGGTTCAGCGCCACATCCGGGCCCGTCGTCGCCCCGCAGGTGATCAACCGACCGCCCTTCGCCAGGGAATCCACGCACTGCGCCCACACGTCCGGCCCGATATGTTCGATCACCACATCCACGCCACGGCGATGGGTCAGCTCCCGCACCCGCTGATTCACCTGCTCGCGTGAGTGATTGATCACCTCGTCGGCGCCGAGCGCCTTCGCCTTGGCGACCTTGTCGTCGCTGCCCACGGTGGTGATGACCCTGGCGCCGGCCAATTTGGCCATCTGCAGCGCCATATGTCCCACCCCGCTGCCGGCGCCCATGACCAAGACCTCTTCGCCCGGCCGCACCTCGGCCAGCGCGAACAGCATATGCCAAGCCGTGACCGACACCAGCGGAAAGGCTGCGGCCTGCTCGAACGAGAGATCCCCTGGAATGGGAAAGACGCTTCGCGCCGGCACCTTGACGTACTCCGCATACCCGCCATGGCACATGGCTCCGATCAATCCATATGCGCGGCACCTGTTGTCCTGCCCGGCGAGACAGTGCTCGCAATGCCCGCAGCCGACGCCGGGAGACACGTAGACCCGGTCGCCCACCGCCGCCTGCGCGGCATGGTCACCCACCTGTTCAACGATCCCCGCAATGTCCGAACCGGAGATGTGCGGGAGCGGCATAGGATAGGCCGGGCTCCCCTGCCTGATCCAGACATCGAGATGGTTCAGCGCGCAGGCCTTCACTCGGACCAGCACCTCATGCGGGCCGATCGTCGGCGTGGGCATTTCTTGATATTGCAATTTGCCCGGCCCACCATGCTCGTGAAACACGACCGCGTTCATCGTCACCCACCTTGCGGCACACCGCTAAAACGTCAGGGCCCCTTCCACCACCATCACCGCCTGTCCCCCGACCCGCACTCCCTGAATCATATCGTCGTCGGAATCGACCTGAATCAAGATACGCGAGGGTCGATCGATCTCGTATCCCTGCTCGGCGGTGATCTCGCTCACCGGCCCGATGTCCACCACTCCCTGTTGCACTAAGTAGGCACCCAAGGCCCCGCTAGCGCTGCCGGTGGCAGGATCTTCCACGATACCGATCATCGGCGCGAACATCCTGGTGTGCACGGTGGACGTCTGCTCCACCGTCATCGTGCTGAACACCATGATGCCGTTCGCTCCATACTGTTGGGACAATTCGGCAATGGCGGCCACATCGGGCACGATCGACCGCACCGCCGTGAGTGTCCGCACCGGCACGATGATGACGGGCAACCCCGTGGAGACTACCTGAACGGGAACGCGTGTCTCGGTGATCAGGGCCTTCGTAATCCCCAAAGAGCGCGCGATGGAGAACAACGCCTCCGGCTCATCGATCACGTCGAGAAATTGAGGCGTCGGCTGCGACATCACCACGCGTTCCACCACGCCGCTGCGGGCATGGATCTCGACTGGAAAGAGCCCCAAGTTGCATTCCTGCATCACCGTCGTCACCGGCTCCTTGAGCGCCAAGCGCTTCAAGGTGCCAAGGACGAAGAAGGTGCCGATCACCGGATGACCGGCAAAGGGAATTTCCTGGGTGGGGGTAAAGATGCGGATCTTGACGACGGCAGCCGGGTCGGTCGGCGGGAAGACGAAGACGGTTTCGGAGAGGTTCATCTCCCGAGCGATCTGCTGCAGTTCGACATCGCTCAGCCCCTCGGCATCAGGGAACACCGCCACCGGGTTGCCGCCGAAGGGTTCGTCTGTAAACACATCAGCCTGATAGAACTGCAGTCGCCGCTCCTCCGCCATTCGCCTCCTCGTGAACGATCGCTGGCGGCATGTTGCGCCGAGCGGGAAGTTTTTGCAAGGGGCGAGGCGAGAGAAAAAATCAGGTTATGCCGGCAGGGGCAGAGCCTCGTAGGCCTGCGTCATCGGATGCCGCACGTACTGTTCGACGAAGTTCTGGAGCGATCCGTGGCGATAGAGCTGCTGGTTGGCGAACCGCGTGTCGATCTTGTGGAGGACCTTCACCTTCACGCCGGTCTGCTTCATGAACTGCTCCAGGGTCACACCGGTAATGTCGGTGTAGGGCCCGCGGCCTGACTGCATGATGCACTTGGGAATGTGGACGACTTTCTCTTTCGTCAACCGGCGCGCAATGTCGTCGAAGGTCAGGAGGACCGTGCAATCGGAGTCGCCGCTCAGCAACGTATTGGGCACGTAGAGGAAGCGCGCGCGATTCTTCCGGTACAGCGTCAGGATCTTGTGGACGCTCCGCGCCGTGACCAGCGTATCCTTCTTCTCCAATTCCAGCTGATCGAACAGGCTCACGATCCGGCGCCGACTCAGAAACGCCGTGGCATAGGCCTCGGTGTGGATGGTCTGGAGGTTCGGCAATCCGAGATCATAGATGCGGGTCGCTTCCTCCGGCAAAAACTTCCGCCCCTGCCGCATGAGCGCCGCTGTTTCCGGTTTGAGGCCGCGCACCGGCGTGAGGGTGCCCATCCAGAGCACACACTTCTGATTGATCGCCGAGATGGTCGCCGCATCCTTGGACATGGTGCCTTGGTCGAAGGCGTAGAAATTCGCCGACGAGACGGCCGGCCCGTCCAACACCTTCATCAGATGTTTGACGGAGGGTGCATGGGGCATGAGCCGCTGGCGGTACTCTCCGAGCGTGATCACCGACAGTTCGAAATTGATCCGCTCGGGATATTTGGCCGCCAGTTGGTGGATCTTCGGCACGTGCACGTACCCGACGGTGAAGAACTGGATGTTCTTGTCGGTTTCACGCAGGAAATCCTCGACCCACTCCATCGCCTTGGGATGCAGAAACAAATCGGTCCATTCCATGAACTCGTTCCCGCCCAAGCACCAAAACTGCGTGGGGTCGGTCGGCTTCTGCTTGAGGTAGTCGAGGATGAATTTCCAATCCTCGTCGCTGGTCTTGGGAGGATCGAGCGTTTCGCGGTAGGAATGGTCCAGTTCGTAACAGAACTCGCACTTGACCGGACAATCCCGCCCGAGACTCAGTGGGATCTTGCCCGCATCCATCTCGCGAACCAGGACCTGACGGTAGTCGGTGCGATCCTTGAAGATCGGCGTGGGCTGAAAAATCGGAAGCGCGGTGGGCATGGACCGAACCCATCTGTTGCCGAGCGGCAACGGCTGCTACGTTGACAAGCTTCGCACAACCCCGGCAGACTCGCGGCCATGCAGGAGGAGCGCATTGCTCAGGCGCTGGAACTCTTCGCCCTCACTCCGCCCTTCACCAAGGAGCAGTTGGAGGAACGACGTCGGCAGCTCCTCCACACCTGGAACCCGCCTCGCTATGCGAATCTCACCAACCATCCCAAACAGTATATGAAGGCCTACCGACAGGCTGAAGCAATGACCGAGCAGATTCACCGTGCCTACGGCCTGTTGACCACCCTGGCCGACGGACCGGAACCCTCACCCGGTGATGCCGTGTGACACCACGCGGCTCATCCCCTCCTTGCCGTCTTCGCCCTCGCCCATCGCCACGGGCCACGTGACCAATCCCGACACACCCTCCTTGGCCAGGGAGCCGTCCTTGGTTGCGGCATAGATCTGCGGCAACCGGTTCGTGCCGAACTTAGAGATATACAGAAAGACATGTTCGCGCGCGTTCACCCGCACCGCCCAGGGATGGAAATCGTTGCGATAGAACTCTTCGCAGAGCTGCATCGCATCCAGGCAGGAGATACCGCCCGGCTCGTTCAGCGTGTAGTAGTAGTCCAACGGCAGGTCGTACTCCTCCTGCTTGTGGATCGTAATGCCGAACTTCTCCGGATTCCGCACCATCGGCGTGTGGCGATAGGCCACGAAGTAAAAAATCTCCACGGAATGGATGTTGGGCTGATTGTCGATGACGAACTGGCGCGTCTCCAGCGCCTCATCCCGCGTTTCGCCCGGAAAGCCGTAAAACGCCATCACGTGATTCCAAATCCCCGCCTTGGCCGCCTGCCGCAGGTTGTTTTCGATGACGCTCTTCCGCGCATGTTTATCCATGAGGTTGAGCACGCGTTCGTTGGCCGACTCCATCCCGTAATAGAGGGTGCAGCAGCCGGATTTCACCGCGAGTTCCCACACAGCGGGATCTTGGAGCGTCTCTTCGAACCTGATCAGCGTCGTCCACTTGATGCCGGTCTGCTGATCGACCAGCAGCTGCGAAACTTTCTTGAACAGCGCCGGCGGATAGGACTCGTCGGAAAACAGGAAATGGCGGCATTGGTACTTGTCGCGCAGCGCCGTGACCTGCTCGACCACATGCGGCGCCGACATGCCGCGGTATTGATCAAAATAGCCCTGTCCGTGGTCGCAAAACGTGCAACGCCCCCAATAACAGCCGCGCGTCGCCAGGTAGGGCAGGATGCGCTCGGGCACGAAGTAATGGTCCAGCGGGAGGTCGTCGAAATCGGGCAGCGGCAGCGCCATCGTTTTTTCCGTGTAGACTTCCGGATTCAGGCGAATGCCCTGCTCGTCCCGATGCATCAGGTTCGGCACCTGATCCATGGTCCGGTGACCGTCGAGCGCCTCGATGAGCCAGAGCAGCGCATGTTCGCCTTCGTAGAGAATCGCCGAATCGAATACCTCCGTGAAGAACCGCTCGTGTTTCGGCCATTCCTCCTGCAACCGCGTGACGACATTGCCGCCGACCACGACATGGATGTGCGGGAAGCCCTCCTTGATCATCTTGCAGAACGTGAGCCCCGCCATCAGCTGCATCTGCGTGCCGATGGAGACGCCGATCACGTCCGGCTTCTCCTTGCTCACGCTCGGCAAGACCAACTGATTGCAGATGTCGCGGTACACGTTCACCTGGTCGTCGTCCAGGCAGGCGAACACTTCCTTGGAGACGCCAGGCCTGTAGCCCAAATTGCTCTCCATCGGATAAAAGACGAGCGACGCCGGGTAATAGGCCGCCGAGATGTACTGCATGACTTCGCGGAACGTGTTCAGCGCCCACTCCAACCGGTCGGCATCGTAGAAGAGTTCACCTCGCACGATCTGCTTAGCGCGCTCCGCCCGATCGGCTAGATCGAACACGTCCACCGAGGCCATCTGCTCCAGGCAGGCCTTCTGCCCTTCTTCGTGCTCGCTCAGTTCCCCCTTCTGCTCCAAGGCCTTCAGCTGCATGCTCTGCCGCGCCTTGGTCAGGATCAGGAAGGAGTCGCTGAAGAAGTGGTCGTACATCTCGATGTTGATGTCGCGCTGCACGACCCGGTGGCCCGCCTGCCGCAACACCGCGGTGAGCGACGGTAAGGCCAGATAGGGCGCGGTGGGCACCCACTCCGGTGGAAACAGCAGCATGACTTTGCGGGGACGCGTCACCGGATGCGTAGTTTGCGGCGCGGCCTTGATTTGCACGAGTTCGCTCATTACATCTTCCCCGCAAGCGACGGCGGCACCGTCGCGATTCGAGCCGACCGGAATTGCAGGTCCGGCAGCTTCTGGAGCCCGAACCGGGCAATGTACAGAAAGATATATTCCCGGATGAACAGCCGGAGGTCCCAGCCGGGGTTGTGATTCCGTTCGAATTCCTGGAACACCCGCTCGGCCTCCTCGATGCTCAGACCGTTCTTCACCGTGTAGTAATAATCGAGCGCCAAGTCCCACTCGGGATTCTTGTAGGCCGTCACGCCCCACTTCTCCGGATGTTTGGCCACGGGATTGTGTCGCCCCAAGTCGAACGTGCCGAACCCCAGCGAATGCACGTAGTCCTTGTTCCGCTCCAGGAACTCGACCGACGACCAGGCCTCCTCCCGCGTCTCGCCGGGAAACCCGAAGAAGCCCATGCAATGGTTCCAGATACCGGCGTTGGCCGTGAGCTGCAGGTGCTTCGTCATGATCTCGGTCGTCGTGGCCTTGTCCATCAGCGTCAGTACCCGCTCGTTCCCCGACTCGTAGCCGAAGTGCAGATACTTGCAGCCCGACTCCTTCGCATCCTGCCAGACGTTTTCCTCCAGCAGGCTCTTCTCGAACCGCATGTGCGTCGTCCAGCAAATGTCCATCTTGCTCTCAACCAGCCCACGCGTCAGCTTGCGGAACAGCGCCGGCGGATAGGACTCGTCGGTGAAATGGAAATGCCGCGCCCCGTACTTGTCACGCAGGAACTTGACCTCCGCCAGCACGTCCTGAATCTTCTTCGAGCGGTACCCCGCCGTGTACCCTTCGCCATGGTCGCAGAACTCGCAGCGGCCCCAGTAGCAGCCCCGCGTCGCGAGATAGGGCAAAATTTTCGTCGGTACGAAATACTTGTCCAGCGGCAGGCCGTCGAAGTCCGGCGGCGGGAGCGTCTGCATGTCTTCGGCAAAACTCGTCGCCGAGGTGTGCACGCCGGTGTCATCTTTATAGATGGTGTTCGGGACGTCGGCCAGGCTCTGTTTCGCGCCCACCGCCGTCACCAGCTGCACGAAGGCCGTCTCTCCTTCATAGACCACGGCGCTGTCGAAGTATTGAAACAGCGGCGATTGCGGGAGCACGTCGCGCAGGCGCGTCACCGTGTTGCCGCCGATGGTCACATGGATATTGGGGAACTGCTGCTTGATAAGCGCACAAAACGTCATGGAGGAGAACATCTGCTGCTGCAGGACGATGGAAATGCCGACCACGTCCGGCTTCTCGGCCTCGATGGCCGGCTTCACCAGGTGCTCGAACACGTCGCGGTAGATATTCACCTGCTGGTCGTTCACCGCCTCTATCACCTCGGAGGAGACAAACACCTTGTACGAGAGATCCGTCTCCATCGGCGGCATGCAGATCCGCGCCGGAGCATAGGCCATGGAGATGACCGACGTGACCTCGCGAAACACGTGAATCGCCCATTCGAGCCGATCGACCTCGTAGAACACGTCCCCGCGGACGATCGCCTTGGCCTCCTCAGCTTTCTTGATCAGTTCCTCGATGCGCTGGCGCGAAAGGTCGCAGAGCTGGAGCTGTAGATCCTGTTCCCAATCTTCGAGCGGGCGCTTCTTGGACAACTTGCGCAGGCGATCGAGCTGCTGCGGCACCCGGCGCAGGATTTTCCGCAAGAAGTCCTCGCTGAAGTACCAGTCCCACATCTCGAGGTTGATGTCTTTTTGCACGACCTGGTGGCCGGCTTGGCGAAGGACCGCGGTGAGGGACGGGAGGCTCAGGTAGGGCTCGGAAGGGAACCAGTCCGGCGGAAAGATGAGCATCACCTTCATCTTCCGGCCGGCGGCGGCTTCGGACGACCGCCGCTGGAGCATGATCAGCTCGCGCGACGCCCGCTCCCCCTTGTTGTACTCAACCCGCATGTAGCTCTATATGAACGCAACCCCCGAAAGGGTCGAGTGTTCGGTGAAGACCGTGAATCAGGCTGAGGAACGAGGCCATTGTAAGGGCCTCAGAGAAACAGGGTCAAGGGGCCTCCCGGTGCGAGTCACGGCGACGTTGCGCCATCCTTCTTGTCGTGATAGGTGAGCGCATCGGCCCATCATCGAATGGAGATCCCATGCTCATCACCCAATCGATTGCCCTATTCGTGCTCGCGGGATTGTTCGAGATCGGCGGAGGTTATCTGGTTTGGCAATGGTGGCGGAACGGAAGCCACTGGAGCGTCGGCCTCCTGGGCGCCGTCATTTTGATTCTCTACGGCATCGTGCCGACCTACCAGCCTTCACACTTCGGCCGAGTCTACGCCGCCTACGGCGCGTGGTTCATCATCCTGTCGATCCTCTGGGGCTGGCTGGTGGACAAGGTGGAGCCGGATCGATTGGATGTGATCGGAGCAACGGTGTGCCTGGTGGGCGTGGCGGTGATGATGTATTGGCCGAGATGAAGACGAGTTTCGGGGTCTGTTGGCAAATAGCTCACACGGGCTTCTCGATGGAGGCGTCTCAGACGGCGAGTAGTCGTGAAGCGGCATTAGAGCGGATGCAGGAGGCGGCCCTGGAAAGAGCAACGCTGATGAAGCAGAGGTGGAGGAGGATGATCCGGAACTGTCCTTGCTGGCCCTGCGAAACATGGTTGAGGCTCAGGGAGGGACAGCACCACTCGCCGAGAAAACGAAACTAAATCGAGAAAGTCTATATCGCATACTCCCGGAGCGCGGCAATCCTGAAATTCGAAGCCTCGATGCCCTCCTTCACGCGTTGGGCTTTCGGCTTGCGGTTGCCGTCAACCGTTACGTACAGATCGCGGGGCATCTGAATGGCCCCTGCTGCCAACTGAGAATAGACCTAGCCGAATGGGGCGATGATGCGCTAAGGCCAGATCACTGCGCCGTCGACGAACCCTCTGTCGCAGAATAATTCTCCGAACCCCTGAATGGTATCAACGTCAGATGCGGCAAAATGCTTGTCGCGACTAGACAAGACCGCTAGCCTGGCAATGAGACGGGATCGAGCAACTCACTCATTCCCGTTGGGGAGGAATGCGATGAAACGGGATACCTGGCTCTATGTGGCGGTGGTGACTGGTGGAATCGTCCTATGGGCTTTCATTTCGGTTTTTTCTCACAAGAGCGAGGCGTGGGATTCCGATCTGTATTTCACGCTCGGCCTTCCAATGGTCTGCGTGCTGTCCGCCGTCCTTGGCTACCTTGAGCCCAACAAGCCCTGGCGATGGGGGGCTGCTCCGCTCGCCGGGCAAGGCGTCTGGATGCTGATCACACAAGGCCCGGGCAATCTTTTCCCGCTCGGGATCGTGATGTTCGGCATCCTTGCCCTGCCTTCGATATTAACCGCGAAGATCGGAGCCTCTGTGGCAGCGAAAGGCGCGGTCGAGGCCTAACCGCTGAGTTGAAGCTACCTGATGGAAAGGGTTTCGGGTTCAAAATTGGGTCAGCTTTAGCGCGGCGGCGCCGATCGGTTTGGCCCAGGTGGGAGTATGCGAAAGATCGTTCGGGGCGAGGATGCGTCGCTGCTCCATGTGCAGGACCAATTGAAGATAGGGAGTCTGGCCCTCCGCAGGATCCGCCTCGACGCTGTTGTCGTAGAGGCGCAGAGAAGTGAGGTGCGGCAACAAGGCAATGAGATTGACCCGGCTGTGTTCGTAGCGCCGCCGGATGTCAGCCTCCGGAATGTCGTGCCCTCCCCTGGCGACTCGCGCCCGGACGCGCGCCATGTGCAGTTCCGGGCTGAAGAGGCCCACGTACCAAACGTGAATCGATCCGCCCTCTCTGGCGGCCTGCAGGAGCAGCCCTGAAATCGTGGCGCCGCCGAGGGTTGTCTCGAATGCGAACACCAGACGTTCCTGGACTGCCCGTGTGAGCAACCTGACGCCTTGCTCCCAGGCCGCCTGGTTGGCTTCTCGCTGCTTCAGATCGGCATGGAGCGTCATCAGGCGGCGGGCAACCTCGTCCGGATTGTAATAGAGCCCTCCGAACTCGCGCATGGTCGCGCCGGCGAGGCTGCTCTTCCCGCCGCCGTTGACGCCCGCGATCACGTAGATGCAGGCACTTTTGCGGAGACTCATTTGGCGGAGCGCTTACGGGGCTTGAGGGGGCCACCTGAAGATCGTGAGCCGGAGGCACGGCGGACCGCGGTGACCGCGGCGCGTCCGATCCGCGCCGGCGCAGCATTGAAGGCTGCGTCCATGCCCTGCTTCACCTTGAGCGTCTGCATGCGCAACAGGAGTGCATCGAATTCTTGGCTGAGATCGTCGAGCTTGGGAGCGCGATCTTCGGTCAATCGCAGGAATTCGTCATAGGAAAGCAGCACGGCTTTCGGCGTCTCATGGCGGGTAATGGCAACGGGTCCGCCATGCATGGCCTTCTCGAGGATGCTCCCGAATTCATTCTTGACCTGCGTGGCGGCCACGCTCGACAGGTCCACGAGCTGGCCCTGACTGTTTCTGTAGGTGAGTCTGGACATCTGGCTTTCCTCCGTCGAGGCCGACAATATACCCACTGTGACTAATTTGTCCATATTAGACATTTTTTAGCCACGTCATGCAAGATGTGGCCGATCACCTGCCTGGCAGTCAGCACGCCCCTAGCATTCTTACCTGTGACACCTCACAATACAGGCCATTGCAATGGCTATCCAACGGGCAACAGGTCAATCAGTGCCGACGACGATCGATCCGACGACGCATGAATGGGCGGCACTCGAACGAGTGATCGTCTTCGACGGAATCTGCAATTGGTGTAATGCCTGGATCGATTTCACCATGGCCCGCGATCGCGGCCGCTTCCACTTCGCGACGCTGCAATCCGAGAAGGGCCGGCGGTTGCTCAGGCTGCTGGAGTTGCCCGAGCAGGACTTCGAGACATTTCTCTTGTTGGAGCGAGGTCGTGCGTTCACGAAATCCACCGCGGCCCTGAGGATCGTCGGACAACTCTCAGGCTGCTGGCCGCTGCTCTACTTATTCATCCTAGTGCCTCGCCCACTGCGCGACCGCCTGTACGACTACGTGGCACGTCACCGCTACCGCCTCATGGGCAAGGCCCAGGCCTGCCGCGTTCCCACTGCTCAGGAACGTAGCCGGTTCCTGTGATAGGCGCCTAGCCCCTGGCTTCCAGCACCAGGTTGAACGGCGTTTGCGTCGCGCGGCGCACCTGCGAGAAGCCCCCCTGCAGAATCACTTCCCGCAAGCGTGCCTCTCCGGCCTGCGCACCCAAGGCCGGGCCCTGCTGATGCAGCGAGGCCGGCACACAGACCATGGTGGAAGCGGCGTAGAAGACCCGCCCCACCAGATTCAGGTTGTCCTCCACCCGATCTCCGGCGAAAGGCTCCACGACCATCCACGTGCCGCCCGGCGCCAACGTCTTTCGCACCTGCTTCGCCGCCCCCACCGGATCACCCATGTCATGGAGACAGTCGAAGTGGGTAACCAACGCATAGCCCGATCCCTGATACGCAGTCGAAGAGGCGACCTGAAAACGCACGTTCTTCACCCCTGCCTTCACGGCGCGCTCTGTTGCGGCTTGAATCGACGGTTCGTGGTAGTCGAATCCAAAGAAAGTCGAGTTCGGAAAGGCCTGGGCCATCAGGATCGTAGAGGCACCGAACCCGCATCCCACGTCCGCCACTCGCACCCCATCCTTCAGCTTAGCCTCGACTCCATCCAGCGCCGGAATCCAACTGCTGAGCAGGTTGCCTACGTAGCCGGCACGGAAGAACCGCTCGGTGCCGACGAACAATTCCGGCTCATGCTCGTGCCATCCCAAGCCCTGGCCGGTTCGAAAGCGCTGTTCGATTCTTGGATTGGCGGCAAAGCCCGCGGCAATGCCTTGAAACGCGCCGGGGAGGAAACAGGGACTCGACTCATCGGCCAAGGCAGCGGCTTGCTCGGCAGGCAACTCGTAGCGCCCGGAAGCCGGATCGTAGGTGACGTAGCCACCGGCGGCTTGATTACCCAACCACTCGCGAATGTATCGTTCAGCCGTATTGGTGAGCCTGGCCAATTCCGCCGGGGTGACGGGTCCGGCACCGGCCATCGCCTTGTACAACCCGAGTTTGTCCCCGAGCAGCACCATGTTGGCACTCCATGCCGCACCGATGTCCGCCACTGCCTTGCCCAAGAACTCATTCAGTTTGTCTTGATCGATGGTCATGATGATTCTCCTTATGGTTGAAGGTGATGGGAGTCGTGCACGTTCAGGCCCTGGTCCCGAGGATGTCCAGATATTCGGCATAGACCGTCGTACCCTTCGGCCCGGCCTGGTTGTGACGGGTCCAGAGGGCTTCCAGTTCAGCCTGGAGATTTGCCCCCTCCGCCTCATCGAGTGTGGCAAAGGCACGATTGATGGGGCCGTAGGTGTCGCGAAACAGCGCCACGACATCCGACGGCGGAAATGGGAAACTGAACGGATAGGGACGCCGCGTCATCCGGAGTTCCGAGAGCCCGCCGCCGAGCCGTTCACGTACGACGGACTCCTCGCCCCACAGGACCGGCGACGGCATCCCCGACGGGGCGATGAAGCGGGCCACGGCCTTGAACATCTGCCCCACGAATCCTTGCGGCGTCCAATTCCCCATGGCGAGGGTGCCGCCGGGGGCACAGACTCGCAGCAATTCCTGCGCAACCTCCTCCGGTCGTGGGGCAAACATGGCGCCGATCAGGCTCACCACCACGTCGAACCGCGCCGCTTCGTACGGCAGCGCTTCCGCATCGCCCTCTTCAAACCGGGCGGACAATCCTTCCGCCTGGGCCCGCTCCTTGGCTCGCGCCACCAGATTGCCCGCAATGTCCACCCCGGTGACCTGCGCGCCGTCGCGCGCGGCCAGCAGCGCCAACTGCCCCGACCCGCAGGCCACATCCAACAGGCGGCATCCCGGCGCCAAATCCAGCCGCTCATAGAAGTCCCGCGCCCCCGCCTCCAGGTACCGCGAAAATCGATCGTAATCCCCTGCCATCCACATTGCCTTGAGTCGAGCCCTCAGATCCCCTCCTGGCATAGTCGCCGTACTCGTCGTCATGATCGACCTCCTTGTCGTTCTGGTGAACTGTCGGTCTACACCATACGGGATCGGCGCGCCTGGATCTTCTCCGTGCGTCTGGTTCTCTTATCAGCCGCGTGCTAAGCTCCAGTCCGCTTAGCCGAGCGTCCGGCCGGCTTTGCCGACGCGCCTCCATCCGGGAAGAGGAAATCATCATGGACGTGTTGTCCGACGTGCTCAAGGCTGTGAAGCTGCACGGCGCCGTCTTCTTCAACGGTGAGTTCTCCGCGCCCTGGTGTGCCCGAGAACCCGACTCCTGCACCATGGCGTCGTATCTTTCGGTTCAGGCCACCCACGTGATGATTTTTCATCTGGTCACGGAGGGATGCGCCTACGCGCGCATCGAACAGGAGGGTCGTCCGCTGTCGTTGGACGCCGGAGACATCGTGATGTTTCCCCACGGTGACGCCCATCTCCTCGGCAATGGTCCTCCGGTGCCTCCGCTCGATAGTGCAGCGCAATTTCGCCACCTCGTCGCGAACGGCGGGATCTTGACTAACCGAGTCAAGGGCGGTGAGCTGACCCGCCTCATTTGCGGCTATTTAGCCTGTGACCGAGAACTCAGCCAGGTGTTCCTCGCCGGATTGCCCCCGATCGTGAAGATCAATATTCGAGACAGCGCCGCGGGACAATGGCTAGAGCACTCCCTTCGTTATTCGGTGGACCATGTCGAGGCCTCAGGCCCCGGCGGGGCGGCAGTCATTGCCAAATTGTCGGAAGTGCTGTTCGTGGAAGCCTTACGCCGGTACATCGCCCAACTGCCGCCCACGCAAACCGGTTGGCTGGCCGGCCTGCGCGATCCGGAGGTGGGCTGCGCCCTGGCTTTGCTACACCGCCGACCGGCGGAACCCTGGACCATTGCCATGCTGGCCGAGGCCGTGGGAGTGTCGCGATCGGTGCTTGCAGAGCGATTCCGGCATTACCTGGCCGATACTCCGATCGGTTATCTCACACGCTGGCGCATGCACCTGGCCGCCCAGTCGTTAGCCTCCACGTCGAGGAGCGTGGCTGAGGTGGCCGGCGAGGTGGGCTATGAATCCGAACCGTCGTTCAATCGGGCCTTCAAACGCGCCTTCGGCTTGCCTCCAGCGCGGTTCCGTAGCCAGGCGAAGGGCGCGGCACCTCGCCACCCCGAAAAACTTCTTTCATCGACAAGCACATGAGGTGAACGCTACAGTACCGGAACTTTTGCCTGAATGGATCGCGACATTTATTGAGAAGGATGGCACCATGAACTTTTCGAATTTCCTCCGCTTCCGTGGCTTCCTCTCGCTCTTGCTGACCTGCGCCATCACCCTCGTCGGCCTATCCGGATCCGGCTGCCAAACCGCCTATTATGAAACGATGGAAAAACTCGGATATCACAAGCGCGACCTGATGGTGAGCGACGTGAAGAAAGCCCGGGATGCCCAACAGGATGCGAAAGAGCAATTCAAATCGGCGCTCGATCGCTTCACCAAAACCCTCAATATTCAGGGAGGCGAATTACAGGAGAAGTATGATGTGCTGAACGACGAATATGAACGGAGCGAAAAACGCGCGCAAGCCGTGCGGGATCGCATCGCGTCGGTGGAAAACGTGTCCGACGCTCTCTTCGATGAATGGAATGCCGAACTGAAGCAGTACTCCAATGCCGCGTTGCGCCAGAAGAGCCAGAAACAGCTCACCCAAACGCGCAGTCAATACGCACAGTTGATCAAGGCCATGAAACGAGCGGAAGCGAAAATGGATCCGGTGTTGGCGAAGCTCAAGGACCATGTCCTATTCTTGAAGCATAACTTGAACGCCCAGGCCATCGCCTCGCTCAAGAGCGAATTGGTCACGGTAGAAGGCAACATCGATTCATTGATCAAGGACCTGAACGCCTCCATTCAAGAAGCGGACTCCTTCATCGCTTCGATGGAAAAGGACAACGCATAGAGGGCTGTCTGCAATGCACACCCACACCTATCGCGTGACGGTCTTGCTGGACGTGAACGACGTTCAAGACGTCGACGACCGGGCCGAAAGCCGGAGCTACATCGTCGCTGATCTCGGTTCCGGGCAAGCCGTCATCATCGATGCCGTGATCGAAAACGTCGAGCGCGACGTGCGACTCGTCAAAGAATTAGGGCTGACTCTGGTCTACGCCGTGGAAACACATATCCACGCCGACCACATCACCGGAGCTTCGCTCCTTAAGGATCGCACCGGGGCGCAGATCGTCTATGGAGCGGGCGCAGCAAGCCTCGTGACAGGAGCGGATCTGTTTCTCCAGGATCGTCAGACGCTACGGTTCGGCAAGAGCGAACTCAGAGCGCTCGCCACCCCCGGCCACACGGACGGCTGCGCCAGTTACCTCTTACCAGGTGCGGTTTTTACAGGCGACACCCTCTTTATTCGTGGCAACGGGAGGACAGACTTGCAGGGCGGTTCGGCGGAAAAATTGTTCAAGTCCGTTCGGCATACACTCTTCGCGCTGCCGGATGACACGATCGTTTACCCCGGTCATGACTATAATGGCCGAGTATCGTCCACCATCGGTGAGGAAAAACGTTTCAACGAACGCCTGAATCTGGCGATCGACAAGGCTACCTTCGTCGACCTGATGAACAAGCGACATTCCCCGCTCCCGGCGAAAATCGATGTCGCCATCCCCGCCAATATGCGGGCCGGCCGCCCAGCAGGCGAGCCACAGCGGTAAACTCAAAACATTACGGTGTGTTTCCTGCCAACGCGCTGCGTCGGACCGACTGATGAGCCGATCACGAGCCCCAGGCTCTCGCCGTGTCCTGATCCGCCTTAAGAGGAATGGCGCATTAGCCGCTCCCCACCTATCCTTGCCCTTGTCAGGCAAAACAATCCCCTCGCCGGGAGCCATATACGATGAGCTGTAGCATCTCGCCTCCGCCGCAACCTCAACTCATCACGATCGACAGCCGACAGACCCCTACCCCACCAACCTGCAAAAGTCATGTGGTGCCTGCCACCATCCCCGCCACCAAGCGCTACAAGTACCGCATGATCACCTTGGCGGCCGTCCATGCGTACATCGCCTTTCACCTGATTTCCTGGCACGTTTTCGGCTGGGAACTGTGGGGGAAGACCGCGATGATGGGGGTCCCGTCGCTCGCCAAGGGAACCATCAATGCCGCCTCGGTCATGGTCATTCTGATCCTTGCTTCCATCCTCATCTGGGGCCGAGGATTCTGCGGTTGGGTCTGCCACATGCGCGGAGCGATCGAGTTCGCCGACTGGACCCTGCGTAAACTCAAGGTACGTCGCTATCTTGCCCTCCGTGAAAAGAATGTGCTGGTCAACACGCCACATCGATGGCTGCTGCGGATCGGCGCGTTGTTCGTCTTGCTGTTACCCGTCATCATTTTGATCCACAACGTCGGGTTCTCGCCGAAAGTGGACATGACGGCGCCGGTGCCCATGGCGGACCTGCCCGGGTATGAAGGCAAGGCCTTCGCCAAGTCGGCGTTTTTTAATTTCGACATCAAACCCACTTGGAACGATTTTCTCCTCGCCTTCGGCCTCGCGCTGTTTATCCAATTCACCATGAGCATTGTGTTGAATCTTCGCTACGGGCAGGGAGCCTTCTGCCGAATCCTCTGCCCCTATGCCACGATGATGGTTCCGCTCATGAACATTTCTCCCGTGCAGAAGAAAATCACGCGGGTGGCGCAATGCACCGGTTGTCGGGATTGCAGCAATGCCTGCCCGCAAGGCATCGACGTCAGCCGCGAAATCTTTCATTTCGACGGGAAGGTTATCAACCGGGAGTGCATCAAGTGTTACGCCTGCATCGACGCCTGCGACGACGAGGTCCTAGCAGATACGGCCGCGCCGGCGGTTCCTCAGACCGATCGATTGAAGCCCTATGAAAAACGCCCTTGGCAACTCGAGGTGGTAAGAAAAGATGGGCTGCTCACCAATGCCAAGCACATGCAGGTCTTCGAACCGCTCGGGCCTACCGCTGACTTCCTCTCCCTGCTTGTCGCCTTGATCTGTGGCGGCATTACATCCCGATTCGGAGGGTTCTGGTTCTATCCGGGCGCGATCATCTCGTTCATCGTCTTCAGGGAATGTTGCCTACGAGTACAGCAGTGGCGGGCAGTAGTGAAGCAGCCGGCGCCGACGGTGTCGCTTCCCTCACAGGGGTGAACGGTGCTTCTCGGTCGGCATGAAACCTAAGAAGGAGGAAGTATGAATACAGCTACGAGAGTGAAGGACTATTCCAGCTTAGTCGGGGAATTGGTGGCCTATGTGAAGGAGACACGATCGTACTGGCTGGCTCCCCTCATTTTTGTCCTGCTGGCACTGAGCGCCCTGGCCTTCTTCCTCGAAGGTAGCGTGCTGGCACCGGCGATCTATTCCGTGTTCTAAGCACGAGACGCGCGCCCGCGCCGGGCAGCGGGCGCGCACCTTTTCCAAACACTCTTCCCCATCTCTCAGCCTCACTGTATTGGGGTGTGGACCTGGCCGGCCCTAACCCCGTACAATGCGCGCGCCACGGTTTCAATCCCTTTCAAGCCTCAAAGGCTTGTGGGAATCGCCGGCCTTCACAACACACTATTACAACGACGAAGGATGTGTCATGAGCATGAAATGCGGCATCGTCGGTTTGCCCAACGTCGGCAAATCGACTCTCTTCAATGCACTGACGAAATCAGGCATCGCGGCTGAAAACTATCCCTTTTGCACCATCGAACCCAACATCGGCATCGTGGAAGTACCGGACGCACGCCTGCAGGTCCTGGCCGACATCGTGAAACCGCAGCGAATCCAATACGCCACCACAGAATTCGTCGACATCGCCGGCCTGGTGGCCGGCGCCTCCAAGGGGGAAGGTCTTGGCAATCAGTTCCTCGCCAACATTCGAGAGACTGATGGGATCGTCAACGTCGTGCGCTGCTTCGAGGACGACAACGTGGTGCACGTGGCGGGCAAGGTCGACCCGATCGCCGATATCACGACTATCACCACCGAATTGGCGTTGGCGGATTTGGCCACGGTGGAGAAGGCCCAGGAACGTAATGTCAAGCTAGTCCGGGCCGGGAACAAGGACGCCGGTAAACTGGGCGACCTGCTGGTACAAGTCGCAGCCTGCTTGAACGAAGGTACGCCGGCTAGGACCTTGAAGCTGGATGCGGCCCAACTCACTCTTCTCAAGCCGCTCTGCCTACTCACGCTGAAACCGGTCATGTACGTCGCAAACGTCGCGGAGCGGGGTTTCACGGACAATCCCCTCCTGACCCGCGTCGAGGAGTTCGCAGCTCGTGAAGGGGCGCCGGTCGTGCCGATCTGCGCTGCGTTGGAGGCGGAAATCGCGGGGTTGTCCGACGAGGAGAAGAAAGAGTTTCTGGCCGACATCGGATTGAGCGAGCCAGGCCTGAACCGCCTGATCCGCGCGGCCTATCAACTCTTGGGCCTACAAACCTACTTCACCGCCGGCGTGAAGGAAGTCCGTGCCTGGACGATTCACATCGGCGATACAGCCCCGCAGGCGGCCGGCGTGATCCACGGAGACTTCGAGAAGGGCTTCATTCGCGCGGAAGTGATCTCCTACGACGACTTCATCGCCTGTAAAGGAGAAGCCGGTGCGCGCGAGAAGGGCAAGATGCGACTCGAAGGCAAGGACTACGTCGTCCAGGACGGAGATGTGATGCATTTCCGGTTCAACGTCTAGATAGCGAGCCACGCCAGTCGGTCGACATGATCAGCGGTGCAGCCTCTTCCTCCATCCTCCGGCGAGTCCTGGCAGCTCTGTGTATACTCACGGCCTGCACAGCTTGTGCAGAGCGACGTGAGGCCCACGAAGTTTTGAATGCCCTGCTCTGGATGCAGACCTCTGCGGAATACCGCACCCTGACTACCCTCACCTACCGGCAGGCCACAGCAGCACTGGACCTGGCGCTCGGTGACAAGGCCTGGACAGCGGCGCTGGAACAAGAGGGAAACTTCCAAGACCTGCCGCCCGCTGTCGTGCTCGACCTGGATGAAACCGTCCTCGATAACCAGCCCTTCGACGGACGGCTGATCAAAGACGGCACCAGGTTTACGTCCAGTCGCTGGGAAGAATGGGTGAATGAAGCAGACGCCCGCGCCCTTCCTGGATCACTCGAGTTCATTACCGAGGCGCAGCGTCGAGGCATCGCGGTCTTCTTCATCACGAATCGTCGCGCCAAACACGAAGCGCTGACACGTCGCAACTTGGAACGTCTCGGACTGACCTTATCGACGGAGCCTGACGCGGTCCTTTCAGAGGGAGAAGCGCCCTTCGATTGGCCGTCGGACAAATCGAGTCGGCGCCGTTACCTCGCAGAGCGTTACCGCATTCTGTTGCTGATCGGCGACGATTTGAGAGATTTCGTTGTCGGAGCCCAAGACACACCGGAAGCACGCATGGCGCTGGCGCAGCACCATCGTGCCCGCTGGGGCGTCTCGTGGTTTCTCATTCCTAATCCCATGTACGGCACATGGGAGACGGCCCTCTTCCCCACAGGCAGTTCCGACAACGAGGCACTGGCGGCCAAACGCGCCTGGGTGCGAGAGCGCCCCTAGAGCAGACGCACGACGGGACCAGCCCTTGGCGTGAATGGTTCGTTCTCCGCCGGCTGAGAGATTCGCTTGTCGTTTTAGGTAAGAAGTTGTATGGTGCGCCCATCAAGTCACGACGTGCTCGGTCACGAGCACAACCATCACAACCCAAAAGGAGGTCTCCGATGGCAAAACAACCGAGCGGACGTGGGTCCGTGAAGCTCAGCACTGCGGCAAGCGCGATCAAGAAACGGCTGAAAGGCGTGAAGGTGATCGATTGGCACGAAGTCGGCACGCCGCATCCGGAAATCGTGATCGGCACTGTGCAGACGGGCGTGGCTAACTTCAAGGCCAACCTCGGCACGCTGGCGAAATTGAAAGAACTGCGTGACCTCCACATCCTCATCAACGGCACACCGCGGCCCGACATCGCGCAGATCAAGTTCACGCTGCGAGGCTGAGTACCGGTCATGCAAGGACCAGCCGGACAGTACCCGACGCTGCAAGTCCACCCTGATCGACGGTGCAACCTGCAATGCCTGCATTGTTATTCTGATGCGGGTCCGGCGGTGTCCGAACAGTTGGAGATCGACCTGTTACAAACGGTGGTCGCCGATGCGGCTGCCATCGGCTACAGGGTCATGTCGGTGTCGGGTGGAGAGCCCCTGTTGTATCCCGAACTAGGGAAACTCCTGCGTGCGGCGCATGCCGCTGGCCTCGTGACCACCGTCACGACGAACGGCATGTTGCTCGATCAGCGCCAACTGAACGTCCTAGGGGCTGATTGCGACCTCGTCGCAATCAGCCTCGACGGCATCCCGGAATCCCACAACTTCATGCGGAACTCCTCGCGGGCCTTTGACGACATGTGCGCCCGCTTGCCGGGGCTCCGCGCCTCCGGGATCCCCTTCGGATTTATCTTCACACTGACGTTCCACAACGTACACGAGTTGGAGTGGGTCGCGAACTTCGCGGTCGAGCAGGGTGCCTCCCTGCTGCAACTCCACCCGCTGGAACCGGTCGGCAGGGCCACCTGCAGGCTGGGCGAGTCCTATCCGGACGGGGAAGAGAACGCGGCGGCCGTCTGCGAGGCTGGGCGCATCCGCGAATTATACGAGGGGAAGCTGGAGGTGCAGATCGATCTCGCGACGATCCCGGCGATGTTGGAACATCCGACGCGCGTTTTCGTGAGAGAGGCCACATTGTGTGGCGCGCAGACCGTGGCCGATGTGATTGCCCCCTTGGTGATTGAGACCAGCGGGATTGTCTCACCCATGCAGTATGGGTTCCCTCGCGCCTGGTCTTGGGGAAATATCAAAGACCGATCGTTGCCGGATCTTGCCGAAGACTGGCTTACACGCGACTATGCCGCCTTTCTCACGCTCTGCCGCCTCGTCTATGAACAGGCGGTCCGCAACGACGACGAGCCGGTATTGAACTGGTACGAGCAGGTGCATGCCGCGGCTTCGCAGTTCAACCCTTCGCAAGTACGCGAGAGCTTGATGCAAGCCTGCTCAACCGACCAGCCTGATCGATAGTTACACAGAGCGACGCCCCAACCCGTTCGCCATGCCGCCCGTTCGACGAGACAGCACTTCTACGGGAGGGAACTCCCCAAAAGACGTGACTGGGTCTGCAGCCTGCGGCCATCATTACCCTCCTGTCGGCACTCTCAACCAGACCTGCCGGTCAGGATCACTGCCGCATGAAGCTGAATCGGTCTGCGTACCACCTGAGATACGAGCCCTCCGAGTTCTCTTGCTTCATGAGATTGATCCGTTCCTGCTCCAACCCTGCGTCATCGAGGTCATCGTACCTACGGAGCTGCTCCGGCGTCACATTGTGCAATCTCTCAAAGTACTGAGTTTCCTCGCCGGCGATCTCAACGAAATACCGCTCGGCGGTCGCATCGTACCCATACTTCACAGAATTCCAGGTCCCTTCGGGCGTCTGGAAGTGAATCCACTTTCTGACGCCTCCGATAATCTTCCCAAGCCGGATGGTGTCCGCCTCGGCCGCTGCGAGGTCCGCAAGCGAGGGATACCGATACCCAGGCTCCTTTGCCGCACCCGGATGCACATGGGAGATGGTCAACCACCTGACTCCCGGCGTATTTCCCGGATAGACCACTCCTTTTCTTGAGCCGACCACGACCACATAGGTCCCTGTCGGATACTCACCCATTCCCGAAATCACTTTGAGGATAGCCACCTCGACTTGATCCGCGCCACGATTCGTGGCCCATGCCGTGTAGCGTTCCAACAACGATGCTCGATCCGCAGCCTTCGCCACGATCGTTCCTGGTGACACCGGACCTGGCGTCGGCACCAGCACGGTGCAATTGGTCGGCTGGTTCGAGAACCGGCACCAGGTCCCATTCGCCTGCTCTTTCCACCTATGACCATTGCCCAGATCCACTTCATTGACATATTTGCCATCGCCCCCACTGAGGGGTACCTTCGTGGAACGTTTGACGATGGCCAGTTCCTGATCAGCCAAGTCTTGCGGGAGGGCATCGGGGAACTCCATCCGGTTGCCGGTTCGGGCCAATAGCGCCTGTTCCTCACGCGAGAGGTCCGGGAGCCCTGGAGTCATTTGCCCTGCACGTGAGGCACGTGGGGTCATGGATCGATCCGGAATCCTGATGGTGCCTGGCGCCTCATCGGGGAGATCAGGCAACACCCGGACCAGATCCCCCACCATCCCGGTAATGCGCGGAACCTGCTTCATTGCTGCCAACGATTTCTGGAGCATCGCCGCCGGCCCGATCTCGATGCCGATCAGGGCCAGCAGCAGTTCAATGATCGTCGGACCGATCAACTTGCCGACCTCATAGGCGAAGATCGGCAGGCTCTGCTGCAGAAGTCCGCCAAGCGCGACGGCCTGGTTTCTGCCGAATTCTTCACCTAACGTGGCGGCCAAGCCCTCTCCGTCCGGATCGTTCAACAACAAGATCGTCTCGCGCGCCGCCGCTTCGATGGCCGCCCACTGTTGGGGATTCAACAGTTGCACCAGGTCAAGCATTTCATCGACCAATCCACGGACGGCCCCGATCGCGAAGGGCGTTGGGAACACCACGTTCAGAGCTGCCATGCGAGGCAGCCGGTCGGCCAAGGCCTGAAAGTCCGCCCCTTCCAGCCCCCTGACCATGCCATCGACGAAGGCCGAGGCGTTCTGAACTTTCGAGAGCAACGGATCCTCAAATTCTTCGCCGGTGTGGGAAAACAGCTTGCCGGCCCCTGGGGGCGACAGGACTCCTCCGTCTTCCGTCACGAAGGCTTCGACTTCGGGACGTCCTTGCACGTTGGAGACGGAGTAGTCGCCGCGCTCATGCGTCCCCTTGTGAAAGATAGTCTCAGCATTGGTAAAACGAGAGTAGCGGCCGGAGAGCCCCTCCCATTCGAGCCGATACAGCCAGAGACGGCCGTACTCATGCAGGATCACGATCGGCTCCCGCCGCGCGATGGCTTCCACGATGGCATGGCTGCGTTGTGCCTCAGGCACGCTCACTTCCAGGCGCTCGCGCGCGATCAAGCTTGCCGGCCACGAACTCCCCCAGGTCCCCACCTCCTGCCCTACGAAAAGCGGCGGGCGTTCCGCGAGAAACTCTTCGGACTCTGGCTCCTCCTCGTCGGTGTAGAACAGCGGCGCGACGGCCGGACGGGCCTGCACTTGAATAGGAGCCCCGGACTCGAACAGGTCCGCCGCGCGATCGGCCTCGACTTCAGCGGCATCTCGAGGGAAACCCTGTCCCGGCAGGTGAGCGATGGACGAGGCAGCCTGACGGTACTGAAGGATGTGCGCCACTTCGTGCGCTACGATACGGGGGGAAGGATGCAACGACGCAAATGCCAGCATTTCTGGCCAGGCGGCTGCGCGGGCGCCTGTGTCCCTGCGCAACGCGGATGCGCCACGGAAGGCCCGAACGTCGGAAAGATCGACCCCGAACGCTTTCTCCATGCCGGCTCGATAGGGAATCGGCCCCGGCGCGACGGTCGGATAAATCGTGAATCGGCCTGGGTGGTAATCGAACTGGTGAGGGAGGGAACCAGCTTCCCTGTCGAAGGCCCGCCTCGTCGGCGATTCACTCCGGCGGAGCGGCGACGCGCCGTCATGCTGCGCGGACACTGCTCTGGCCTGCATCACCCACTGCATCGCCATCACAGGAAGGAGCGCAGCCGGGCCTTACTTGCCACGCCCCTTGCCGCGGACAGGACGTGGCGGCGTGGGCTGATCGCCGACGCGCTTTTTGTCTTCCTCGATGAGCTTTTCCAGGGTAGAGATTTCGACTTGGTACCCCGCCAGCTGCTGATCGACTTGCTTATTGAAGGTCGCTTTGGCCTCTGTCAGGTTCGCCACCCGCGTCTTCAATTCCGCCACCGTCGCCTCTCGGGCGGCGATCGTCGCGGCCTGCGTCGGCGGCTTCTTCAATGCCGCCTCCAAGGAAGACTTCGCCTCGCCGATCAGTTTCGTCTGTTCCGCCAGGATCTGATTCAAGGTCGCCATCTGTATTCTCCTTTACCCATACATGACTAAGGCCGATTGAAGCCGGAGATCGGGGACGGGATGCCGCCGAAGTTCACCGGATTGGCTTGAGCCAGGTTGCCCATGTAGACCGCCTCCTTCATGCCGAGGAAATCCACGGACGGGATGGGCACATTCGTCTTGATGTGATTGCCCATCACAATGGCACTTCTTGCCGAAAGGGATACGGTTGCGGCCCCACGGGCGGCCACGCTGACGTGCCAACAGAAATTATTGCTGAAGAAGAGCCGCTCGAACCGGCGGAACAACGTATCGCTCACATTTTGCTGAGCGACCTCGACTAACGCCGTTCGACCAGGCCCGAGGAATTTATTGTCGAGAATCTGTGCGCTGAATCCGAACACCACCTGGCCGGCGCCGAAATTGATCACCTGTTCCAGCCAGCCACGCAGCCAGAGCGCGCGGTGCTCCTGATTGGCATCCAATAGGGCGGCGTTCGCATAGGTGACCAGGTTGCTCTGCACTCGCGCCTCCAGAATCAGATCGGCGATGATGCCCCAGGACAGGGCGCTGACCGTCGTATTGTCCGGCGACACCCCCGTATTCATCACCTCGCAGGATTCCACACACAATTCCCCGATGTGCACCGAAGCCCCGATGCCGATCGAAGGCGCCTGCTGATACCCGCAATTCAGCACTCGGTTCTCGGTCAGGGCGCACTTGGCAAACCCGATCAGACTCAGCACTCCCCAATGCCGCATATCCTCAATACGATTCCGGCTGCAGGTGAAGGAGGTATGGAACACCGCCGTCACCCCGCCGCCGCCCCGCACGAGGCTGTTGTCAAACACCACGTTGGCCGTCCCGCCGCTGGTCGCGATGGGCCAGGCCGTATTGGTCACGCGGTTTCCCTGGAGGCGGACCCGGCTGGAAGCCACCAGCAGGAGGCCGTACCGCAACTCCTGCCCCTCGCTGTCGACCTGGTTGTCGAGGACTTCAGCCTCTTCGTTGCCGATCACCACGATCGCGTCCTGCACGCCCAGCACCTGGTTCGCGGCAATCCTGCCGCCGACGGAACCCAAACTGCCATTCTTGCCCAGCTTGGCGAGCAGCAGCGCAATGGGGCGCACCGAACCGGCTTCCTTCAACAAGGAACGGAGCTGATTCCGCTCCACGACCGTATTCCGACCGCTGATGGAAATGCCGCCGTATTCCGGAGAATTGTAGAGAAGGATGTTTTCACTGATGAGGCAGGCATCGGCGGCGACGTCGATGCCGAAGGCTTTGAGCGTACCCGCATCGACCTCTGCGCCCAGCCGCACGATGTAGTTGCCCACGATCCTGGATCCGGCCGCGAGCGAAAAGGGCAGGCCGGCGGACAATGCGTCGTTCAGCACGATGCCGAAGATAAACCCGAGCAGACGGTTTTGTTCGATCCTGGCTGGGAAGGCGACGCCTTGTAGGAACAGGCCTACCACCCCGCCGTCGCCCTTCCGCCCGGTCCCGGCATCGAAGCTGTTGCCGACGATGGTGAGGCTCGTCGTATCGGCGATCGTCACGACGCCGTATTGCACATTGTCCGCCAGGCAATGCGTGACACTCACGTCGCTGCTGCGACTGATGGCGACCCCGGCGATCTGACTCACCCCCTGCGGATGCAGGACGCACCGGTCGAGTGTCGTGTGGCGACAACGATCCATCGTCACCATGGCCTGGAGGCCCTGCCCCTGGCTCCCCTTCGTCTCCAACTCGAAGGCGATGCCGCTGACGGTGACATGCTCCAGCAACAGCCCGTCCGGATGCGCGATGCGGAGCAGCTCAGGCCCATCCGCCCGCACCACGCGCGCGCCGACCGTCTCCCCGTGCAGCGACACGCGGGACGATTCGATGCGGATCGGTGCGTGAATCTCATGCTCCCCTCCCTTAAGGCACACACACCCGCCTTCCTCCGGCAGTGAGTCGATCGCGGCCTGGATGTCCTCTCCCGGCTGCACCACCACTGTGCAACAGCCGGGAGTCAAGTCCGTGAGCGGTGGAAACACCGTTCGGCAGTCGTGGATCTCGCCGTCCGCTTCGATGATGGCCAGGTGGCAGTAATGGTGGTGGAGGCCGAGCGGCGGCGCCTGCGTCAGGTGCTCGATATCGGCATCCGCCGTCCTCGCCGCGAAACACCAGTAGTCCCCGCTATGGGCCATACCGCCGGAGAGGACGGTCATGGTGGCCTGCACGCCATGCTCCAGCACGAAGCCGGGATTCGCCGCCGACAGTTCGATCAACCCATCCGTGGTGAGATCCAGGTTGATCAGTTCCGATCCATCGGGCTTCCGCACGATGCCGGATTGATCCCAACGAATGACACGCAGGTGCTTGGCCGCATCGGGGACGCCTTGCGGAAAATCGGCGACCGGCAACGCCGGCGTAAAGGCCAACGTCTGGTCGGCATCGTCCACCGTCACTTTGCGCATCTCGCCGGGCAGGCCGGCGAATTCACGCTGGTCGTTCGTGAACTCCACCCAATCGCCGGTCTTGAAACGCAGGACATCATCCCGTCCCAGGCTGTCCACGCGCACCACGGTGCGCGTGGCCATGATCTCAGCGATCGTGGTGGCGACGTGCGCATTCTCACGCGACCACTTCACCTTCACGCTGCCGGCCGTGGCGCTGTGCACCTCGACCCGATACAGGTGGTTTTCCAGACCGCGATACCCGCCGGTCGGCGGGACCAGGCAGAGGTCTGGTTCCGTCGTCACCGCCACCGTCGTGGTGGTCAATCGCGCTGCGGACGGCTGGTTGCCGATCGGCCAGCCCGGAATGTCGGCCAGCGGCGTCTCACAATTCACCTCCGGCGGAATGTTTGCCAGCACCCGCACTTGCCAGGCCGTCTGCAGTCGAGTCGTGGAATCGACGTTGACGGCCGGCTCGATCAGCCCCGGCTCCAAGAGGTGGGTGACCTCCCGCCGCCACACATCCACATACACCAGCGACCGCACCTGTGGCGGAACGGTGACCGGCCCGCCATAGGGCTGGTTCTTCACCGGCAGCGCGGCAGAGCCGTACTGTTCTTCGATCGTGGCATCGAAGAGCGGCGCGGTGCCGTGGTTCTCGGCCAGGTATCCGTCGACGTACATCCGGCCCTGCCCCACTGTGAGGTCGCCGCCGCTCAACTCGATTTTGAATCCATCCGGCGTTTCGGCCGGCACGCCGCAGCGCCCGACGACATCGATGGTCTCGGCCCGCCATCGTCGGTCCTGGAGATCGACGTACTCGTTCCAATCGGCATCCAGGTCGACCCGTCCCTGTTGTCGCAGCACGCCCTGGTAATGATGCTCAGGGTTAAATCGTTTCCGGCTGTAATCGCCACTCATGTGCGCTCTCCTGATAGATAGTTCGTTTCAACTCCATGGCTCAGGCCGGAGCTCGTCACGTCGCGTAGAACACTCCCGCCTCCAGCCCGAACCTCAGATACTCGTGCAATCTAATCTTGAGATTGTCCTCCCGCTGCGGCGCGAAGACATCGTGGAACACCCCCATCTCGGACTCGTCGTCGGCTCCATGACGGATCTCCCGGGGACAGTGGTCGGCGAGCCGGCCATAGGCGGCCTGTCCGTAGCGCCGCGCGGCAAAGGCCGGTCTCACACGGGCCTGCGTCGCCAGCGTGATCGCCAGCTTTTCCGGATCGGTGAGGCTGCCTTTCGGCTGATCGGCTTCCAAGAGCGCCTGCTCCACGGCCAGATCCGGCTGACAGCGGTAGCGGCGCGGCACGATCGCGTTCAACGGTACGAAGGAGAACCGACAGCAGCCCTCCTGATTCTGATCGGACCACACCGGGTGAGACCACCCGTCGCCCCCGCCGAGAGCCGAAGCGAAGATCGTGTTCGAGGCCAGATCCAGGCGCTTCGTATGCACCTTGCCGATGACGGTCGAGTTGACGATCGTCAGCGTCCCGCCGCCGGAGATGCCATCCGGCGCGGCAAAGGCCACTCTGGTCGGCGCGGTGCTGTCGATCAACGTGTGACTGATCGACACTTCGGCACTGTCGACGCAGGTCATGCCACCGAGCACCCCATGGTCGATCTCGACCTGCGTCCCCGGCTGTTCCACGACCAACGAAGGCACGGCGGGCGACAGGGGCTCACCGTCCCGCGCGAGGGCCAGCCCCGGTACCAGCGTGCAATGGCGCAATCGCAAGACCCTCGTCCCGGGACCGCCGGCGGCGGCCACTCGAATCCGTCCTCCCGTCATGAGCAAGCCGTTCAAGGTCAGTTCCGTATTCGGAGCCAGCGTCACTGTCCAGTCGCCGCCGAGTACGAGGGTCGGGCGATGTTCGTTGCTTGCCCGCAGTTCCACCTTCGCCGTCGTCGGCAGCGTGAGGCTGAGTGTTTCCTCATACCGTCCGCTGTCATCGATCTCGACGACCCCTCCGGCCTGGGCCGTCGTGAGCGCCGCTTGCAGGCTCTGCCCCTGCGTCACCGAGGCCGATCCACCGCCGAGCGCGAAGGTCTTGCTGCGCTCATACTCGCCGCCGCCGGTCGGCATGCTGAATCCGTAGTGGTAGGTCACGCGCAGGTTGACCGGCGGCGTACCGGGAGGGACGGCGATCCGCCCCAGCACAGGATCCACGGTGATCTTGCTGACCGGCAGGTGCGCCCAGGTTGCGCCCTGGTCGGAAAGGTTGCAGACGGTCACGTTGGCGAGCGACGTATCGAGATTGTCCGCCTCCAGGAACAGGCTTAACTGCGGGCCATAATACCGATCGAGATACCGGTCCAACACTCTCCGGCTGATCGGTTCCGGCACATTGATCGGCTCAGCCAGGTGCGCGATGTCGGTTTCCGATTGGGGCCTCGTGATCAGTTGCTGGTCGATCCCCAAGGGACTGAAGAGATAGCGCTCGTCGTCGAGCCGAACCGCGGGGGAACGGGTCAGCGAGTAGGCATCCAATGGCCAGAGGAAGAGGCCGACGTTGGGAATGTTATAGCGCCCCCGCTGGGTTTCGATACGCCGCACGTCGACCGAATGCGCCAGGCTATTGAAGGCCGTGTCGCGCCGCTCCAGCGCTTCCCAATTGCGAAGGTCGGGGGTGGCATGATTGGCCGGACGAATGTGGTTCATGTACTGGCTGGTCTCCAGCCACTGGAAGAACTCCACCACCCGCGCGTTCCATCCCGTGACGTCTCGCGCCAATTGTTCGAGCACCGTCGCCGTGCCCTTGCGCCGTCGATAGGCAATCGTGTTGGCCACCTCGGCCCGCGCGCTTCTTGTCCGCTCGGTCACCCCATGCAGGGTACGGTAGCCGATCAGGTCGCCGATGTAGGGGGCAACCCAGTCGGCGCAGGTCTCGATGAACTGGTCGTCGTAGAGTTGATCGAGATTCTCCCGCAGCACGGCAATGTCTTCGGCCAGCACTTCGCACAACGCGCGCAAGGCGCCGCCCTGTTCGGCATCACGAATGCGGTAGACCGCAGGGAGAAGCCGGTAGAGTTTGTCTACTTCTGGATTCATTGGACCGCCTTCAGTTGAGTCAATGACACAGGATCGAGCAACAACAGTTCCGCCGCCGGCACGACCCCGTCCGCACCCATCGCCGGACGATCGGCGATCAGCCGCGGCTGAATCGCTGGTAGGGGGTGGTCTGTACGCGCGAACCGGTCCAGGTCCACCGCCGTCACGCCGGTCACGTCCTGAATCGCGGCGATCAGGTCGCTCAGCGCGACGGGCTGGCCGAAGTATCTGGCGTCGAAGGCATACCGTTGCCGCAACGTCTCCGCCACCGTTGCCATCACGGTCTCGGTCACATGGTCCGGCTGGACCGTGACGGTCCCGGCGACTTCGAACCAGGCCGGCCGATACCCCTTGACCGTGAAGGGCACGTACGGGTCCCCATAGGCGCGGAGCGCCTCCTTGAGTGTCGTCATCACGGAGCCGTCCTCATCCGGCACCTCCCCGTTCGGTCCGGCCACGGTCAGGAAGATGCTGCGCTTGCGCCCGTCCCATACCCACACGGCCTGCGCTTTGGCGATGCCCGAAAAGGTTCGAGCGAAATCTTCGTAATCCTGCAGCGACACCGCACGATCCAGCGTCAAGACGGTGAGCGGGGCATTGGTGCGGGCGTCGTCCCTCGATTCCGGATCTTCAGCCCCCTGCGCAGCCTCCGGATTCACGACGCCCTTCAACCCGAGCGGTCGACTCATCAGCAGGCTCAGTTGCCCGGCTTGGACGAGTCCTCCAAGGCCGGTTCCCTTGCGGTACTCGGCGCGCACGTTGTTTTGGCCGGTCGGCAACCGCGCCCCCGTGACGCCGTCGCCGAATCGGATCGTGGTGCGCCCTTCGTCGTCCTGCTTCGTGATGTAGATGCGTTCGGTGGGGCCATGACCGTAGAAGAACGGCACTTCTTGCCACAGCACCTCATTGACATAGACCTTGAGCGTCGAGGCCGACCCGTCCGGCGTATCGGCGCTGATATAGGTCAGCGGAGGTTGTTTCAATAGGAACCGCTGGTACGGAATGGTGGCATCCCCGCTTCCAAGCGGTTCCTTCACTGTCTCACCATGGGTTGCGGCGGCGACATTCGCGTTGATGCTAACGCTGCTGCGTTCGTAGATGTTGACCAAGGCGGTAGCCAGCTGGAGCGTCGTGCGGTCGCGGTCGTGGGTGATAGCAGTGGTCGATTCGTCGTCGAGGAAAGCGATTTCGCTGATCGTTTCGTCATCGTCGTTTGCGGGTTCGAGAGTGAACCAAAACCGAAACAAAAGGGCCAATCCCGAACGACCGTCGCGGTCCATTAAGCGTACGAGAAAGAGGGAGAAGGGATTATCTTTCAGCAAGGCGCCGAACTCCGAGGGACCCACGGGAACCAGTTGGCGACCGAGAACGTGGAGCGGCGGAGCTGATAAAACAAGAACGTCCTCTGGTTGCAACTCCACAGATTCGTCTGGGCCGAAAAACAACAATGGGCGCGTGAGAGCTTCGAGGAGATTACCGATGACAGGAAAGGAGTTGCCGATCGCTGCGATGATCTCTTCGATGAGCTTCGTATCCAGCGCGAGCGCCAATTTCGTAATCCGCAGCCGTTGACGCTTGCCGCTAATCGCAATAGGACGGCGGGCCGCGAGTCCATCGACCCTGCTGTTCAACGCCAACGTCGAACCATAGAGAGGATATCTCACCGGCAGCGCCGCGACGGCAAGCTGCTCATTCTGCACAGCGACCGTCATGCTTCGCAGAAAATCAAGCTTGGTTTCGATCCCTAATTCCCACACTGTTCCCAAACCCAAGCGCGTGACGCTTCCAGCCATACCGTAGCGTGCCACCGAAAGATGAGTGACGCTCGTCACTTCAGAAAAAACCCATTTTCGCCCGGATTCTCCAGGAATGTCTTGTTCGATCACCATCCAACCACCAACAAGAATTTTCTCGTTCCGGCTACTGAGCGTCATTGCACTAATATCTTTATCCGCTGCTTCAAGATCCCATTCATCAAGTTTGCTAAATGTGCCCGGCGGATCGTATATAGCCTCCATGGGCGCATTATGGCCGAATGGTGAAGCGTTCGCGCGCATCACGTAGACAGCCGGCGCCATGGCAGCCACCACTTGTGGTGTGTCAGAGATCGCCGTCAATGTGAGACCTGTGCGATCGGCGGCAGCGTCGGTAACGATCTTCGTTACACGTCGAAGCGACGCCTGCCTCGTCCCCTCCGAATCCGCGATGATCAACAACGCATCGCCCACAGCGAGTGTGAGATTGACGCCCGCCAACCACAACTCCGTCATGTTCCAGGCCAACACCTGCGTCTCGGTCAATTGCGCCCGGAGCCCGTTCCATTCTGCCCGCGCCTCGATGGCTTCGATCGTCTCAAAGGTCTGTGGTTGTTCATCCGGCCCAGGGATGCTCTGCACCTTCGTGCCGACGGGTAGCGTAACCGGTTTCGCCCCCTGTTCAGGCGCGCCCGGAGTCTCTTCCAACGTGAAGGCCAAGTGCGTGGCGGCAGCCAGGCCGGACCCGAGTTGATACCCGAGCAGGCGCGACTGCTCCAAGATGGACAGCCGCTCCGTCGCAGTCCGCAGATAGGACTCGTTGGCGATGCGCTCCTGATAAAAGGTGAGGATGTCGCCGGTCACCGCCCAGGCATCGAGCAGTGCGATGGTGAAGTCATCGTCATCGCGAGTCCTCAGTCCACGCAACACCGGCCAGCGACCGTCGGACAGTCTCGCATGGAGGCTCTGCCGAAATGTCTGATAGGTTCCGACCCGATAGGCGATTGCCGACAGGCCCGGCCGGTTGAAGAGCGGGCCGGGAGTGGCAGCCTCGATACCGGCGCAGCAGCCGCATTCGTTTCGAGCCTCCTGACTCATTTCCCCCCTCCCAACGTGATGGTCAGCCGACCGTGCTCCGCAAAATTGCGGTCGTTGTCCAAACGCGCGATCTCCAACCGGCCGATGTCCAAGCGGCCGCTGTCGAGCGCCGAACTTTCCGGGACGCCCTGCCGCTGAAAGGTCAACACCTCGACCGATTCGATACCTGTCACCCGATGAGCCGCCGCATAGATGGTGCTGAGATAGACCGGCTGCCCGAACGTAAAGTTGTCCGGATGGAACAGGCCCCGACGGCCGTCCGGGAGGTCGCGATTGCTCAGCACGTCCAGCAACTCACGCTCCACGTCGCTCCGGAAGTGCTCGGGCGCGACACAGACGTGCAGATTGATCTCCAGCGAGACGAACTGCGGGCCGTCGACTTCCAGATCGTGGCCGGCCATGCGGTAACGCTCGACGTGCTCGCGGATCTCTCCCTCGAACTCTTCAGAAACCGCGGCGCCGCCGCCACGATCCACGGTGACGAACACCGTGTGCCAACTGCCGGTCCACCGGAACGTGGCGGCGGCCCGCTGAACATCCGTCCGGCGCTCCGTGACCTCGGCATAATCCGCCGGGGTCACAGCACGCTCCTGAACGCGATAGGCCACCGGGGCGCGCTGCCGCACGTCCTGCAATAATTCCGGTTCCTGCCCTCCTGCGGCAGGCAAGGGGTTCCGGACTTCGGTGATCTCCGGCAACGCCAAGGCAATATGTACCAAGGCATCCGCTCCGATGTTCCCTTCTCGCCCGTTGCCGACTCGATACCGAGCGGTGAAGGCGGTGCCGGATTCGGGCCTCCGGCCATGCACGTCGTCTCCGAAGCGGATGCTGCCGCTGCCGTCGTTCTCGACCTCGGCCACATATTCGTCCGCCGCAGCGTCGCTGTTGAGCAGGTCGCGCCGGGCCGTCCATGTCCTTGTCTCGGTGCCTTTGGTTCCGGTCAGGGTGACCGCAGGCTGGACATCGCGAAGCGACCACTGCAACGCCCTGCGCGCCGAATCCGCATGGTCATAGGGCGGCCCCGCATGGGTGAGCGGCGCCTTGGCCAGTCGAGGGCTGAACCGCGGCGGCACCATCTGCGGAGTGAACGCCGAGCAGCGATCCACCTCCTTCGGTCGCGGCATGAACAGGAAGGGGTCCGGCACGGTGCCCAAGTCCTCCCCTCCCAACGTCACCCCATGGTCCGCCAAGACCAGGTTGCCTCGCGCCACGCTGACGCCGTCGCGGTACCCCTGCTCCGTGGCGGCCGAGAGGCAGAAAGGAAATGGGAGCGCATCCTCCTCATGCCATGCAATTTCCGTAATAAGTTGGCTGGTCACGGGATCGGTCAGCGGCGCTCCGCCGGTCATAGTCGCCGCCACACGATCGATCCTCACGACATGACGCCGCGTAGGGTCCGCATCGGACGGCGACCCGGTTTCCGGGCCGATCACTTCCTCGAACAGCAGAATCGTCCCGATGGCGAGAGTCGGGTGGTGCCCGGCGAGCGTGGCTGAGCGTGCCCCCTTAGGCAGACAGCAACGTTGATTGCTCCAGGTATAAAACTGCAACTCGTTGTGCTCGGCGTAGAGGGATTGGAGAGACTCCATCGCTTCGAAGATGATCTCTGCACGCGCATAGACGCGCGGATCGTCGGCGATGGCGGTGGGTTGTCCCGGGATGCGTGTCGTGAACTTCGTTCCGATCGGAACCGCCGAATCGGCAGGATCGACCCGTACCACGTCGGCTGAGGCATGGACGTGAATCCAGGTCCTGGCGTTGCAGCCCTCGCTCATGTAGTAGTCCATGAGGCGGGCGTGGCGCCGCACCGAGATTCGCCGCCGCGCGGTTCCCAAGTAGGCCTCGGTCGCCACGGCATCCTGTTGGTAACTCAACTGGTCGGCGGTGTAGGCCAAGGCCTCCACCAGCATGACGCCGAGATCGGCCGCGTTGCGTTCCTTCCATTGCGGCATCAGCACCGCCATCCGGTCAAGCATGCCCCGGCGGAAGCTCGCATAGTCCTTGGCCAGATAGTCGATGACCGGCCCGGGCTCCGTGGTCTCCGGACAGCGGTGACGCGGCGCGCAATCGAACGGGCTCGGACATTCCACCTTGAACGAAAACGCGATGGCGGCCGACTGCGGATCGAACTCCGGCGGCACGCTGTCATCGAGCGCGTTGGTAACTAGGCGCAGCGTATACAACGAGAAGTCCCCCGGCTGATCCACTTCGACGGTCAAGACATGGGCCGACGTTCCGCTTCCGGCGCTGACTCCCAGCACACGGATCGGGGTGATGCGTTCGCCGCCGTCGATCCGAATGTTGGCCGACGTCGGAGTGGGCGTGACCAATGGTTTGACGAAATGGACTTCGAGTGTCCGCTGACGCTCCGCTTCCGTCGGCGCGGCGCGGTCGATGACCTCCAGAAAATCGATGCCGTTCAACGTCGGATGGTCGCGGACGGCCTGACGCCGCAGTTCGTCGCAGCAGGAATAGGTCACGCTCCGCCTCCTTGCGCAAAGGTCCCCGTGACACGAGCGCCGCTCTGCCTCATCACATACTGCACCGTGACCTGCAGGGTCGAATCGACGGCCTCTACCCGCACGGCCTCCACCAGGATCAGTTCGCCCAGCCACCGTTGCAGGGCGCTCTGCACGAGCACCTGGGTCGTGGCCGCCAAAACTTCGCTATTGGGCGAAAACACCAGCTGCAGGAGGCCGCTCCCGAAGTCCGGCCGCATCACGCGTTCGCCCGGGCTGGTGAAGAGCACCTGCTCGATCAAGTCGCGAATGTGGTCGGCCTCGTCCGTTGCAGCGGTCCGGCCTCGCGCGTCGAACCGATAGGGAAAATCAACCTGCCTCATCGTCAGACTCCCGTGACCCTGGTTTGCGTGACCGTCGCGAGCAGCGGCGTCCCGGAGGGCGTGCAGATCGCTTGGCTATCGATCAACAGCAGCGGCAAGCCGTTGCTGGTCACCCTGGTTGCGGCCGTGACGTATTGGGCCGTGACGCAGGGACCGTTGCCGGACGGAGGCGGCGGCAACGTGCACCCCGCGACGGCATACAGACTAGTCATCGGCACGGTCGGCTGCCCACTCACCAGCACACGCGGATTCGGCGCCACCGGCGTCGCCTGCCCGGCATGGCTGCACAGCACCGTCGCCCCCAGATGCAGTAAGAATCCCGGCATATGATTCCCTCCCACTCAGACAATCGTGAGGGCGCCGTTATTGATCGTGACCGCCGGGCCTACGAGCGTCACCATCGCACCCTTCCCGTTTTGAATGTAAATGCCCGTGTCGTTGACGATCAGCGTGGCACCCGTCGCGCTTTTCAGCATGATGCCGCCGGTCGGGCCCGGCACGTCGCTGATCACGATGGCATTCTGAGCCGCCGTCTGAATCACCATGTTCGGGCTGACCGGAATACCCGCCAACCCCAGGGCCGGGACCTCGGCCACGCTGCCGTACCAACAGCCGCTCCAGATCGGGTAGTCCGGATTCCCCTGCTCGAACTCCACCCACACCCCCGCCCCAATCTGCGGCAGCACGTACACACCCATTTGTTTGCCGCTGGCGGGAAAACAGGGCATGGCCCAGGAGGTCGGAATCAACCCCGCCACATCCGGCACCTGCACCTGTAAGCGCCCCATCTGCATGGGATCGATATTGTTCAGCACCGTCCCGCGATACTTGCCATAGTATTTGTGTGTGTCTGTCATACCGGCACCATCGGTGTGATGGAGACCAATCCGTTCCGCGTGAGACGGAAATTTTGTTTGCAGCTCCCGCGCTTGATCGTCGTCGTGACACTGTCCACATAGTACAAACCGTCAAAGGCCAGCCCTGCGCCGCGTACTCCCACCAGGCTGCGAGCCTTCAGCAGCCGGCCGTATCGCGCCACATCCAGCGACCCGCTGCCGGTCACCGCCTCCATCGACTCACTCGCCGCCGTCAGGCCCTCACCGAGCGCTTCGGGCGCGGAAAGTTTCCCCGTCGCCTTGAGGATCGACAGTTTGGTCACCGGCGGTCCCACCAGACCCAGCGGCGGTTGCAGCGGGTTGATGTCGGGAATCGGGATGGGAATGGGCACCTTCGTCAGCGCATTGTGAATCATCACGATCGGGAGATCCTTCTTGGTCGAGTTGAATTGAAAGTTGAGCGACTCCACATTGCGATCGAAGTCCATGTCGACGTTCAAGGCCGGCTGCGGCACCCCGACCTTGATCTGCGGGCCCCAATAGGCGGTATTGGTGCCGGGGACCGGTCCCGGCTCGACATAGAAGACATAGCCGGCCTTATGCGCCAGCTCACGGATGTAGTTGAGGTCGGTGTCTTGTTGGGACGGAATCCGCATCGTGGGAATCGGCACATCAAACACGATCGGTGGAATCACGAGCGGGATCATTCCGAACACCGCATATTTCGCCAGAATGGTCATGACCTGCACATTCACCGGCATGGCAGGAAACGGCAATCCGTCGAACGACTGGAGGTCCATGACCTTGGTCAAGTCCTCGCCGGTGATCGTGAGCGTCGACTCCCCCGGCTGCTCGCCGGAGCTGATTTCCTGGGTGGTGATCACCCCATCCATCAGCACGTGGGGGATGAGGTTGATCGTCGCCACCAGGACCACGCGCATGAGCGGCATCCGGGTCGCCGCGACGAGGAACGCCTGCTGCAGCGGCGACTTGTTTTGAATCGTGAACTTCAATTGGAACCCGCCGGCAGTTCCGGTTGCGCTCGTCACCTCGACGTCGGTCAAGGCCTCCAGGACCGGTTGCGGAACCGGAAAGGGCACCACCGGCCCGGCGAGGACTGTCAGGTGAATGCCTTTAAGCACCGGGAACTCCCGTTGTATTCTCTGGCAACGCAATATCGATGCGGCGGTCGAGGGTCTCCGTGAGTTCGTCCGGCCGCACCGCGTCGTTCGCGTCGCACAACCGCCAATGCTGCTCCGGATCACCCAGATAGGTGGCCGCCAGATGGTCCAGTCGCTCGCCGCCCGCCACCCGGTGTTGCTGCACCACGGTGAATCGATCGCTCCCCGGCACGAAGCGGCGTCGCAAGTACACGAGCATGGTGCCGTCGGCGGTCACGAGAGAGGCGGTCTTCACGTTGTAATACCGGCTGGTCGGCGGAAAGGAATTGGCCTTCAAGGCACTGTCCAGTAAGGCCTGTAATGGATCACTCACCTGTGTTCCCTCCTCTCATCCAAGCCCTGTCTCAAGAGATGCCCGTCAGTCCGAGCGCTCCCAGCGTGCCACCTTGGGCCTTCGCCCGCAGCCCTTCCTTCTGCTGCAGATAACTCATGAACAGGCTCCCGGCCTTGTGCGTAAAGCCCACGTCATCAATGGACAACACTCTCATCCCTAGGCTGACCTTCGCTCGGACCGGATTCAAATTGGGGTCGAACGCCTCTTCGGTCACACTGAACTCAGTCACCCGCACGGGAATCACACGGTTCTGGCCGAACACGAACAGCGGCAGGGCCGTCTCCATCGGAAGAATTTCCAAGGTGCCGAGACTGGAGAGGGTGTGGTTGGTCGTCAGTTGGCCCGTGCTCGGATAGAGCAGGGTCTCCAGCGCCGCCAATTGGGGCGCAATTCCCGCCTCCCCGACAACCGCATCGCCCTGCTCCATCCCGTCCGTCGCGTCGATTTCCGCCTCGAGCTTGATCGTCTCCACCGCCGGCCCCTTCAGTCGCAGCGCCTCCGACCGGTCCCCTCCCTCGCCGGCGCCCTGCACTTGCAGCGTGCGACTCAGCGAGTCCGGGTTGTATTGGAGCGCAATGATCCGTTGGACCTGCGCCGTGGCGGGATCGATCAAGACGAGGCCGCCCTTGAGAAGTTTGGGGGAACCGGGAAAGGTGCTCATGATCCTGTGACTCCGTTAGAAACGCCGCACAAGGCCGACATTCAAGCCGGCTTTTTGCACATCCGTGAAATCATTTGGATTGACGCCCAGAGTCAAATTAGTTTCGAATTTCACGCCGCGCCCGATATCGACCTGAAAATCCAAGGTCAACTCACCCTGTCGTCGGAAGGTCAGGCCTTTGAAGAAAATCCCGGTGCCAAGCGCCAGCTTGTCAGCCATGTCAGGCTTGACTCCGGCAAAGCGGTAACTGTCCTTCAACACGTTCAAGCCCAGCGCGTAACGGCCCAGGGCATTTTGCAGGACGGCAGGTTCGTCGGGATGCAGAATCGCGGCTTGATAGAGGTGATGTCCGTAATCGAGCAGATTGTTGTTTACATCGAGTTTGAGCCTTTCCAAAAAAATGGGCAGATTGCGGAAAGCCGGTTCGTCCGTCTTTGGCTGGCGTTGGATTAAGCCGCCGTGCGCATCGCTCGCTTGAACCCTCGCCGTTGTCAGAACCGGTACAGGATCGTGGTGTGCTGTAGCAGAATGCGTGACGTTTACGGATTTACCGGTTTGCTGTAGGACGTGAGCGAGTTCATGGGCTAAGAGTCGCTGCCCCGGGCGAGTATGGGGCGAATACTGTCCGGCGCCGAAGACCACATCCCGTCCCACCGTGTAGGCCAAGGCATTAACCGATCGCGCAGACTCCGCCGCCGTGGCATCGGCGTGGATACGGACCTGGCTGAAATCGTGCCCGAAGCGCGACTCAAACAGACCGCGCGTCGCCCGATCCAGCGGGCGACCAGACGACGCCAACACGTCCTGCACCAACGGCGGCGCAGTGTCTGGAACGGCCGGACCTGAGGCCCCCCGCCGCTGCACCATCGCCGATGGTGCGCCGGGAGGGTGCGGCGCCGACGACTTGGCGCTTTTGCATTCCCGCTTGGTCAGCACCAGGAACCCATCCGGACAATGGTAGTCGTAAAAACAGAGCGGCGTCGCGGCGGGCGGCGTTTCGGTGACGAGCCGTCCCGGCCCCATGCCGACCACGATGTCCCTCGCGCGAACGATGACCCTGACCACGAGGCCGTCGCTGAAATGCACGAAGCAGCCGTAGTTCCCGTTGGCGATCGGCGGCTCGCAGGTGATTTTTTCCACCCTCGCCTGCGAAGTCGGCGTGATGTCGTGTTGCACGTACGTTTCGGCGGCCCGTTTGCTGATGCTCTCCGGATCGCCACGCCAACTCGGGCAGCGGCTGCCACCTTCGTCGGTCACACCATCTTTCGGAGCAGCCCCGTCGGAGGCCGGTTGCTCCCCGACCGGTGTCGATTCTTCCCCGGCGGCGCGGCTCAACAGGCCGTCCTCTCCGGAGAGACGCCGTTGCACCAGGGCACCGGACGATCTGATCGGAGAATCAGCCCCACCGGCCGGCATCCGCATCACCTGCTCCGCCACCCGATCCGCCTCTTGCTCGTACGCATCGCCCGGCTCGTTGATGACCAGCTTCGCCTGCATCGCTCCACCAAGAAGCTTCTTGCTCTTGCATTCCTTACACTCTCCACTGAAGCCAGCCGACCCGCCACAGGCACAGGCTCGCTGCAGCATGCGTTCGCGGGTCGGCGTCACCGCAAAGATTGGAATGCCTGCCTGTCCAAGATACAGTCCGGCTTTCATCCTGCCCCTTACCCCATAAGACATCCAAGCGCGGCGATCGTCACCCGTAAAAACGCACAGCCTTTCCGTAGACGGCACCCTCGAGCTGGTAGAGGTCATGCGCGATCAGAGGGCCCTGACCAAGCTTACTGGTGAAAGGAACCGTACCGCATGTTTCTGCGCCGGCCGTGAGCGCCGCATGTACCGGAATCGTCCCCTTGGCAAAGAGGGCCACGAGGGTATTCGAATCCGGTGCGGTTTGCGGATAGAGGTCATGGGTCTGCGCATAAAACGCATCAAAGTCGGCGAACGACGGCTTGCTATCCCCATTGCCGTACAGGTTATCGATCTGGGGCACAGGATCGAGCCACTGCGTCTTGTCGGAAACGGACCAGGCAAAACAGTTATATGTCGGCGTGGAGGGTTCGATGACACACCAATCCCCCGACACGAGCCCAGGAAATGCCTGACTCACACCGGCCTCCCGCGGGTCCGTCGGATCCGGTTGCCGACCACCGAAACTCGCACAGTCACAGACCCGCATGATCGTGGACTGTTCACCTGCCTGCTGCACAACATGGCTCAATTCATGCGCAAGCAGCCGATTCCCTTCACCTGTCCCCGGAGCAAACCGCCCGGTGCCAAAAGCAATGTGATGCCCAACCGTGTAGGCACGAGCGTTGATGGACCGCGCGGATGCCTCAGCTTCTGCATCTGCATGCACCCGCACCTGGCTGAAGTCATGGCCGAAACGAGGTTCGAAGAAGGCCCGGGTTGCGGCATCGAGCGGCTGCCCTGGTGAGTTCAGCACATTGTGGACGATCGGCGGGGCTTCCATCACCCCAGTGTCGCCGCTTGTCGCTCGACGCTGGATCAGCGGAGTCCCGATATCGCGGTGCTGCCTGTTCAGCTCGGCGTCTGGCATCCGCATCACCTGCTCCGCGACCCGATCTGCCTCCTGCTCGAATTCGTCGCCCGGCTGGCTGACTGCCAGTTTCGTCTGCAGCGGCTTGCCCAAGAATTTCTTCGTCTTGCACTCCTCACATTCTCCGGCGAGTCCCGCAGCTCCCCCACAGGCGCAGGCACGCTGAAGGAGGTACCCAGACGACGGACTACTCGCGGCGCGGCTGGTCGTTTGGAGCGCGGCCGTCTTGCTCATCGCATCAAGCCTTTACCAATGCCGTCGGCGACATCTGTACCGGTCAGGCGCGGGCTTGCCTCGCCGGGGATCGAGATCGCCTTCGTCCGAAGGTGCGGAACATCGCCCAGGCTCGCGAGCCGCTCCGCCATGCCCGGTTCCGCGAACAACAGCGCCAGCTGCTCTTGCAGCCCCTGCGCGATCGCATGCCGGTCTTCATAGCGAAACCCCTTGAGCGCGAGCTGATCGATCTTCACGATGACGCGCCTCATACCCATCCCCTCGTTTCGGCATCCGACAACGGCCGGTCTCGTTTGGCCGCCTCGCTGTGCGCCGCCTGCAGCAGATGCCCCATGCGCACCGACTCTCCGGCATGCGCGGCGAGAAACGCCGCATTCAGGGCGATGTTTCGGATATTCCCACCGGCCATGTGCAGCTTGGCGAGCTTGGCATAGTCCAACCCGTCGGTGGGTGTGGCCGCGGGGAACATGCTGCGCCAGATGGCCTCCCGCTGCGAGGCATCGGGAAAGGGAAACTGGATGACGAATCGTAGCCGGCGGTGAAAGGCCTGATCGAGCGCCGCCTTCATGTTGGTTGTGAGGATCGCCAGGCCGCGATAGGCCTCCATGCGCTGCAACAGGTAGCTCACCTCGATGTTGGCGTACCGATCGTGGCTGTCCTTCACCTCGCTGCGTTTGCCGAACAGCGCGTCGGCCTCGTCGAAGAGGAGAATCGCTCCACTCTCATCCGCCGCATCGAACAGGCGTCGCAAGTTGCGCTCGGTCTCGCCGATGTATTTGCTCACGACGGCCGAGAGGTCGATGCGGTAGAGATCCAGGTTGAGTTCGTTGGCCAACACTTCGGCGGCCATGGTCTTGCCGGTCCCGCTCTCCCCGGCAAACAGGGCCGTGATGCCCAGTCCTCTCGTGCTGCGATGGCCGAATCCCCAGTCCTGGTAGACGGTCAGCCGATGCCGTACCTGCGCGGCCATGGCTCGGAGCGTGGTAACTTGCGCCGGCGGCAAGACCAGCACCGCCCAATCGGCAGCCGGATCGATCCGTTGTGCCAACTCATCGAGTTTCAACCGGCCCGCCTTGCGGCAAGCCCGCCAGAGCAGTCCCTCCGGGCGTTCACCCCCGGCTAATCGACGGCGCAACTGCGCCCCGGTCTGCGCAATAGTCCCCGCGCTCAAACGGAACTGCCAGGCGACCCCATCCAGCGAACCATTGACGAAGGCCGCGTCCCCGCCCAGCGCCTGTTCCCAGAGGAGCCGTTGCTCGGCTGCCTGCGGACGATTCACCTCGGCCGAGATACCCGTCCGGTGAAACGTGGGCAACTCGGGACCCGTTACGAAGATAAGGCCGCCGAGTTGATCGATGAAGGTGCTCACCTGCTTTGGCACCTCACGCTCCGTGCATTCCACCACCAACGCCGCGTTGAGGAGCATGGTTTCCCGTTGCCACAAGACGGCGAGCGCTTCGATCTCCGACGGCGTGGCCGGCACCATCGATGCGGGCAGAACATAGAGGTGCAGGCCGAGAGCCGAGGCTACGGAGGTCGCCACGTCGCCCTGCCCCTCTAGATCGTCGCCGGTCAACAGAACCAGGCTCGACAGCGCCCCCTCTGTCTGGAGTGTGGACAGGACCGAGGCCGCTGTCTCTCGATGGGCCGTTGCCAGCAATTCACCGGCCCGCCTCATTCGCAGCAGCGGCCGCAGGCGCGGATCGAGATAATTGACGCCGGCCAGATAATGCAGCACCCGTTCATCGATGCGCAGCCGGGCCTGCGTCAGGCCCTGACTTTCATCGAGTTCGATGAGGCGCCAGCGGCGCAGCGGTCCGATCGGGGCCAGGGCGCTCCAGTGCGGTTTCTCCAACGCAGCCAGGGCCAAGCCGAAGGTGACGGAAGGGCGATGGCTGCCACCCAGGGCGTCGCCGCAGACCCGTGCCAATTCGGCGTTCATCTCGACTCCCGCGCAGAGCAACAAGAGATCTCGTTCGAATCGGCTCAAGCCGAACAGATGGGTCACCAGGTCGATCGCGGAATGGGACGCATGCTTGTCATCGATGTCGTTGATGGCCGACCTCCCGGCCTCCGCAGGTTCCCCCCCGGCGAATCTAGTCTTCAACCGGTCGAATTCCTCGACCAAACAACGTTGGTTGTCTTCGACCCAGGTCTCGTATGCCGTTCGCTCGCTCATGTGATCTTCACGCGGTAGTCGAAGAACGCCGGCGGCTGGGCCGCCAGGCCGATCAAGGGGCTGTCGATGCCGTCCACCCGCAGACGCGCGAGATGCTCGCCGACCGGCGCCTGCTCCACGACGAAGGTGAAGGAGCTTGCAGGACCGGACCAGGCCTCAGGCAAAAGCTCTCGGTCGCCGAGCAATAAAGAGACCTGTTGCCCCGTCCGCACATCCGGTGCGCAGGTCACAGTCACGCTCGCATTTCCGCTCCCATCCCTGGCCACCGTCATGGGGAGGGCGGTGGTGATCTCGGGTCCGAGCACCAACCCCAAATGGTTGCTGATCCTGGGTTGACTCTCGGTCGGACGCAGCACCTTCACTGCAACGTGATACAACCCCACAGGAAGCGCGGGGACCGCGGCCTCCAGCAACGTGGGCGAGTCGCCCGCCAGCGCTGCAACTTCCTGCATGACATCCAAACGGTCATTCACAAAGACGACGGCGCGCCCGGTGCCGTCCAAATGGTGCCCGGTCACTTCCACCGTCGCGCCCGGCACGGCAGTCGGCTGCCCGTCCTTGGACCGTATGGTCTGGATCGTCGGATAGGGCGGCAAGAGATCGGCCTGTACCGCCACGCCCTGATCCCGTTTGGTCACCGGGTCAACCGGGCCACGGCTGAGCACCGGCAAGGTCGGCTTCGTCGGCTTGGCCAATTCGATCAACACCACCGTGGCCACGTAGGCCGCGGTGGGTCGATAATGGGATTGCACGGCCGTCCAGAGTTTAGACATCTCTTCGCTGCTCAAGGGGTCGGGCACGATCTTGATCTGTTCTACTTGATCGGCCAGCCCGCAGTCGGCCAAGGCCCTGAGCGCAGGCGGCAAATTGCTATCCACGGCGGGGGACGGATTCAACGCGGTCGTGATGGCCTTGCGATCGAGCACCGGCGTCTCATGCAGCAGCTGCATGGCATAGCCGAGCAGAATTTCACTCCCCAATTCCTCGGCGCTGTAGGCGCTCACCAGGTAATGGAGGTCCAAGGCCAGCGGCGGATTGCTGAGCCGTTGCGTTCCCGATCCGTCGCGGGACGGCAAGGCATGGTTGCGCCAACCTGTGTTGAAGGTGACCTGATGGAGAAACAGATTCAGCTGGGTGCTTTCGGTGCCGTTGACCGGCACGACGCGATCCGGCGGCAAGGCGCTCACCGTCACGGTGCTGCCCAAGAGGCCGCTCACGTTGTGGTTGATCAAGCCGTCGTTGAGCAGATCCCGAAGAACGGCCGTGACGCCTGCAATGGCCAATGCCGTGCTCATGCCCGCCCCCCATGGCGGCGCGCCAAATAGTCTTCCAATGACATGGACGGTGGTCGCGAACCGGTTTTGCGCTTGGGGAAGGCCGGCGTCGATTGCGCCGTCACTTCGATACGTCCGATCGTGACCTGCACGGGAGGCTCCTCATTCAGCTGACCCTGTTTGGGCCCTTGTCCCGACTGTTCGGCCGGACGCAGCGAGGGCGGCGCCGACAGAGCAAGTGATGGCTGCGCGTGCGGCGACCGTACCAACAGCAATGGAGGCGTCATGAGAGGCCTCTCCACCACCTCTGTCCGACCAGATCGTTCAGGCCGGTTCTCCGCCGATCGACGGTTCGGTTCCGGTCCCGCAGGGGCCACAGGCAGTGAGCGGGTACGGAGCGGAGGCTGCTGTTCGATACTCGTGACCTCGCTCCTGGCGGCGCGTCCTTCCGCCCTGATTGCCGTGGGCGATGGCTCGGCCACGGGCGGCGGCTGGATGACAGGAGCGGCCTGGATTCGACCCACCGGAGTCCCTGCAGGTAACGGCGCATCGATGGCTGAGGTCGATGGCGTGGTGGGAGCGACGCGACTGGGCGCTTCGGGCATCCGCCTAAGCACCTCCGCCGGAGCAGGCTCCGCCATCGCCGATTCATCAACGATCGAGAAGCCCGGCTGATCCGTCGCCGGTGCGAACATCGAACGAGGACGCGGTTGGACGGTGGGCAGGCTTCCGGTCTGCCGTTGAATGAGTCTGGTCAGGAAATCGCTCATGAGAGTGCCATCCCCACATAGAGGCTGCGGCGTTGTTCGCTCAAACGGAGGATCTCCCCTTCCGTCCAGCCATAGGTGCGGGCCAGGAGATCGATCTCCTGCAGCAGCCTTCGGCCACGCACCTGAACTTCGTGCCAGAGGAAACCGGCAACATCGAACAGGCTCTGCCACTGTCGCCCGCAGACCTGACAGGAGAGGTCGATCAGGATCTCGGCCAACGGATCGACTTCACTCAGCCGTCCCGTCAGGGCTTCCTGCAGCTCGTCCGTCCATTGCGAGAGGTCCAACATCTGCGCCCCACGGCGCACGCAGCGCGAAAGGATGAGGCGGCGCGCCGCTTCCAGATCCTGTACGGCGGCAGCATCGGCGAGGTCACGGCTGGTGGGTCCGCGCAGTTCCCAAGAGCGACCGCCCTGCTCCACGGTGGCCCAGATGGAGCTGGAGGTGGCCGCCGAGCCCAGCAGTCCTTCGCAGGAGAGGTCGAATTCGAGGCCGCTGCGGCAATCAGGGCATTCGGCGTAACTCTCGATTCGATCCCCGAAGGTGGCGCGGCGCAGTGCCAACAACCTCGCATCGCGCGCCCCCACCGACCAGTCGCAGAGGGACTCGAAGGACTCCTCAGGACAGGCGTACTGCAAGAGGAGCAAGGCCCGGTCGAGCGGATGCCGGTTCACCCCCTGCTCCCACAGATCGAGGACGGTTGCGGACGGCAGGCCCGCCTGTGGTTGCTGCGTCATCGTCACGGCTCCGTAAAGGTCGGCTCAGACGGTTCCGTCACCTCGTAATCCCGCTCCCAGCCCTCGTTTTCGAGCTTGAGGGTTTGAATCGCGACCGCGTTCGCATTGGCATCCAGATCTGGCTGGGCCTGATATTCCGACACCCAACAGCGGAAAACCTTGTAGGCGATCGCCAGTTGCCCCGCTTCGTTGTACAACTCGATGATGATGTCCTTGCGGAAATCCTTGAGCGAGACCTCCGATCCCAAGCCCGACCCGAAATTCCAAACCTTGTTCGCCCACTGTTCGAAGGCTTGGTCGTGGGTCACGCCGCGCTCTAAGGTGATCGCTTCATACTTGGTGCGGCCGGGCGACTTCCGGCTGGTGCTGGGGTCGCCGCCCTCGCGATGTTCCACCACTTCGGTCGAGCGCTTCAGCGCCCCGACCTTGCTGACCCCCGCAACGTAGCGCCCATCCCATTTGACCCGAAACTTGAAGTTCTTGTAGGGATCGAACCGATGCGTGTTGACGGTAAACTGCGCCATGTTTTCCTCCTATTAGGTCGCGATCTGGCCGGCCATCTGCTGCAGCTTGATGATCACGAACTCCGCGGGCTTGAGCGGAGCAAACCCGACGACGATGTTGACGATGCCGAGGTTGATATCGTTTTGAGTCGTGGTTTCCTTGTCGCACTTCACGAAGTAGGCCTCCTTCGGGGTCGTGCCCTGAAAGGCCCCTTGGCGAAACAGGTTGTGCATGAAGGCGCCTAGGTTGAGCCTGATCTGCGCCCAGAGCGGTTCGTCGTTCGGTTCGAACACGACCCACTGCGTACCGCGGTACAAGCTTTCTTCCAGAAACAGCGCCAGGCGTCGGACGGGTACGTATTTCCATTCGCTCGCTTCCGCATCAGATCCTACGAGGGTACGCGCCCCCCAAGACACGGTCCCGTACACGGGAAAGGTGCGAAAGCAATTCAGCCCCAGCGGGTTCAGCACGCCGTTTTCTCCGTCGGTCAGGGTGTAGGCCAACCCTTGCACGCCACTGAGCTTGGCCTCCGTCCCTGCGGGCGCCTTCCACACCCCACGGGCCACGTCGGTGCGGGCGTACAGTCCCGCGACGACTCCGCAGGGAGCAAATTGCCGCAGCTGGTAATTGTTCAGGGGGTCGGCGAGTTTGAGGCGGGGAAAATAGGCGGCGCCGTTCAGGTCGTGTACGGTCAAACCCGAGGAGATCCAATCGACGCCGGAGGAGACGTCGGCGACGTTCGGCGGACTATCGACCAAGAGAAATGCCCGCTTTTGCTTACAAAACGTCATGGCGGCACCGAAGATCGAGTTGGGGTCCACGGTTGGGTCGAGGGCACTTGGATTGCTCGCTTGGGATCGCGTAGCATCGGGGATACAGAGAATGTTGAACAGGTCGACCTTGTCCAACGCGTAGATGCCCGTAAAGAGGCTGGGGCTCCCGATCAAATCGGCAGTCAAGGGCAGTTTCGTCCCATCCACGCCGAGCAGCGCACCGGTCTGCGCGAGCGTCGCTCGGCCCTGCCCCACCCAATAATGTGCCACATTGGCTGACTTCACGACCCCCGTTGCCAGCTTGAGTGTCGCAGCGGCATCATCGGGGGCTCCCGCGCTGAACGTCATCTTTGCATCAAGCGCCCCGGGAACAAGTTCAGGCGGAAACAGCGCGTTGATGCGCACGCCTTTTCCACTGGCACTCGGCACACACCGAATCGACGCTCCAGGCAGAGTGGCCTGCAGTTTCAAATTCACCTTGGTTTCAAGAAGTCGACAGACCCCCGCAATCGAGGACGGGATCGGGTCTCCTGGTGCGATGAAGGTGCAGTCCACATTATTGATGGCGCCCGACGGCACGTCGCTGCTGATTTTGAGCGTATAGGTCTTATCGTTCTTGATCTGAGTGAGGTCGATGTCCCCCCCTACCGTTCCGGTTTCCATCGGCCGTCCCGCGGTCGCGTCCGGCACGGCCACCGACACGAGTTGCGAGCCGTTGTCCGCGTGATTCACCACCGCCACGACATAGTTCGTCTTGGTACTATCCATCGTGACGTTGGAAAAGACCTCCGTCGTGTTGGTGGATCGATCCGTGATGGTCAGATTAAACGCCTTCGCATCCGAGCCCACGGCTCCATAGTCCACATCGACGATGACGTTGTTCGCCCAGGCTCCCTTGCTGAGAGCGGTCACGGTGAGAGCTTGTTTGCTGCTCACTTGGTCGCCGTCCTTCAATGTAATTTTTCCTGCCACCGCATCGTTCTTCGGCACCCGCACAACATAGGCTTGCGAGCCGCCGTTGTTGAAGAACTGCTGGACGGCGTAACTCACTTCGCTGTCGGCGGCGAGCCCCCCGAACGCGCGCTCGAAATCGGCAAAGCTGAGAATGCGGCTCGCGCGATGATCGAGACCGCGTGCGGTGTAGCCTACGAACGCCGTGATCGACGTGGCGACTCCGGTGATGGTGCGCACCCCGCTCGGCAATTCCTCGATGTACACACCCGGATAGGTTGGTTGCACTGGCATACTCATCCTCCTCGGCTTGGATAGTTCACTTCGTTCGCTGGTCCTGTTCGAGATACGTCCGAATGGCCTCGAGGTGCGCGCGATTGAGACTGTAGAGCGGCTGGGTCGCCGTCCTGCGCTTCATCAGCCACCCTCGCGCGACTAATTGGTCCAACGCGGCAACCGCGTCCCGCTCATCCTGCTCCCCGCGGCTGCTTTGACCGATCCACCACGTGAGCACACCCTCGTGCGTGTCCTTCGCATCCGGGTGACGGACGAGGTAATCGAGAATGCGGCGCTGGAAGTCTGCCTCGCGCGATATCATCCGGCCTCATCCTTAGGACAGCACTCCGGTGCTGCAGTTCCTCATGGGAACTGCAGCAATAGCGATGCCATGTTTCGCGGGCTGGTTTTCTCGCAGCAATCGATGTGGGCATGGGTGTGACTGCGGCGGTTCTGCCGCAGCGCGTCGCGGGAAGGCGATGTGAAACGCTGCGTGATTTCAGGATGATGACGACTGCGGCAAAAGCCCCGCAGCCGTGAGGCGGTCACAAGATCTCAGCTGATTCACCTTGGAACAACTGGCGGTCGATGCCGTACTTGCGCAGGAGCCGTTGAAAGCTGCGACGCTCCTTCCCTGCTGCCTTCGCCGCATGGGTCACGTTGCCCCGAAAGGTCGCGAGCGTTTTCACGAGATAGGCCCGCTCGACATCCATCGCCGCCGAAGTCTTGGCCGCGCGCAACGAGCCGTCCAACCGAAGGGGCTGCAGCGATTCGGCGGCAAACTCGATGTCCTTCGCCTGGAGGACAGGCCCCGTCGTCATGACCAGCGCGCGCTGCAACGTGCTCTCCAATTCGCGCACGTTGCCAGGCCAGGAGTGCGCCAGCAGTTTTTGAATGGCCGCCGGAGAAAGCCGACGGGGTTCCTTCTCCTCGGCCTTGGCATGGCGCCGTAGAAATTGGCGGGCGAGCAAGGGAATGTCTTCCGCTCGGTCCCGCAACGGCGGCACCACCAGCGCCAGGACGTTGAGCCGATGAAACAAATCCTCGCGAAAGTGCCGCTGGGCGACTGCGAGCCGCAGGTCGTGGTTGGAGGCCGCGAGGAGACGGACATTGGCTACCCGTGCGCGCGAGCATCCCAACGGCCGGTATTCGCGATACTGCACGAACCGCAGCAGCTTGGCCTGGGCATAGGGCGTGAGGGCGTCTACCTCATCCAGGAACAACGTCCCTCCCTCAGCTTCCGACACCAAGCCGTTCTGCTCGGCGGCCGCATTCGTGTAGGCCCCCTTCATGTGGCCGAACAGTTCGTTTTCGAAGAGTTGATCCGGTAACGCGGCACAATTGATGGGAATGAAGGCCTTGTCCTTCCGTGCACTGTGGTAGTGAATCGCACGGGCGAAGACCTCCTTGCCGGTGCCGGTCTCGCCCTGCAGCAAAACCGTGGCATCCACGTCGGCAAACAACGGAATCTTGTCCACCTGCGATTGGAATATTGCGCTGGCTCCCACCAAGGATTCAATCTGCACGGAGCAGGTCTCACGGACGTCGCGCCACACCGCCCCCTGGGCTTCTTTTAGAAGACGCGTAATCCGGACCGCCAATTCCCAGTCGTCGGCGGGAGTCCGAATGAAATCGCTCAGTCCCGCCGGGACGAGCGGCTCTCTCTCGGAGCGGACTCCCGTTCGATCGGTGAGCAGCCCCACAATCGGCACGTCCGGCCAACGCCGGCCTAGGCTGGCCACCTGTTCGTCGAACGGCGCCGACCGTGCTTGCCGGAGCAGCAGAAGGTGGGGCGTATCGGGCGTAGGCTGGGACGGATCGGTAAGCCGTCGCACCTGGAAGACTTCGTCGGGCCAGGCCTCTCCCAGCGTCCGCACGACGCGGCCTTCATCGATGACGGCACCACCCTCGTCGTCGGAGCCGATCAGAAAGATCTTCACGAACTCGTTCATCTCACCCCAGCCCGTCCTCGCGCAATGGAACCGATTGCAGCTTCCGCGCCCAAGCACGAATCGCGCCGTGGCACAGGGACTCGCACGTGACGGCTCCTGAACGAACCACGCTCCTGTACGTATTTCGATACAGGGGGCATCCAATGAGATACACCTAGATACACGTCGGATAGATTTTATGCAATGACCGGGTACCGCCATGCGATTCCACTCTTGCGCGATCATTCCCATTGTGGGATAAGCGCACCGAGTTGCGGGCGACACGGAGACGACAGGATCCCGTCGACTCGGTTTCGAACTCATCCACGGAGCATGAGGAGCACATCATGGCGCGGACACAAGCAGGGAAGGTCAATTGGTCGGCAACGGAGGGTTGGGAAGTTCACACCGAGGCGGGAACCAGACGCGGTCGGCGCGCCGCCGCCGGAGCGGGCGATCCTTTCGTGGCCGGTCTCACCGCTACCCATCGTTGGGAAGTCGAAGAAACCCTCACGGCCACACCCAAAGTCCGACGCGGCGAAGCCGCTGCCGCACCCCTCACTCTCGACGTCGAAGGGGGGCCCGACGACGTGTTTGTGGTGATGACGCGGTACGCTTCCGGTGCCATTCGTTTCCATGTTCCCACGGAATCACCGCGTCGCGGCGCAAGGCGTGGAGCCACGAAAGTCTACCGATTCCAGATCCCTGTGCCACCCGCACCGATCGAAGAGGCGCCGGGCCGACGCGGCATCATCAGCCGAGCCATCAAGGCCGTCGTGCTCAAAATCGCGGGCAAGGTGGTGGACTTCGCCCTGGCGAAACTGGCGCTGCTGTGGGAATCGGCCGCGTGGAAATTGAAGGGCCGCCGGGAAGGCTGGCTCTCCGTGACGGCGGATGGACTCCTGGGTGAAAAGGGCCTTCCTCCGGCGGACCTATCGACCCTCAGCACGTCCGGACGCAATCTGCTGTTGATCCACGGTACCTTTTCCAACACCCAAGCGGCTTTTCGCGGATTGGCCACGACGCCGGGCGGCAATGGAAAAACGTTCTTCGAAGAACTGCGCGAGGTCTACGAGGACCGCATCTACGGTTTCGACCACTTCACAGTCAGTCGCACGCCCGAGGACAACGTGCGCATGTTGCTGGAGGCCCTGCCGAACCGCGCCACGACGTTCGATGTGATCACGCATTCGCGCGGCGGATTGGTGCTTCGTCATCTGGTGGAACGCCGCGACCTCTTTCCCGACCTGGCGGATCGGTTTGCCGTGGGACGCGTCGTGCTCGTGGCGAGCCCGAACGAAGGCACGCCCCTCGCCTCACCGGATCATGTCACCCATTACACGAATTGGTTGTCGAATGTGCTCGAGCTTTTCCCGGACAATCCCTTCACCACCGGCGTCGAGTTCGTGAGCGAAGCCCTCTCCTGGATCGCCCGCCGCATCGTGGGCAGTCTGCCTGGCCTGGGGTCGATGGATAACAAGGGTGAGATCATCCATGACCTGCAACGGTCACCCGGCCCGCCGACCCAGGCCTATTCGGCCCTCGTGGCGAATTTTGAACCGGAGGCGGCGATCCTGCAGCGAATCGTCGATGCGGGGGCGGACCTCTTCTTTCCCACCGCCAACGATCTGGTCGTGCCGACCGAAGGAGGTTGGCGCGTCGACGCCGGCAGCGGCGCAGCGGCGGCCATTCCAGGAGACCGGGTCGGCTGCTTCGGGCTGGGCGGCAACCTACCGCAACGACAGGCGGTGAACCACGTCAATTTCTTCAACGATCCCGGCACGGTTGATTTCTTGCTCCGAGCGCTGCGCGGACAGCCGCACCCCTGTACTCCGGTTGAGATCGACCAGAATCTGCCGTCCGGTAAACGAAGGGGTGCGGTCAAGTCGGCAGCAGTCGCCGGTGCGCCCGCCACGCTACGGCAACAACCGCCCGCGGCTGCAACCCCGGCTCCGGCTCCAACGTCGGCCCCGCCTCCCCCCGTCACCTCGCTCGCGCCGATCCGCGAGGCGGACGACATGTTTCACATCGCCTTGATCGCTCCGGAAAAGGGTGCTTCTGTCGCGCAACTGATCGCCACCTTCCGCAACGCCCGCGTCATGGAGTTCCTCCACACGGGAGGACAGGACAGCCCCGCGGCGCAGAAACGTCGCGCGGCGGCCGATTCAACTCCGACCCAGTGGGACCTCATCAAGGCCGGACAGGCGCACATTCAAGGCTACATCGACGGCGACCCCGCCTATCCGCAACTGCCGGATGAGGCCGCGCTCCAACGTATGGGCGAAGCCCTCTTCACCGCGCTGTTTCCCGGACAGGTCCGCCGCCTCTACGACGCGGCCCGTTCGGAGCAGGTCAGCCAGCGACTGAACTTGATCTTCACGTCCGACATCGGATGGATCGCCGACCAGTCCTGGGAATTCATCTATGATCCGGACCGCAGAACGTTCCTCGCGCTGGAAGAGGTGAACTTCACGCGCAACGTGCTCACGGCCATCCCCGCCGAACGCATCCCGACCCGCAAGAGCATGCGTATCCTCGTGGTGGTCGCCCAACCTCTGGGCCTCGGCAAACTCTCGGTGGAGGAAGAGGCCGACGTCATCCGGAGCGGCTTCCGCCGTCTCCTGGATGCCGGACTGGCTGAAGTGGAGCTGTTGCTCGACGCGACGCCGGAACTGCTCCATCGCCGGTTGGAATCCGCCGAGGCTCCGTTCGACGTCCTGCATTTCATCGGCCACGGCGAGTATGAGGAGGAAAACGACTGCGGCTATCTGATTTTCGAGAACCAGGACGGCGGCGAACAGCGACTGGATTCTTCCACCTTGCGACAGATCGTGTGTCGGCGAGGAATTCGCCTCGTCTGCCTGAATGCCTGTGAAACCGGGCGTGGCGGACGACAGGACTTCAGCCGCGGCGTAGCGCAGGCGTTGATCGCGGGCGGGGTTCCTGCCGTGGTGGCCAACCAATACCCCGTCCTCGATGTCTCGGCCACAGCCTTCTCACGCCACTTCTATTGGGCGCTGGCCATGGGCCACAGCATCGGTGACGCAGCCCGCGAAGCCCGTGTCTCGGTCAACTACTCGATCGCAGGTGAGGCCATCGATTGGGCCGTGCCGGTGGTCTTCGCACGCAACCCCGCGCAACAGCTCTGTGAACCGCGGACGGCGGCCGAGTATGAACGGACCCGCAGCGACCAGAAACGGCAACGCCGACGATCGGTAGAAGACCGCACCAAGATCGGGATCTGGAATGCCCATCGTATGATTCCCCACCTGCCGGAGATCTGCGAGCGGTTGACCAAGGCCCAACGACAGTATGCGTTCGAACCCGTCTCGTTTCCGGCGCCGATCGGCACTTGGCGACGCGAGCAGGACGAAGACGAGGCCTTCGTGGTCGCGGAAACGCTGTACGAGCGATTGAAGAGCAAACCGAGGGAGTTGGGCGTCAAACACCTCGTCTGCATGATCAATTTTCCGCTCAAGGACGCGCGAACGCACCACCTCTACTATTGGCGGCGCGATCCGCTCATCGTGACCTCGACCGCTGGATTATTGGACAAGTTGAACGAGCGTGAGTTCACAGTGGAGCGGATGATGGCGCATCTGGCAGCGGCGATCGTCGCGGGCATCGAGCCTCACAAGCGGGGCGTCGGACCGGCCGATTGCCCGCTCTACTACAACTCGGAGCGGAACATTCGATCGATCGCCGGACGCCTCACCTTCTGTCCGGCTTGCCGTAAACAGTTCAAGACACCGGCGGAACGGGCTCGGCTGCAGGCCGCCATACAACTCCTGGCCGCCTATCCGTAAGCCACGCCGAAGCAGGGAGGCCAGGCCTGTCAAGGGCCGGATGACTGCAGTTGCCGTGCGGCCTTGAGCAGATCGTCCGGTGTTCCGATGTCGATGGGAGGCTCGGTTTCGAAGGGCACCGCATAGATCGAGAGCCGTTCCTTCAAGGCCGCTTGGAACACGACGCCCATGGCGAGGTCGCCGCCGAGATCGTTCGTCCGGCTCGCCAGCGTCCCAAGGTTGCGGCGTGTGTCCTCGGCGCGAAGAAAGCGGTGGAGGAACGCCGAGAATGTCGGCGTCCAGAGGGCGCAGCACCAGCCGTGCGTCAGGATCGTCGAGACCGGCTTCATCACGATGCTACGCACGCGCCCGTCGGCCTTGGCATCGACCATGTCCCAGGCCCGCGCATTCGCTACCCGATGGAGCCCCAGCACCACATCGGCGCCGGTTCGTTCCTGGGTTTCGATCAGCCGGCGATAGACGTCATCCGGCCCGAAGAGAATGTCTGGAAAGCCGAAGGCCACCCGATTCTGCGCGACGAAGGGATAGGCCCGATCGACGGTATCAGGCGGCCCCAGGGAACCGGAAATGACCACGTAGCCCAGATCGAGATCGAACGATCGGCCGTCGCGAAAGTAACTGGGGATATCCCACTTCCCATCCTTGATCACGATGTACGCCGTCGTGATGCCGGCCGCGACGAACTTTTCCAGCAGGTACTGCGCGGCGACCTTCGGACGCGGCAGGCCGGTCTGAGCATCGACGCGAAACCCGATCGGGTAGACTTCCTTGCTGCAGGGAAAGGGCTGCAGCCGCTTGGCCGTCCCGGCGGCCGGCACCAGGCCCACCACGTCCGGCCAGGGCGAGGTCGAATCGTCCTTCATCTCGTTGTTTCCGCTCATCACTTCATCTCCCCGCCTCTCCCCTGAGGCTCCCGGCAATCTCGCGGTAGTAGACCTCCAACTCCGCCGCCTGACCTTCATCCACCACCACCAGTTGGCGCCGATCGAAGGTGTCCGCACAATACAGGTATGGGATGCGATCCGCCCGCCCCCACTCGACGTGCAGAGACCAGCCGTTCGCGCCGCTCCCGGTCGCCTCCTGAATAACGCCTTTGTTCGGGAGCGACTGCCACGCCGCTTGCGCGGAGGCGGTGTGGTTCTCATAGAGGGGTTCGCCCTTTTTCCGTCCGACGCGTTGCACGGTCGCAAAATCGAGGGGAACCGCTCCATCCGGTTCCGGCGACTCATCCCAAGGCAGGCCGGAGCCCAGAGCGGCGGGACCAAGCACGTAGAGCGGCCCATCGTCGGTCACTTCCTCGATCAATCGATACCGCACCGACTCCGTCGGCGCAAGCAGGTGCCAGCCGCGCGTCGCCAATGCCCGCTGAAGCGGCACGCGACGCGCCAACTGTCTGGCCTTCTCGAACAGGACCACACGCCCCTGCAGCGAGCAAGCGGCTCGGAGCCGGTCGAGTTTCACACCCAACCCGGTGCGCACCTCGAAGGCCTGCTGAACTGCCGGATCGATTGTCCGTTCGAAGGTCCGCCAGTCGCGGCTCGACAGTCCCCTTTCCTGTTCGGCCTGCAGCAATACATGGGTCGCCACCAGGCAATCGAAGCGGCCCTCAAGATCCTGCCGATCCAGATCGACGCATTCGAACCGTACATTGGTCAACCCCAGTTCCTCCGCACGTTGCTGCGCGAGGGTGATCGAGGCGGGCGACCGATCGATGCCCAGTACCGAGCAATCGGGGTATTGCTTCGCGTAGAAGGTGGTCAGAATGCCGATGCCGCAGCCGACATCGAGCAACGTCGTCGCACTGCGGAGATGGCGCGCGATTCGCGCCCCGACCTGGAGGTAGTACTCGTAACGCTGACTGTAGAGCACCGGAACCGAGCGAGGCTGGGCGGTCAAGTCGTAGAAAGCGATCTCGGCTGCAGGGTCACCGCTGTGGCGTCGCTTGACGTCGATGTGTTGGTGGAAGGACGACAGTTCTTGCGGCGTGAAGACTTGCCGTTGCCACGCGAAGTAGGCTTCGTCGGATTCCACATGTCGAAGCCCCCACCAGGCGAGGTGTTCCCGCAGCGAGGCTTGACTCTCCTCGTAGGTAACGCCGGCCACAGAACCCTCTTTCCGAGGCAGAACCTACGGCCGCTTCAACATGATCGCATCTTCATAGGCCAGCGGGACGGGATGCGGCTGCCGCAACTGACCGCTGCCGAAGACGATGTACTTTTCGCAGGTGAGCTGCTCAAGGCCGATGGGACCCCTCGCATGGTGCCGCGCCGCACTCAAGCCGATGTCGGCACCGAAGCCCAAACTGTCGCCCGCGTTCAACCTGGTCGAGACATTGACCAATACGGTGCCCGCATCGACTTCACGCGCGAACCGCATCGCCGACTCATAGGCCTTCGTCACGATGACGGCCGTGTGGCTCGGCCCATGCTGGGCGATATGGGTCAAGGCCTCGTCGAGACTGGGGACCATCTTCACGGCCATGGTCGGGCCCTGGAACTGTTTGTTCCAATCGTCCGGTTGCGCCGGTTTGACCGCCTTGTGGCCGGTCATGAGCATCTGACCCATCAGCGCCACCGTCTTCGGGCAGCCATGCACGTCGATCTTGAACTCGTCGAGCAGCCTGAGGATCAACGCCGAGAGCAGCGGCCTTGCAATCCCCTGATGCACCAGCAACGTGTCCAACGCGTTTGCGGCGGACGGTTGTTGCACCTTGGCGTTCACCACGATATTTTGCGCCTGCGGGATGTCGACGTCATCGTCGATGTAGACGTGGGTAATGCCGCCGTCATTGGACAGGATCGGCATGCGGGCCTGCTCCTGCACGACCTTGCGCAGCCCCGGGCCGCCGCGCGGAATAATCCCATCCAACGCCTTGCCCGACCGGATCAATTCCAGCGCCACGTCCTTTTCAGGCCGATCGATGATCGTCAGGGCTCCGGCCGGAAGCCCCGCCTCGGCAGCCGCTCGATTCAGGCAGGCTCCGATCACCTGCTGCGTCTGAGTCCAGTCGGGTGACCCACGAAACAGGCAGACGTTGCCCGACTTGAGGCAGAGCGCCACGCTTTCGATCGTTGCCAGCGGCGGCATTTCCGAAATCACGCCGATCACCCCGATCGGCACGCGCACGCGACCGACCTGCAGACCGTTCGGTTCTTCATGCCGCCCCCGGACTTCCCCCAAGGGATCCGGCAGGTCCGCGATGCGATGTAAACGGTCCACCAGCGTCTTCACGTCGTCCGCCGTCATCCGCACCCGTGCCACCGCCTCACGCACGCGTTCACGGTTGTCGTAGCCGGTCATCGTTTTCCCGATCGCTTCCACATCCTTTTCATTCGCAGCCAGGATGGATTCTTCCGCCTCGGCCAGCGCCGTCGCCATGCCCCTCAGAAGCTTGTCTCGAACCGGGCCGGACAAGAGGGCTGTAGGACGGGTCGCTTCACGAGCCGTTTTCAAAATTTTATCGAGGTAGAGCTTAACCGGAACTTCAACCATGGGCGGCACCTGCTTGGGCTGGATGAGGATAAATGGGGGTCATGGTCACTTGGACTTATCGCGGCGCGCCGGACTATACCATGCGATTTTTTTGTGAGTCAAAGCGCGTCGGCCTGAAATCTTTCCCTAAAAACGGACGAAATCACTGGAGCATCAAGCTCCGAGGCTTTCAGAAGAGTAGATCAACTTACCCCTCTCAGGGATCAAGGATACTTGCCTCAATCCGTCTTTATTGACGGACAAAGGCCAGCAGAGTATGTTGCCGTCAAGAACCCAGCGAGGGAGGAATAGTGACGGAGGAAAAGGCGAATTCTTGGGAAGACTTTGAAAGGCTTATTCTAGAAAAAGACACTCTTAGAAACGAAATGCGAAAGCGGGCTTCGCCGTTGAGCGTCTCGGAACTTCTCTATCGGGGGCAAGCAGACGCGGCCTGGTGTCTAGAAACGACATTGGACAGGACAGTGTCAAACACAATTAGCCTGGGAGAGTACTACTCGATTACACAGGAGGCAAAGCCACGAATCGAAACCTTCACCGACAAAGAGTGAAAGATTCCCTCCCGTAGAGAATATTTTAAGTGGTTAGAGTTCCGGGGAATATCCGCCTTTTAATTTCGAGGCGTACCAATATTTTGTTTACCTACGCCATCACGGTTTTCCTTCGCCGCTCCTCGACTGGACAGCATCCCCGTACGTAGCTGCATTTTTTGCCATGAATGACCCTGGAAACAAAGCTAGGAAGTTGCGATCTATGTCTTTCTGGAATTTACAGGCAAAGGGAAAAGCTCTAAGGGAAGCGAGCCTGCAATCCACGGATTGGGGCCCAACGTTAGGAGTCATCGACGTCATTTCCTTCAACAAAGCCAATATACAATATGCACAGTTAAACGTGAGAAGGAGCTGACGTACGCGAAGCATGAAGATGCGTTTGCACGCAGGGATATCGATCAGGAGCGCCTTTGGAAAATTAAGATTCCCATCAATGTTTCAGCCCACTGATCTATCGCTTAAACGATTTCTTTAATGACTTCATCCATTCCTGGAATGGGTTGTCCGACTGAGCAAACGCCGTAAGGCAATACCAGCGACTTACTACCAGCAGCCCAGACAAGGTCAAGGGGAGGATCAGCGACCATGTCAACGAAATGGTGCCTAGGCAAGGAAACCATACCTTCGCCCCAGCATAGACATAGCTTGCGATCGAAAGACTCAGCGCTATAAAACCTGTTTGGTAGCGAAGCCACGTGTCCCAGGCATCTGCCTGTAATAACCATGATCCGATTGGATGAGGACTCACTTCCCCTAGTGATTGCGCCAATGCGATTTGACCGTAGTACCATGCAAGGTGGGAGCGTTGTAGATAGAAACAAAAGGCTGCAAGGAGCGCCAGGAGAATACCTGCCACCACATGAGCGTCTCGCATAATAAAGAGTTGGGAAACAGGGCTCTTCTTCTCGCTAAGGACCTGTTCAACAGGCAATGTCGCCACCGCTACTGAAAAAGCCGAAAGAATACCCATAATGAACATCTCCTTGTCGAGGTATTCCAGGTATGGTTTAGGCTCAACTGCCATACAGCATAAATTCAGATGATTTCCCGCCCACTTTGAACTTCAGGGGCTTCGACAACGATTTTTTCTGGCCAGGTTTATAGCAACGAGAGGCAGTCTGATCAATTGCTTATAACTAAATTCGGCGAAGAATCTCGTTTCTGATCGGCCCCAAACGCCGCTTAAGGTCGCCTCTCCATCGGTAACACCCTTGAATCCTCAAGCACAGCGACGCCGGTCCTCTTGCCGCGCCAACCAGCGGCCGAGCCAGGCCCAGAGGAGCATCAGAGGCACCAGCGTCCAGGCCATGTGGGCGGTCGTGACGTCCAGCGCCTTGAGGCCGGAGACCAGCCATCCGGTGGAGGCGTCACCGCCGCGCGACACCGCCGTGTCGATAAAATTTTTCGCCTTGTATTTTTCTTCCCGGCTCACGACGGTAAACAGCACTTCGCGAGCCGGTTTGGATAACGCATACTCCCCCACCCGTCGCAGCACGGAAAAGCTCAGGTAGAGCATGAGGGTGGGCCACAGGGCGAGGCCGAGAAACCCCAGCAGGCTCACGCCCGGCAAGAACACCAGCGCCGCCACCAAGCCATAACGGACGACCAGACGGTTGGTGACGAGGACTTGCGTGAGCCAGGTCAGGATGTTCGTCGACAAATCCACAGCGGCAAACAGCCGTGTCCTGGCTTCCGACGAATCGAACAGTTCCGACACGACACGCATCTGTTCGAAATATAGGAACGTGGCGGTCACTGTCAGAAAGGTCAGGTAGGCACAGATGCCCAAGAGATAGGGGGAACCGAACACGAGGCGGATCCCGGCGAACAGCCCTCCGCCCAACGGCGCCCCCACCGGTTCGTGGTGGGCTTGCGCACGGCGATGGCTCCATTGGTCCAACCGATGGATACATCCCATGCAGCAGAGGAGGAAACCTGCCGACGCCAGCATCAGCACCGCCACGGGGAACAGATAGGTCAACCCTGTCGTGAGAACCGGACCGAACAGGGCCCCCGTGCTCCCGCCCGCTGCAATCACCCCGAACAGTCGAGCGCCTTGTTCAGGCGTAAAGAGATCGGCCATGAAACTCCAGAAGACAGACACGACGAACAGGTTGAACACGGAGAGCCACACGAAGAAACCGCGAGCCACCCACTCCATGTGGAACCGAGCGGCCATCAGAAAATACAAGAGGACGAGGTTCAGGATGAAGAAGCTGTAGACCGTGAGCAGCAACCGGTGCCGTGAACAACGGGCGGACACCCACCCGAACAGCGGCGTCACGGCCAGGAGGGTCAGGAACGTGGCGGTCATCATCCAGGGGAGATTGCTCACACCGCCCTGGATCGCCATCTCATCCCGCACGGGGCGCAGAATGTAGTAGCCGCAGAGGAGGCAGAAGAAATAGGTGAACGACCACGCCAAGGGCCGGACTTCCTGCGGCTCCACGTGGACGAAACGGGCGAATGAACGGCGCAATCTCTCCATGCGACTCCGAGCGGGGCCCAGTCTACCAGGCCCGCCGACGCGCGGCGGAGAAAATTTTGTTACAATGCGGCCCGCTCCACCCACTGCATCACAGCACGATGTCTATACCGTCACCTGCCCCGATCGACCTGCGAAGCGACACGGTCACGAGACCTACCGCCGCCATGCGCGAGGCCATGGCTGCCGCCGCGGTCGGCGATGATGTGTATGGCGAAGATCCCACCGTCAACCGCCTCCAAGAGCGAGGCGCCGCACTGATCGGCAAACGGGCGGCCCTGTTCGTACCGTCAGGCACACTCGGAAATCAGCTCTGTCTGCGCGCGCTCGCCGAGCCGGGACGTGAAGTCATCGTCGACGCTCAGTCCCACATCGTCCGCTACGAGCAAGGCGCCGCCGGCGCATTGGCGGGCCTGCAACTCCATTGGGTGCAGGGCGCCAGGGGGTTGATGACGGCCGATCAGGTGGAGGCCGCCATCCGCCCGAAAGATCCCTACACGATTCAGAGCGCCCTCATCTGTCTTGAAAACACCCACAATGCCGGAGGCGGCACGGTCTATCCTCTCGCGACGATTCAGGCAATCCGCGCCGTCGCGAAGCACCACGGACTGCCCATGCATTTGGATGGAGCGCGCCTCTTCAATGCCGTCGTGGCTTCCGGCACGTCGGCTACGGAGTATGCACGACCATTCGATACCGTGACGTTCTGCCTATCGAAGGGCTTGGGCGCACCGGCGGGATCCTTGATCGCGACGGATGACGCATCGCTGTTGGAACGACTCCGGCGCTTCCGGCGCATGTACGGAGGCGCGATGCGCCAATCCGGTATCCTGGCGGCTGCAGGCCTCCATGCGCTGGACCACCACATCGATCGGCTCTCAGAGGACCATGCGAATGCCAAGCGGCTGGCTGTTCTCCTCCGGAAAATTCCCACGGTTTCGCTGGATCTGGATGCGGTCGTGACGAACATCCTCTTCTTCGAGGTACGGCACCCGCGCCTGACAGTGCACGAGTTCGTAGGCCTGCTCCGACAGGAAGGGGTGCTGCTGAACGCGGTCGGCAGCCGAACCTGTCGAGCCGTGACCCATCTCGACGTATCTGCCGACGCCATCGACCGCGCTGCGGACATCGTCGCACGAGTGTTGCGCTGACGGTGGCGCAGTCACATTGACAGGCCGGAAGCCCCCTCCTACAATGCCTCACAGTCGGGAGGCCGAGACCGAGGCATGACGCTTCACGCCGTTTCGTTCCAACAAATCACCCGCATCCTCGACCTGACGGACCGTTTGGGACTCGATCGCGAGTGGGTGGAGATTCCACTCTCTCCGGAACAACCCGGCCTGGTCCGCAAGTTACCGAACGGAAAGCTGGAGATCATCGTGGACGCCGAACAACCGTTCGACGATTGGCTCGCCACCCTCGAACAGCAGATTCGACATGTACAACAGCCCTGACACATACAAGACCAGACGATCCGACCATGGAACCAGAACAGACCACCATCCCGCCTCAGCCCTCGCCGGGCGCACCCTCCGCGGAGGAATTGCGCGCCGAACTCCTCGACCTGCCTGAACGACCGCAGGCCCCCCCGGCTCCCCACCCACCCAGTTACGAAGATGCATTGGCGATCGCGCTCCGCTATGTCCGCGCCAAACGCGGCGGGGACCTCGTCGGAATCATCCTCGTCGGGTCCGGCGCGAGACGGGCCGTGACGCCCCATAGCGACATCGACCTCATCGTGCTGGTGAAGGGGTCGATGGAGGGGCAGGAACTGATCCGCATTGCCGACCGGCTCGTCGACATCCGCTACGGCGAACACCAGGCCGTCATCGAGGACCTCGAACATTCCCCACGCTTGGCGCCGCTCCTGCGCAAGGGGCGAATCCTCTACGACCATGACGACATCGCAGCGAACTTGATCGAACAGGCCGCGCAGCGGTTTCGACAAGGCCCTCCCCCAGCCGGCCTCCATGAGCGGATTCGGCTCAAGACCGAATGCCTCCACTGGCTGGGCAAGGTCGAAGACTTGCGCGACAAACCGACCACGGCCCAGTACCTGTTGCAACTGTTCTTTGAGGATTGCCTGGTCGCATTCTTTCGCATCCGCGGATTCTGGCTGACAGCGCCGGTCGACACCCTGCGCTTCGTCTCGTCGCGTGATGCGGCATTCGGCGAACTGGCCGGTCTGTTCCTCAGCGCGCCGACCCTCCACGACCGTCTCCAATACGGCCGGCGGCTGGCGGACACCTTGTTTCACGATATTCCTTTGCCGCCGCGAGTGGACTGACGCGTCCACTCAGATGCCCACCGACCGGACACGCGGTTGCGTTCCGCTCCAGGCATGGTACGATCGGCGACAGACTCGGCGAGACTGTCCGTCGTTCTCGCACCCTCGCACAGCACCGGACGTCACGAACCGGCGTTCATCAGAAAGGATGGCCTATGGAACTCGGATTTGTCGGGCTCGGCAAGATGGGCATGAACATGGTGACGCGTTTACAGCAGGGACGGCATCGTGTGGTGGTCTATGACCGCGCGGCCGACCTGGTCACGCAGGCAGAGAAAGTCGGTTGCATCGGCGCCACCTCGCTCCGCGACCTCGTCTCCAAATTAACTCCACCCCGCGCCATCTGGATCATGGTTCCATCCGGAGCCCCGACCGAGGAAACCGTTCAGGCCACCGGCGAGTTGCTGCAAGCGGGCGATACCATCATCGACGGCGGCAACACCAGGTTTCACGACGACCCTAGACGCGCGGCCGCGTTAACGCCGAAGGGCGTCCACTATGTCGACGTCGGCACCAGCGGAGGCATTTGGGGCCTGACGGTCGGCTACTGCCTCATGATCGGAGGAGAGGAAGCACCGGTTCGACGCCTGACACCGATCTTCGAGACCCTCGCGCCCGAACAGGGTTGGGCGCACATGGGATCACACGGCGCGGGCCATTACGTCAAAATGGTCCACAACGGCATCGAGTACAGCATGATGCAGGGCTATGCGGAAGGCTTCGAATTGATGGCCAGAAGCGACTACCGCTTGGACTTGAGCAAGATCGCCGACGTGTGGATGCACGGCAGCGTCGTGCGCTCCTGGTTGTTGGAGCTGGCGGCCGGCGCCTTGAAACAGGATCCGAAGCTCGACAACCTGAAAGGTTATGTCCAGGACTCTGGGGAAGGGCGCTGGATGATTCAGGAAGCGATCGACCGCGACGTACCGGTGCCGACGCTGACTAGTGCCCTGTTCACCCGATTTCGTTCCCGTCAGGAAGAGTCGTTCGCGGAAAAAATGCTGGCGGCCCTGCGCAATGCCTTCGGCGGCCACAGCGTGAAGCGTTGAACCCTTCAACCCCAGGAACCCTACACAATGCCGTCACCCACAAGCCCGATCGAGATCAAGCCGTTGCCCGAGTCCGCTCCGCCCGTTGAAGGCTGCACGCTCATCATTTTCGGTGGATCGGGAGACTTGGCGCGGCGCCGCCTCATCCCCGCCCTGTACAATCTCCTGCTCGACGGGCTCCTGCCGAAGCAGTATGCGGTCATCGGGCTGGGCCGGAAGACGATGACGGACGACGAGTTCCGCGACCTGGCGCGCGAAGGTGTGGTGAAACATTCTCGGCAAGCCTTGGCCCCGGAAACATGGCAGGAGTTCGAGCGGCACCTGTTCTACATTCCCGGCGAAAACGAGGACGCTCAAACCTACCGCGCGCTCCGTTCTAGAGCCGAGCAAATCGAACGCACCCTGCAGTTGCCCGGTAACCGGATCTTTTACCTGAGCATCCCGCCCAGTTCCTTCGCATCGGTCTGTGAAGGGTTGGCGCAGGCCGGCTTGGCGCAGCGGTCGGCGACGAACGCCACCCCCTATGCCCGCATCATCGTCGAGAAGCCGGTCGGCCGCGATTTGGCCTCCGCGCAGGAGATCAACGAGGTGACCGGGAAGGTCTTCGACGAATCGCAAATTTTCCGGATCGACCACTACCTGGGAAAGGAGACCGTCCAAAACCTCATGGTGGTTCGGTTCGCCAACAGCATCTTCGAACCGATCTGGAACCATAAGTACATCGACCATGTACAAATCACCGTCAGCGAGGCGGAAGGTGTCGGCACTAGAGCGAGCTACTACGAAGAAGCGGGCGCCCTCAGGGACATGATTCAGAACCATTTGCTGCAGTTGCTCTGCCTCGTTGCGATGGAACCGCCCTACTCTCTGGACCCGAATGTGGTCCGCAATGCCAAGATGGAGGTGTTGCGATGCTTGCGACCCATCGTCGGCAAGGATGTCGAACAGGTGACGGTGCGCGCGCAATATGCGGAGGGAACCGCGCATGGCCAGGCGGTTCCCGGCTATCGGCGCGAGAAGGGCGTCACCCCGAACAGCACCACCGAAACCTACGTGGCGGTCAAGGCCTATGTGGAGAATTGGCGCTGGTCCGGCGTTCCCTTTTACCTCCGCACCGGGAAGGCCCTACCTAAGCGGGCCAGTGAAGTCGCGGTCCAGTTCAGAGACATTCCGCAGATTTTATTCAATGCTAATCCGACGGAACCGCAACCGGCCAACGTGTTGACTCTGCGGATTCAGCCCGATGAAGGCCTGTCGCTCCGGATCGTGTCGCGCGTGCCTGGCACACGCGCGCAGACCCATCCGGTCGAAATGGACTTTCAGTACAGCGATGTCTTCGGTCGGCCCTCGCCGGAAGCGTACGAGCGCTTGTTGCTCGACGTGATGGCGGGAGACGCCTCGCGGTTCATGCGGCGCGACGCCGTCGAGGCCTCCTGGGCCTGGGTGACGAAGATTTTGGAAGGATGGGCCCAGCAGAAGGCCCGTTGGCTGCCGGAGTACCCGGCCGGAACATGGGGGCCCGTCGAAGCCGAGCGCCTGATCCAGAACGACGGCCGCAGCTGGCGCATTCTCTAAACGAACGGCAATTGTTTCTTGATTTCGTCTGTGCGGCCCAACCCGCCGATAAACCGCACGAACTCCCCTCGCTCGAAGAGCGCCAAAGCCGGGAGGGAGCTGATCTCCAGCTCCGCGGGGATCTGAAAATTCTCCTGGACGTTCATTTTCAAGATCGTCACGGCCTCCCCCACCTCATCCTGCAGCTGCTCAAGTTGCGACAGCAGGGCACGGCAGTGGCCGCATGCGGGTTGCCAGAATTCGATCAAGACCGGCCCGGCAACCTGCTCGACCTCGCGAGAGAAACTGCGGTCGGTCACGTCGCGGATCATGGGTGAGATGGCTCGTCCGGACTCAGGAACGGGATCAGACGATCCGATGAGAAGTGCTGCTCGTACAGCCGGTTGCCGAACAGGCGGTACCCGCTCGTGGAGAGATGCAGACCGTCGTTGGAATAGGGTGCAGCCAACAGAAGGGAACCTGGTTCAGCCGTCTCGGTAAAGAGATCGAACCAGGGAAGCCCCTTGGCCGTGGCGTAGTCCGCAATCAATCCGTTGAGCCGACGGCGACGTTGGATATGTTCGTCGAGCCAGGATCGCACTTCCAGCTGCCTTGCGTCCGCCTCGATGCGAATTGAGGGTACCGTGACCGGCACGGGAACAATCGAAGCCGCTCGAGCCTGTTCGTACAGCTTGATCAGGTTGCGCATGATTTCGGCTGGCTCCGCATTCCACCCCAAATCATTCGTCCCTCCGAGAAGAATCACCACGGTGGGTCGGCGCGCCAGAACGGTCGCCCGATACCGGAGGACCATTTCACCCGTCACTTCGCCGCACACTCCGCTCACTTCCACTCGCGCACGTGACCCCAGGCGCTCCTGCAAGACCAGCCCATACGGCGTCTCCGGGGCATGCGATTGGAAGGGCTGCGGACTTTGATAACCGGCGGTGAGACTGTCACCGAAACAGACGATCACCGGCGTGGTGGATGCTGGCTGCACGGCAAGATTCTACTGAGTCACCGACGCGGAGGCAACGGCTGCAGCGAGCGGCTATTTCCTTGACGAAGGTAAAGGCCCACGGTACCACTGACCCTATGCATTCCTCGAAGACGTTCGACGCAGGAACCGACCCCGAGGTGGTCTCCGTCAAGCAGTTGCTCAAGCTGCTCGACAAATCCGCCAAATCGGCCCGGACCTACGGTGCCAAGAATCCCGTGGCAGAGCGCTTCTTCAGGCAATTCTACGATGAGCTGACCAAACACCTGGAACAGTATGGTCAGCTAGCCTTCCTCATTCAACGCAATCAACTCTTCTTCAAGGACGAGGTTGTCTACCAGCCCGAGAGCGAGGCGACGGGTGACAGCATCGCATTCAAAATGTACGCGGATGGGATCCGCGAACTGAGTTTTCATCAGGGTCTCTCGCGTGAAGACTTGTCGTTTTTTCTGGAGGCCCTCTGGGGCACCGGTTCCGGCGACGCCGCGGGCGACAAGCCGAGTGTCGAGGACGACGATGACGACATCGTGACGCGGCTCTGGGCCAAGAACCTCAGCACCATCGCACTCGTGACGGCGGAAGAATTGGTCCGTTCATCTGGTTTCGGCCCCGATGTCCTGGAACTGCAAACGCAGGGCTACATGAACCAATCCGTCACGTCATTGCGCGACATTCTGGATCGAGAACGCGCGGCAACCGCTGGAGGCGGCGACGGCGGGACCGCCCGCACAGAGTCGGACGCCAGCCAGCGCTTCCAACTTCACGTCGTCGGATACGAAGTGTCCCAGCAGGAACTTGAGGCCCTGACGAAGGAGATCGCCGCCGAAACGCGCCGGGACGGGATGGCCTACATCCTGGATGTGTTGACGGCGGTGCTGGCTTCCGAACCCTCCCATGCCTTGCTGAGCAAGCTATTCGATGTCTGGGAACAGGTACTCGATGTGCTGATCCGCAACGGGCAATGGACGGTGCTCGAAACAGTGCTGACCCTGCTTCAGGATACCGAAGCCGTACGAAAGGACCTTTCAGAGTCGCATAAGCAGCAAGTCGCCGGCCTGTTTGACGGACTCAATCGGCCTGAACGGGTGAAGGCGATCGGATTGCACCTCAACCGCAATCAGGACGCCAAGACGGAAGGACTCCTGACGCTCCTGTTGATGATGAAGAAGGAGGCGGTCCCAGCCCTGTGTTCCTTGCTGGCCGGACTGGAAGTGCCCGCGCACCAGGGGATTGTGATGGAAGCGCTCCAGGTACTCGGCCCCGAACATCCTGAATCGATCCTGCGCGGGCTAACCGACAAGCGCCCGATGTATGTGCGGAACCTCCTCACGCTTCTGGCCCGCTGGAACAACCCGCAGTTCGCAGACCAGATCGAGAAAGCTCTTCGCCATCCGGATGCGACCGTGCGGCGCGATGTGCTCCGCCTCCTGGCAAGTCTGCGGCCATCCGGCCCGGGGAACAGGTTGATCAGCCTGCTCTTGGACCAGGACGAAACCGTTCGACTGACCGCCATGAAGCTGCTCGCCACCGGACACTACCAGGCGTCCTTCCAGCACTGGTCGCCCTTCTTGACTCAGGATGGTTTTCTTGACCGATCCCCGGCGGAGAAACGTGCCATCTACCTGGCCATGAAGCAGACCGTCGGAGACGAGGCCGTTCCCTACTGGCAGGGCCTCCTCACGGAATGGTCCTGGACCAACCGCAAGAAGAAAGAAGAACTGGCGCTCTTGGCGGCGGACATGCTGGGCAAACTGGCAACGTCGGCGGCCCATGCGGCCCTGGAGCTCGGACAAAAAAAAGGCGGGGCCGCCGTGCGACAGGCCTGCGGCAACGCCCTCGCCGCCATTACTCGTCTCCAGCGCCAACACATCCCCCCGGCAGCCAACGGATAACTGCGAGGTCTCCCCGTGCACGACCATCCGCCCCCCGCCCAGCCGACCGCGGACGCCCCCCATCCGATCCTGACTCACGAACGCTCCCTCGCGAACAAAATCGCGCGAGGGTCCGAGGCCGGCGACATCCTCGACCAGCAACTGGCCATGCTCGGCATCCAGTTGGTCACACAGCTCAACGTGTTGATCAAAACCTCTCGCATCCACGGTCGCGCGAATGCCGCGCTCGACAAACCGGTCGATTCCCTCTTGACGCTGATCAAGACCTTGGCCGTGGACCGCCCCGCCGTGCTGCGGATTCAGAACGACTTCCTGTTTCTCGGAGACAGCTACCTCAAGGTGAATTCCCAGCAGATGCAGGTCTTTTCAAGCATCATTGAGGTCTTGGATCGGTGGAAGATCGGCGGCCTTTCGTTTTCCTCAGCCGTGGACTCCCGCGACTTGCGAGAATTCGCCTATCTGTTCGTCACGCTCGATCCCGAAAAACACACGGTGACCGATCTGCAAGAGGCGCTGGAACGGGCGGGGGTGACAAATATCGAACTGGAGGAGCCGCGCGTGCTCCAACTCCATCAGTCTGGCGAAGACTGCCAGGCGGGGGGATCGGGCTCGGAGGGGACCGCGGGCGCGCCAAACGGGCGGGCCATGCGGTTGACCGGCAAGGCCGCCGCGAAGGGCGGCTACGCAAAGGCCGCGATGGCGGTCGGCGAGCTGACGCAACAGGTGCGGGCCGGCGGCACTGTCAGCTTCAAGCAGGCCAAGCGCGCCATTCAGAACATCGTCGAGTTGATGATGCAGGACGCCTCGACTCTTCTGGGTCTCACTACCCTGCGCTGCCATGATCAATACACCCACAACCACTCCGTCAACGTAGCGTTGCTGGCCATGGCACTGGGAAATCGAGCCGGGTACCCGAAGGTGGACCTCGCAGACCTCGGGCTGGCGGCGCTCTTTCATGACGTGGGCAAATGCGCCATCGCCTTGGAGGTGCTGAACAAACCGGGAGAGTTCACACAGGAAGAGTGGGCCATCATGCGCTCCCACCCGACCGAAGGCGTGTTCACGCTGGTCCGTTCACGAGGAATTCACAATGTCCCCGCTCGGATGGCTGCGGCATCCTTCGAGCATCACATGAACTATGATTTTTCCGGGTACCCGAAATTGGTGGGACCCTGGATTCAGTCGGTGGCCAGCCGCATCATCACGATCGCCGACTGTTACGACGCGATGACGTCGTCCCGCGTGTATCGGCGTGAACCGATGTCGCCTGCTAACGTCCTCAAGTTCATGTTTAACAAGAGCGGCCAGGCATTTGACCCGGTCCTGCTAAAACTTTTCGTGAACTGCGTCGGCATCATCCCGATCGGCAGTCTGGTCCGGCTCGATTCCGGCCCCCTGGCCGTGGTGATGCAGCCGGCTCAGGACAAGACGAATGCCGAGCGACCGATCGTCAAGGTGGTCACCAACGCGCAGGGCGATCCGATCGAGCAGGGCCCCGACCTCGACCTCACCGAGCAGGATGAGATCGGATCCTTCAAGCACAGCATTGTGCAGCTGGTCGACAACACCGAGTACCATTTCGATACCGGCCGCTACTTCCTCTGACCCACCCTCCCCAGAACCTCATCCGTTCCCTATCGCTTGCTCTCCGGCGGCGGCCAATCCATTTCCGTCTGCCTCCCGCAATAAAAACAGGCCACCCGGTATTTCGCCTTTCGGCGAGGGTTGGGCATGGAGATGAACACCACGGGGGTGTCGTCGTAAGGGCAGACCGGCTGCTGGTGCATGAGATGTTCGTCCGCCATCAACTCCAAGGACGCATTGTCCCACGGCGGCGTCGCCTGCTCGACGCCGCTGACCCTGTCCTGCCACCCGCAGCGTTCACAGTGCATCACGAAGGTCTTGACGCGGTCGCGGGTTTGCGACTGGTCGACTGTTTCCACCGGTCCGGGACAACCCTGCTGTCCGCATCGGATCGGTTCATGCTGGAGCGCTCGTACAAAGAGTCGATGAGACTCCTGTCGATCCATCGGCATCGCTTCCCTCCTTTCATCCGGACGTGAGACGACGAGGCCGTCGCCCCGGTCCTTCTGCGCTTATAACGGTGGTCCCCCACCCTGTCAAATACCCCCGTGACCTCGAGGCCCTCCTTGACACGTTCCCCCTCGATCGTTATCCTCCCAAGGCTTCCGGCAGTGATCATTTATTCGGCGAAAGGAGTTCCGAGATGGGTGTGATGCGGCATGCAACCGGCCTGCGCGCGGCGATTGTCGGCGGGATCGTAGCGGCCTCGCTGGCCTTGCCCTCGATGAGCCCGGCGGCGGAGTTCAAGATGGGGGTCATCGATCCTCAAGTGGTCCTGGAAAAAAGCAAGGCCGGCAAGCGCGCCTTGGAGGGGCTACGGGAGTATGTGGCGACGCGCCAGAAGCTGCTGTCTCGGGACGAAGAAGAATTGCGCAATACCGAAAAACAGCTCAAGGAACAGGCCTCCAAGCTGAGCGACGCGGAAAAGAAAGAGAAGGAAACCTCCTTCCGCTCAAAGATCCAGGATTACCAGAAGCGCGCCCAAGAATTTAATCAGGAATTACAAGGCAAGCAAAAGGAACTGGTGGACGAGTACATGAAAAAAATCGCGACGGCCACCCAGGCCGTCGCCGATAAGGGCGGGTACCAGTTGGTGCTGGACAAGGGAAGCGAGCAGACCGTGAAGATCGTCATTTTCAACAAGGATACGATCGACCTGACCGAGCAGGTCATCAAGGAATTCGATCGAACGAACAAGTAGCGCTCATAGGCTCTGCAAGTCCCGCTTCATCCGCCCCACCAGCTGGGTAAAAGCTGGTGGGGCCGGATCCGCCTCCCCGATCACCAGTTCAATGTCTCGCCCCACGCCGATCCCCAGCCCCAGAGCGGCTGCACGTTTGATCTGCCGCTGCTCCTCGATCCGTTTCCCCTCCAGCTTCGACCAGGTGCCGAATGAGCGCAGCAGGGCGATAGCCACCACATCCACCGCCACGCGATCCCCGCTGCAGAGCACCACATCTGTGTGGGCAGGCGTGCCGGAGGTCGGTCCGCCTTCGATCATGATCGTCGTCCCGTCAGCCACCGTGAGCACGGGATGCACGGCGAGGTTCAACTCAGCAATCCGTTCGTGCCAATCGCCGCTCCAAAAGCTCACGGAAGGCCGATTCCGTGGATGCACGGCGCCGACAAAGTTTTTCAGGCTACAGGAAAACTCAGCGAACCGATGAGTCTTGATCACCGGCATGTTGATGACGAGATCAGCTTCGTAGACCGGCCGCGAAAAATAGAAGCGACGAAGCGCTTCACTGTGAGGCGGTTCCAGCCTCACCCAGGGCTCATCCTCCAGCGCAAGAACACGGGCACCTGCACTCTCGGCCGCCGCCCGCATGCCCGTCTTGGTGAGATTGTCAGATGTCGGGAGACGAATGATTCCTGAGCCATCCGCCACCGTGACCTCGCCCGCCCCGCCATCCCGGGCCAGTTCGGCCATCGTGGCGACGACTCGGGGATTGGTGGTGGAGGGCGGCGGCCGATCGTTCAGCACGTTGGGCTTCAGGAGAACCCGCTTGCCGCGCAGTTGCAACCGATCGATTCCGCCGAGCAGTTCCAAGCCTCGCCGCACCATACGCCGGGGCTCCTTGCCATAGACCATTGCCACCAGCGGGCGACCGTTTGCGACGAAGGGATTGGCCGGGAAGGCCTTGAGCGGAACCAACGGGCCCTCCGGCTCAAAGAGCAACTGCCGGAGCACATGACGAGGCGAACGTGCCACTGCCGGCAGGAGCACCAACCCGAATGCGGCATTGTGAAACAGCTCGCGCCTGGAAAAGGTCATGGCCTAGGGGCGTCGGCCCCGCTCGATAGGGTAGCCGGCCACGCGCCAGGCCTTGATTCCACCCTCCATCGAACGCACATCCGTATAGCCCATGAGTTGAAGACTGTCCGCTGCCAACACCGAACGGTACCCGCCCCCACAATAGAGAACAATCGGCTCGTGTTTCTGAGGAATGACCGTTTCCACATCCCGTTCGATCACTCCCTTGCCGAGATGGACCGCCCCTGCCGCATGGTCTTCTTCATATTCGTGATCCTCTCGCACATCCACAAAGTGAAAACGCTCCCCACGCTCCAGCTTACCCTGTACCTCGGAAATACTGCATTCGCGGATCCGCTGTTTGGCTTCCTCGACGAGTTTCAGAAAACCTGGGTTGTGTTGCACGGTCGGTCCTCCACTCAAAACAACGATTGTTGCGCCTCATGGCGGCGAAAGGTGTGAGGAATCGCCTCCCCCACCGATCGAAATCCGGCGCGGCGATAACTCACCTCGAACAGTTTCTCAAGGCACTTCCAGTAGGTTCCGATCCCCTCATGTCTGCTGAAGAATGCGGAATCGCTCAGCCGCCCTTGCCGCATCTCTTGCAGACGATGGACGATCTTCGCCACGCGCTCCGGAAAGGCCTCGCGCATTCGCTCCAGGAACACCGTCTGCACGTTTCCAGGCAAACGCAACAGACTGAACGTTGCAGTGGTGGCCCCCGCCTCCTTCGCTCGCGTGAGCAAGGCCGGCATCGCGTTGTCGTTCAAGCCGGGGATGATCGGCGCAATCGAAATCCCAGTGGGGATTCCCGCTTCGGAAAGCAAACGGAGGGTTTCGAATCGTTTGGTGACCGAGGGGGCTTGCGGCTCGACCGCCCTTGCGGTCTCGTCATCTGCGAACGCGATGCTGAGATAGACACGAACCCACGCGTCAGCCTGCAGCCGCCGCAGCAAATCCATATCGCGCTGGACCAATGCGCTCTTGGTAATGATGCCGACCGGATTTCGGTAGTCCGCACACACCTCCAGGCAAGCCCTTGTGAGGCCCAACGTAGCTTCGAGGGGTTGGTAACAATCGGTGTTGCCGGAGAAGACGACGAGATCGCCATTCCAGGAGGGCTTCTCGAACGCCTGCCGAAGGAGCGCGGCTGCCCGGCGTTTGACGACGATCTTGGACTCGAAGTCCGTACCGGCCCCGAAACCCCAGTATTCGTGCGAAGGCCTGGCGTAACAATAGGCGCAGGCGTGAAAACAGCCGCGGTAGGGATTCACGCTCCATCTGAAGGGCAAATCCGGGCTCTCGTTTCGGCTCAGGATTTGTTTGGTGTCGTCCTCGAAGAGCTGCAACTCGCGGCGTCGAGGCTCAAGGGCGTCGCGTTGAGTGGACTCGAAAGGATTCGGCGGATTGGAGACCAGTTTCATCGGAGCCTATCGTGGCGCGACCCGTGAGGGTTGTCAATCGCATGCATCCGCCGCCGATCTGATTGGCCCCTCGGAGCTTGCTTCATTGACTCTGCTGGAAAGCCGATGATAGATTTCACGCCGTTTTAGAGGAAACGCGTATGTACGATCTTCGGCTATTACGAGAAAACCTCGACGACTTGCGCGACCGGTTGGGTACGCGAGGCAAGGACGTCGCCTGGGACAGTCTGCGTACCCTGGTCGAGCAGCGGCGGTCGCAAACCATCCAAGTCGAAGACCTTCGACATCGACTCAAGAAGGGGTCGGATGAGGTCGCTCGACTGAAACGCGAGAAACAGCCGGCCGAGGATGCCATGGCGGCCATGAAGGCCTTGGGAGAAACCATCAAGGCCCACGAAGACCAGCTTCGAGTGGTGGAAGAGCAGCTGGCGCAAATTGCGCTACGGATTCCAAACCTTCCCCACCCCTCTGTTCCAGATGGTCAAGAAGCGACCGACAACGTGGAGGTGCGCCGATGGGGGAGCCCTCCGCAACTCACCGGTCCAGTTCAACCGCATTGGGATCTTGGCGAAAGCCTCGGGATTCTCGAATTCGACCGGGCCGTCCGCATGGCCAAGGCACGGTTTGCGGTCCTGACCGGACTAGGCGCCAGGCTGGAACGCGCGCTGATCAATTACATGCTGGATCTTCACACGAGTCAGCATGGATACCGAGAAATTCTCCCGCCCCTGCTGGTGAATCGTGCCGCCATGACCGGCACCGGTCAATTGCCGAAATTCGAGGAGGATCTCTTTCAACTCCGCGAGGAGGACCTGTTTCTGATCCCGACCGCCGAGGTCCCGGTCACGAACCTCCACCGCGAGGAAATTCTGGCCGAGGAGACACTCCCGATCCGGTATGCGGCCTACACCCCTTGCTTCCGTCGAGAAGCCGGATCCTACGGCAAGGATACCCGTGGGTTGATCCGCCTGCACCAGTTCAACAAGGTCGAACTGGTGGCCTTTGCAAAGCCGGATGAATCCTATGTCGAGTTAGAGCGACTGACCGCACATGCCGAGGCGGTCTTGCAGGGGTTGAACCTCCACTATCGAGTGGTAACTCTCTGCCGGGGCGATATGGGATTCTCCGCCGCTAAAACCTACGACATTGAGGTATGGCTCCCGTCACAGCACACCTTCCGGGAAATCAGCTCCTGCAGCAATTTCGAAAGCTTCCAGGCTAGGCGTGCGAACATCCGGTGGCGCGCCAAGGGTGGAAAAAAAGATGTCAAGCCCGAGTTCGTCCACACACTGAACGGATCGGGGCTGGCTGTGGGTAGAACGCTCGTCGCGATCTTAGAAAACTATCAGCAGCCCGATGGCTCGGTGGCGATCCCGCCGGCGTTACGACCTTATATGGGAGGGCTTCAGGCAATCACACGCGTTCAGGACTAAAAGTCTCGGCCGAGGGAGGGGTGACGGAGTGGCCGAACGTGCCGGTCTTGAAAACCGGAGATGGGGTAACCCATCCGCGAGTTCAAATCTCGCCCCCTCCGCCATCTTTCCACCAGGATTCACTCTTCCCATTAGGATAGGCCGTCCTCTGACAGAAAATCTCCTCGCTTTCCCTCCGAACAATTACGGACTTGTGCGGCTCGTCCTGCTCATGGTTGACTGTCAGAGGGTGAAGGTGCCTGCTCTGGCTGTGCCCACCCAGGGCAGCAAGAGGTCTCGACATCCTCCTGGCGAGATCTGCCTTCACCCTTGATTCTCCCTCCCACTCAATTGATTGGCGGGCCCTTCCCCCGATTCACTGGCTGAGCCGGTTAGATTACACCATCGAACCGTCTCCTCCCCCCTCCATGGTATTTCCAACCTTCTCCGCCCCGAGTATCGTTGGGAATGCCAACGCACCGCACACTTCATCCGATACTTTACATTTCAAGAAACAGCCTTCTTGGACCTTGCATGGAGGTGTCGCTATGCCCAAACAGGTCGGTAAGATTGGGACAGTCCGTAGAGAACTGGAAGGGAAGGCCTGCCCCTTCTGCGGGGGCAAAAGTATCAGCTCGTTTTGCGATGCCAGAGTCCCATCTGCACCGAAGCACTCTTCGCTCGCTGCTGCCAGTGCCTACGGACGAAAGACTTGGACGAAGATCTTGGACGCATTCTCTGGATGTAGGGATCACCGGTCCGTTCTTGCCACATATGATCACACTAGGAGGCTGCATGACCACAGCTCGGAAACGAACGCATAATCTGGCTGGACAAAAATCACAAGCTCTCCGCATGCTCGTGGCGAGCGGAGTCATTCGACCGGCAACCCTCGACCCCCTCCATTTAAGCATGGCACAACAAGGCACGACAGCCCCACACCCCTCCTCCAGCACTCCACCGGGAGTTCGACTTGCCCATGCCTCACCTGTTGGTCATCTCCTAGGCCCTCATACCCTCTGGCCAACCACACTCCGAGATATTCTCAGGGAATTTATTCGGTAATTGGCGACCAGGCTGGCATCGCCCAACGCATTTAATTCCTCGCGCGCCCTTCCATGACTAGAAATTCCTTCAAGGAATCACTTGAGTGGATTCAGTGCTCTGGGGTATGATCCGCCTTCTTCAAAGGAAAACGACCCGCTCAGCAACGAGCCTAGAACAAGAAGCAGTGAAAGCCAGCGATTATTGCGGAGAGGTGGCCGAGTGGCCGAAGGCAACGGTTTGCTAAACCGTCACAGGGCCAAAAGCCTTGTCGCGGGTTCAAATCCCGCCCTCTCCGCCACCTTGATGACCCAGAGTTGATTTTTGACGAGGGTTCCTGTAGAGAAGATTCCCCGCCCCGAATTCTCACCGAAGCGCCGAGGTAGCTCAGTTGGTAGAGCACAGCCCTGAAAAGGCTGGTGTCGACAGTTCGATTCTGTCCCTCGGCACCATATCCCCTTCACAATATTCAAGAAATTCAGCTTCATCCGGCCCCCTCCAAAACCCACGACTTCAGCATTTTTCAGTCTATTTCGCCCGAATGGTTGTCCAAATGGTTGCCCAAAACCATCTCTTGTAAACTGGTGCCAGAGGCCCGGATAGACAGCGATTGTTCTCCTCGCAGATCCCCCATTCAAGCTCAATTTTTTTTCACTTTCCTCACGTCGCTCCCCTCATGGCTGCTCAATGTGCCGTAGCCTCTCGAGCGCACGCTGAAATTCCACGCAGAGCTGGCATTGACCCCAGCTGGCAAGATCAAGCAGCCGAAGAATTTCACTCACGTCTTCCCAGAAGCCTGGACTGTCCAGTCGTACCATGTGGCAGGCTCAAAACAGTCGTCTGCTCTGGTTAATAACCGTCTCACCAGGGAGCCAACGTCAAGAGTCCGCCGGGCTTCGGCCTGAGGCAAGTTGCCTCAGGCCGCCATTGATCTCCATGCCCCTGACATGATTTCTCACGAGGAAACCGGTATTCTTCAGCGGCGAATCGAGAGACAGGACCGAACCGCAAACACGCACGGCTGATCAACAGGGACGAGGGTCGATGGCGAAGAAGGAAAAGACGGGTTCCAAACCTGACACCGGCGCAAACCTCGACTTCGAGGCTAAGCTGCCGAAGGCAAGAAGGGCGGACAATTCTATACGCCGTCCCGCGTGGCCCAGGTGCTGGTTGAGATGCTCGCCCCCTACAAGAGCTGCTCGCGTGCGCAGAAGCAGTGGTGGAGTTGGGATTTCTAAGTAACACATAGAAAGAGATGGGCCTCCCCTTGAAATGCCAGGCAAAAATAGGCGCTTTCGCCCTATGGAACAAGGTTTTCCAGATCTTCCTCGCTAGATGGGCGACACGTTCGAAAACGCCATTGATTCCCGGGACACATCCCAATATCGCGCTTCACTTGGCGGCGGGCCGCTGCTATCCATACTTGCCAATTACTGCACGAGCTCAGACCTCGACCTTGATGGTAACTTCATGTAGCCCCGCCGCGCCATCGGAAGCCGGGTCTTGCTCGATAGAAGTCTGGAGCTTGCTCGTTCCATCCGTAGCCCGCACGAGAAGCGTATATCGACCTGGGGCAGGCACGGCCCAGTCGTAGCACCAAAACATCCAGGCATATGGAGAAAGGGGTGTAATGACTTGTCAAGCAGCGGCCCCCGTGTGTGTGCATGGCGTGGGTGGTGATGATGGGTTCAGTGGCGAGAGACATGTCGCCAATTTTTCGGCCGGTGTGAGGCCCTGGAGGGCCATGGAGAATCGGTCGTGGTTATACTGATGCTCCCAGGCACGCAGGGCCTGCGTCGCTGATGTGAACTCGTCAAATGTCGCGCGACTCCAAAACTCCTCCTCGTCGATGCGATGGCTGCGTTCGACTTTCCCATTTTGTTCGGGCCGGCGAGGCTTGATATGTCGCAGGCGGATACCGGCTTCTTGCACGGCCAGGGCAAAGGCAAGCGGGAATTCTGTGCCGTAGTATATTCGGAAGAAGGGCCATAGGTAGTTCAGGTCTCCGCTAGAATGCAGTTTGGCGACTCACTCTAGTTAGGAGGGAACCCCTATGGCCCCAGAACCCATGCCGGCGAGAACGTGGACCTTCGTTGCCATCGATGTGGCGAAGCAGACCAATGATGTGCTGATGGAATATCCGGATGGGACGCGACAGCGCTGGC